>Ga0193743_1000540_pt1 | contig 29669 bp, 29 predicted proteins | sample L2c2metaG_FD_143038 | JGI IMG/M metagenome (GOLD analysis project Ga0193743, IMG submission 143038) | Soil microbial communities from a riparian zone of the East river system, Colorado, United States - L2c2 | ecosystem: Environmental > Terrestrial > Soil > Riparian zone | place: USA: East River...
AGGACTGGACCCGCGCCCGCGAGGTCGGCGAGGACGGCTGCGTCCTGGTCCGCCCGGACGCCCACGTCGCCTGGCGCTCCGCCCACCTGGCCGACGACCCCGCCGCGTCCCTCCTCCAGGTCCTGACCAGCGTCCTCGCACTTCAAAGGTCGTGAGTGGCGATGGTCGCTATAGCGACCATCGCCACTCACGACCCCTGACCAGCGGTTTCACCATTTCGACGGAGGGAGTCTGATGGGACGGATGGAAGGCAAAGTCGCCTTCATCACCGGGGCGGCCCGGGGACAGGGCCGGGCGCACGCGCTGCGGCTGGCCGGCGAGGGGGCGGACATCATCGCCACCGACCTGGCCGGCCCGGTGGACACGGTCAGCTATGCCCCGGCCACCAGCGAGGACCTGGCCCAGACGGTCAAGGCGGTGGAGGAGCTGGACCGGCGGGTGGTGCACTTCACCGCCGACGTCCGCGACTTCGACACGCTGAAGGCCGGCCTGGACCGGGGCGTGGCCGAGCTCGGCGGGTTGGACGTGCTGGTGGCCAACGCCGGGATCATCAACTCGGTGCTGCCCAGTTGGGAGCTGGACGAGGCCAACTGGCAGACCATGATCGACATCAACCTGAGCGGCGTCTGGCACTCCACCAAGGCCGCCGTGCCGCACCTGATCGAGCGCGGCCCGGGCGGCTCGGTGATCCTGATCAGCTCCACCGCCGGACTGCGCGGCATCCCGAACATCGCGCACTACAACGCGGCCAAACACGGCGTGCTCGGGCTGGCCCGCACGTTGGCCAACGAGCTGTCGCCGCACCGGATCCGGGTCAACTCGGTGCACCCGACCAATGTGCGCACCACCATGATCGACAACGAGTTCAGCCCGAAGATCTACCGGCCGGACCTGGAACGCCCGACGTTCGAGGACTCACTGGAAGCGCTGGCCAACATCAACATGTGGGACGTCCCCTACCTCGAGGTCGAGGACGTGGCCAACGCGGTGCTGTTCCTGGCCTGCGACGAGTCCCGCTACGTCACCGGCATCGCGCTGCCGGTCGACCTGGGCATGAGCATGAAGTACTCCGGAGCCTGACGCCCCGATGACGAAGGAGCCTCGACGATGAGCTCAACAATGCACGTGGCCACCCGCGAGACGGCCCGGCCGGCGCAGGGCGGCGGATCGTTCGATGCCGAGGCCGATGTGGTGGTGGTCGGCGGGGGTGGCGGCGGCCTGCCCACCGCGCTGTTCAGCCGCTGGCTGGGCGACGAGGTGATCCTGCTGGAGAAGGCGCCGGAGCTGGGCGGCACCGCGAAGAAGGCGGCGTTCTGGTACTGGGTGCCGAACAACGAGCCGATGCGCGCGGCCGGGCTGACCGACGGACGCGACGACTTCCTGCGCTACGTGGCGCGGCTGTCCCGGCCCACCCGGTACGACCCGAGCAGCCCCACGCTGGGGTTGACCGGGTGGGAGCACGCGATGGCCTCGGCGATCTACGACAGCGCCAGCACGGCCACCGAACTGCTCGCCGAGCGCGGCGCACTGCCCTACCGGCACTGCCCGGCGGTGCCGGACTACTGGTCGGAGCTCCCGGAGGACAAGGCGCCGTACGGGCGGGTGCTGGTCCCGGTGGACGCGAGCGAGTCGATGTCCGACGGCGGGGAGAACGCGGTGCGCACGCTGTCCGCGGCGGCCGAGCGGGACGGCGTGGACGTGCGCACCGGCCACCGGGTGCAGCGGGTGATCATGAACGGGCCAAGGGTGGTCGGCGTGGAGGCCACCACCCCGGACGGCACCACCCGCCGGGTCGGCGCGCGCAAGGCGGTGGTCTTCGCCAGCGGCGGGTTCACCCACGACGACGAACTGCGCACCAACTTCCTCGGCGTGCCGGCCTACCGCGGTTGCGCGGCGGCCACCAACGAGGGCGACTTCGTCCGGATCGGCTCCACGGTGGGCGCGCAGCTGCGCAACATGAACTACGCGTGGATGTGCCCGGTGCCGCTGGAGCGCTCCGGGCGGGCGGACCTGGTGGGCATGTTCTCCGTGTCCGGTGACTCAATGGTCTTCGTGGACAAGGCCGGTCGGCGGGTGGTGAACGAGAAACTGCCCTACAACGAGCTGGCCCAGAAGTTCTTCCAGTGGGACGGCACCGCCGGCGAGTACCCGAACCTGGTGCTGATCCAGATCTGGGACCAGCGCGCCCAGGAGCACAGCGCCAGCGACGAGTACGGCCGACTGATCGTGCCGCCCGGCGCGGACGACTCGCATGTGATCAGGGGCAACACGCTGGCGGAGCTGGCCTCGGCGATCGACAAGCGACTGGCCGACCTCGCGTCGAAGACCGGCGGCGTCACGCTGGCCAACGACTTCGGCGCCACCCTGACCGACACCGTGGCCCGCTACAACGCGCTCGCCGCGGCGGGACGGGACACCGACTTCCACCGGGGCGAGACGGCCATCCAGCTGATCTTCAACGGCCCGGTCAAGGAGGAACCCGGCCGGGAGAACCCGACACTGTGGCCGCTGGCCGAGCAGGGCCCGTACTACGCCGCCCTGGTCACCGGCGGCACCCTGGACACCAAGGGCGGCCCCCAGACCGACCCGGACGGCCACGTGCTGGACGACCTCGGCGAGCCCATCCCCGGCCTCTACGGGGTGGGCAACTGCGTGGCCTCCGCGTCCGCCCAGGCCTACTGGGCCGGCGGGGCCACCCTTGGCCCGATCCTCGCCTTCGCCCACCGCGCCGCCAACGCCGCACACACCGAAACCCACTAGTCGTGAGTGGCGAGTGGTCCTATGGGACCACTCGCCACTCACGACCCACGCAAGGAGGCACCAATGGCTGTTGCCAGCCAGACAATGACCGACGAGCAGCGCAAGTCCGTCGCGCTGGAGTATCTGAAGGCGTTCGACAACGGCGGTACCACCAGCAGCGGCGGCTCGATCCTGGAGCTGTTCGCCGAGGACGCCCAGGTGTACTTCCCGAAGTGGGGCATCGCCGAGGGCCGCGAGCCGATCGGCCGGATGTTCGGCGACGTGGGCAGCACGCTGAAGTCGATCAAGCACGACTACGCCAACTTCAACTGGATCTTCTCCGGGGGCGACACCATCGTCGCCGAGGGCACCAGTTACGGCGAGCACCAGGACGGGCCGTGGCGGGCCGGCGTGCCCGAGTGGGGCGCCGGGCGCTGGTGCGACGTGTTCGAGATCCGCGACTTCAAGATCCAGCGCTGCTTCATCTACCTGGACCCGGACTACGCGGGCAGCGACACCGACCGCTATCCGTGGCTGGCCAACCGGGCCAGGTAGATCTCAGCTGCTCAGCCGGACCGGCAGCCGGGTGAGCCCGCGGAACAGCGTGCTGTTGCGCCAGGTCAGCTCCTCCGGGGCGCCGGCGAGGGCCAGCCCGGGGAACCGGTCCAGCAGCGCCCGGAACGCGATCTCGCCCTCCAACCTGGCCAGCGGTGCGCCCAGGCAGTGGTGGATGCCGTGCCCGAACGCCAGGTTGCTGGTGTCCCGCTGCACGTCCAGCTGGTCAGGCCGGTCGTACCGCGCCGGGTCCCGGTTGGCCGAGCCCAGCGAGAGCAGCACGATCTCCCCGGCCGGGATCTCGGTGCCGGCGATGGTCACCGGCTCGGCGGTGAAGCGCATGGTGGCCAGGTTGACCGGGCCATCCAGGCGCAGGAACTCCTCCACCGCGCCGGGCACCAGGGACGGGTCGGCGTGCAGTCGGGCCAACTGGTCCGGGTTGCGCAGCAGCGCGAGCATGCCGTTGCCGATCAGGTTCACCGTGGTCTCGTGGCCGGCCACCAGCAGCAGGAACGCCATCGAGACGGCCTCGACCTCGGAGAGCTGGTCGGCGTCCTCACCGGCGGCCACCATGGCGGAGAGCATGTCCTCGCGCGGCCGGGCCCGCTTGTCCGCGACCAGCGCACTCAGGTACTCGGCCATCGCCATGGCAGCCGAAGCGCGCCGCGGGACCGGTGCGGTGGACAGCATCGTGTTGGACCACGCTCGGAACTCGTTGCGCCGCTCGTCGGGCACCCCGAGGATCTCGCAGATCACCGTCATGGGCAGCGGAAACGCGAAGTCGTCGAACAGGTCGACGGTCTCGCCGGCGGCCAGCCGCACCGACATCGACCCGATGAGCTCCTCGGCGATCGCCTCGATCCGGGGCCGCAGCCGCCCGATGGCCCTGGCGGTAAACCCCCGGCTGACCAGCTTGCGCAGCCGGGTGTGGTCGGGCGGGTCCGAGTTGAGCATGTGTGAGCTGAGCTCCTGGCCGAACTTCATCCGCTCCCGGTGATCATCCATGACCTGGTCGAACACCCGGTGCAGCCCTGCGCTGTCCTTGGCCAGCCGGGGATCGACCAGCGCGGCGCGCACGTCGTCGTACCGGGTGACCAGCCAGACCGGCAACCCCTGCGGCATCATGGCTCTGGTCACCGGGCGCTCCCGGCGCAGCAACTCGTACAGCGCGTGTGGGTCGGCCATGAAGCTGTCGCCGAGCTCGATCATCTGGCCGGCCGGATCCACAGCGGTACTGGTCATCGGTGGAGCGCCTCCTCGGGACTGGCCGGGCTGGGCGTACCCACGGTACGACCAGCCCGGCTCAGCCGGCGACCACATTGTCACCGAGGAGTGCGGCCAACCCGGCCAGTGCCAGCCCGCCGACGGCCGCGAAGAACACGATCGCGGTGGTCCGCAGGCCCAACGAGGCGGAGGCGAAGCCGGCCACCACCGACGGCACGCTCATCGCCAGGTAGGCCACCACATACAGGGCGGCGAGCAGCTCGCCCCGACGCGTCGGCGACGCCAGCGCGCTGACCGCCCGGAAGCCACCGAGGAAGCAGGCGCCCCAGCCGAAGCCCATCACCGCGCCACCGGCGAAGAACCACACCGACGAGGACACCGCCACGCCACGATCATCGCCACGACCCCGACCAGCAGGACCGCCGTGCCGATCAGAATCGCGCGGTGGGTGCTCAGCCGCGCGCAGACCAGCTGTGCAACGGCGCCGGATCCGGCCAGCGTGGCGATGACCAACCCGCCGAGCACATGGCTCTCGCTGTGCAGCAGGCCGACGACGAACGACGGGCCGAGCGAGGCGAACAGCCCAGCAGCACCGGGCGCCCGGCCGATGACGTCCGCCGCCCGCACAACGCGATCGCGGGTTTCTCACATTCCGACCGAGATCGGAATATGCAGGCAGGTGCCCGGTCGGCTGGGGCGCCGACGGGTCAGATGTCCGGGTAGCGGGTGTCCAGGGAGACCTTCTCCCACGCCTCCAGGTCGGCGAGCTGGCCGCGCAGCTTTGCCCGGATCCGGTTCACCGCCTCGGGGCCGAGCGGCAGTCGCAACGGTGACGACTCGTCCCGGACGGCCAGGATGATCGCCTCGGCGGCCCGCACCGGGTCGTTGGGCTGCACACCGGCCTGGGCGCCGAACCGCTCCCGCAGCGTCCCGGCCGGGGTCTCCCGGTAGTCCTCGATCTGCTCGGCGTACTCCAGGGAGCGGCCATGGAAGTCGGTGCGGAACGGGCCGGGCTCGACGATGGTGACCCGGATGCCCAGCGGTTTGACCTCGCCGGCCAGGGCCTCCGACATGCCTTCCAGGGCGAACTTGGAGGTGGCGTACAGCGCGTGCCCGGGGTTGCCCACCACGCCGCCGACCGAGGACAGCTGCACGATGTGTCCGCGCCGGCGGGCCCGCATGTGCGGCAGCACGGCCCTGGTCACCGCGAGCACGCCGAACACGTTGGTGCCCAGGATCCGCTGGATCTGCTCGTCGGAGAGCTCCTCCAGCGCACCGAGCAGCCCGTGCCCGGCATTGTTGACCAGGACGTCGATGGCGCCGGCGCGCTCGATCGCCTCGGCGACCGTGGCCCGGACCTGCTCGGGGTCGGTGACGTCCAGCGGCAGCCGGATCACGTCGTCCGGGCCAGGGCCGGTGAGGTCTTCGAGGGCGGCGACGTTGCGGGCGGTGGCGACGACCCGGTCGCCGGCGGCGAGCACCTGCTCGGCGAGGGTGCGCCCCAGGCCGGACGAGGCGCCGGTAATGAACCAGACAGCAGTCATAGATCCATCATCTGCTTAGCCTTGCTCAGAAGTCCAAGACCACCTTGTGCGGAAACTCAGCCGCCCGCGCGGGAAGCGTCACATCAGGCTTGACAGGCGCGGTCATCGCCCGCCTATGGTCATCAGGTGCATCCGGCCGTGTCGTTCTACCGCGCGTACGGATGCCGTTATCGGTTGCACGTCGATCTGCTGCGGGTCACCAGCGCGTCCTGTCGTCCCTGACGTCCGACGCCACCCGTCTGTCCGCCCGCGGCATCGACTCCCGGAGCATCCCCGTGACCCGTCACATCCGGCTGAACGCCTTCGACATGAACTGCGTCGCCCACCAGTCCCCCGGGCTGTGGCGCCACCCCGACGACCAGTCCTGGCGGTACAAGGACCTGTCCTACTGGACCGACCTGGCCCAGCTGCTCGAGCGCGGCCTGTTCGACGGCCTGTTCATCGCCGACGTGCTGGGCACCTACGACGTGTACGCGGGCACCGCCGAGGCGGCCATCCGCCAGGCCGCCCAGGTGCCGGTGAACGATCCGTTGCTGCTGGTCTCGGCGATGGCGCACGTGACGGGCAACCTCGGTTTCGGCATCACCACCGCGACCGGGTTCGAGCACCCGTACCCGTTCGCCCGGCGGATGAGCACCCTGGACCACATCACGAACGGCCGGATCGGCTGGAACGTGGTGACCGGCTACCTGCCCTCTGGCGCGCGCAACATGGGCCACGACGACCAGCTGCAACATGACGACCGCTACGACCACGCCGACGAGTACCTGGAGGTGCTCTACAAGCTCTGGGAGGGCTCCTGGGAGGACGGCGCGGTGCTGCGTGACCCGGTGCGCGGTGTGTTCACCGACCCGGCGAAGGTGCACCCGATCGGCCACCACGGCAAGCACTTCACGGTGCCCGGCATCCACCTGGCCGAGCCGTCGCCGCAGCGCACCCCGGTGATCTACCAGGCCGGCGCGTCACCCAGGGGCCGCCGCTTCGCCGCCGAGAACGCGGAGGCCATCTTCACGGCGGCGCCCACCAAGGCGCTGTTGAAGGAGACCGTCGCGGACATCCGCCACCAGCTCAAGCTCGCCGGCCGCGACCCGTACAGCGCCCGCATCTTCAACCTACAGACGGTGATCACCGACGCCACCGACGCCGCCGCCCATGCCAAGCACGAGCAGCTGCAGAGCTATGCCAGCGACGAGGGCTCGCTGGTGTTCATGTCCGGCTGGATGGGCATCGACCTGTCCCGCTACGACCTGGACGACCCGATCGGCGACGTGGAGAGCAACGCGATCAAGTCCGCGGTCGCCGCGTTCCAGCAGGCCGACGCGGACGGCCGGGAGTGGCGGGTCCGCGACATCGCGGCCTGGGGCGGCATCGGCGGCATGGGCCCGAGGGTGGTCGGCTCGGCGGCGACGGTGGCCGACGAGCTGCAGTCCTGGGTGGACGAGACGGACGTGGACGGCTTCAACCTGGCCTACGCGATCACCCCGGGCACCTTCCAGGACCTGGTCGACCACCTGATCCCCGAGCTGCAGCGCCGCGGCGCCTACCCGACCGAGTACACCGGCGGCACGCTGCGCAACAAGCTGCTCGGCCGCGGCGACCGACTGCCGGCGGAACACCGCGGCGCCACCTACCGGGTCGGCGGCGAGGCGTCCACGATCCCGGCGACCGCGACCGGCTGAACCCCGCCGGTCAGCTGTCCGGGAACCGGGTGTCCAGCGACACCTTCTCCCAGGCCTCGAGGTCGGCGAGCTGGCTCCGCAGCTTCTGCCGGATCCGGCTCACCGCCTCCGGGCCGAGCGGCAGCCGCAGCGGCGAGGAGCTGTCCCGGACAGCGGTGATGATCGCCTCGGCGGCCCGCACAGGGTCGTTGGGCTGCACGCCGTCCTGCGCGGAGAACCGGGCCCGCAGCGCACCGGCCGGGGTGGCCCGGTAGTCGTCGATCGGCTCGGCGAAGTTCATCGAGCGGCCGGCGAAGCCGGTGCGGAACGGCCCGGGCTCCACGATGGTGACCCGGATGCCGAACGGTGCGACCTCGCCGGCCAGCGCCTCGGACAAACCCTCCACGGCGAACTTCGCGGTCGCGTACGCCGCGTGCCCGGGGTTGGCGACCATGCCGCCCACCGAGGAGAGCTGCACGATGTGGCCGCGGCGGCGGGCCCGCATGTGCGGCAGCACCGCGCGGGTCACCGCGAACACACCGAACACGTTGGTCCCCATTACCCGGGCGAACTGCTCGTCGGCGAGCTCCTCCAGGGCGCCGACCAGCCCGTGGCCGGCGTTGTTGACCAGCACGTCGATGGCGCCGGCCCGCTCGATGGCCTCGGCCACCGCGGCACGGACCTGCTGGGGGTCGGTGACGTCCAGCGAGAGCAGGATCACGCGGTCGGGGTCGGAGTCGGGGCCGGTGAGGTCGTCGAGGGCGGCGACGTTGCGGGCGGTGGCGATCACCCGGTCGCCGTGTGCCAGCACGGTCTCGGCCAGGGTGCGGCCGAGACCTGTGGAGGCGCCAGTGATGAACCAGACATCAGTCATACGGCCATCGTGCGACCGGTCCGACTCAGAAGTCCAAGACAGCTTTGTTCTAGGATTCATCGCAGGTGATTATGAATGGATGGAACTGCGCCAACTGGTCTACTTCGAGGCGGTCGTTCGCTACGGCGGGTTCACCCGGGCCGCCGAGCAGCTACGGATCGCCCAGCCGGCGGTGTCCGCCCAGGTCCGGCGGCTGGAGGCGGAGCTGGGTGTGGCGCTGCTGGAACGCACCACCCGGCGGGTTCGGCTGACCAGGGCGGGTGAGCTGGTGCTGGCCCGGGCCCGGCGCACGTTCGACGAGCTGGACGGCGCCCGGGACGATCTGGCGCGGCTGGCCGGCGAGCTGCGCGGCCGCGTGCGGCTGGGGTCGATCCAGGCCACCGGCCCGTTCGAGCTGGCCGGCGCGCTCGCCGCGTTCCACCGCCGATTCCCCGAGGTGGAGCTGTCGCTGCGGTCCGGGCGGCTGAGCCAACTGGTGGCCGACCTGGACGCCGACGTGATCGACCTGGCGATCGGTCCGCTGCCGGCCGACCTGCCAGGGCGGATCGCCGCCCGGCCGCTGTTCACCGACGAGCTCGTGCTGATCACCGCGCCGGACCACCCCCTGGCCGGGCTCGGTGCGCTGGCCATGGACGCGGTCCGGGAGGAGACCTTCGCCTGCCTGCCGGCGGCCAGCGGGTTGCGTCGCCTGCTCGACCAGGCCTGCGCGGCGGCCGGGTTCACCCCTCGGGTGCGGTACGAGACGAACATCGTGCCGCAGGTCCGCGAGCTGGTCAGCCACGGGCTCGGCGTCGCCCTGCTGGCCCGCTCGGTCGCCGAGGCGCCGGGGCGCCCGGTGGTGGTGCACCCGGTACTGCCGGCGCCGATCGACCGCCCGGTCGGCCTGCTGCACCTGGTGGACCGCCCGCTCGGCCCGGCCGCCCAGCGCTGCCACGCCTTCCTGGCCGGCTGGCCGGCACGCCGGTGACTCAGGCCACCGCGCCCGGCTCGCCGCCACCATCCAGTTCTGCGTTGCTCAGCCCTCGGCGAGCTCGGCCAGCGGGTCGGTGTGCGCGGGCCGCCAGCCGAGCTGGTCCCGGGCCCGTGCGGCGGTGACCCGCTGGTCCAGCGCGAACGCCTCGGCGATCGGGCCCATCCGCCGCACGGACTCGGCCAGGCTCAGCGCGGCGACCTGGCCGGGAATGCCGATGGACCGGGCCACCGCGGCGGCCACCTCCGCCTGGGTCGGGTACTGCTCGAGCACCCCGGCGTACACCGCCCCGGCCGGCGCGCGCAGCGCCAGCACGTACAGCTCGGCGATGTCCTCGACGTGCACCACCGACCAGTGGTTGGCGCCGTCCCCGACGCACGGCACCGATCCCTCGGTGCGCCCCGGCGCGGCGTAGAACCCCTCGACCAGACCGGCGGAGCGGCCGTAGACCACCCCTGGCATCACCAGCACCGGGTGCCCACCGTTTCCGGCCCTGGCCAGCACGCGCTTCTCGTTCTCCGCCCGCCAGGCCACCAGCCCGGGCGCGCGGAACGGCGCGTCCTCGTTCACCACGCCGTCGGTATCGCCGTACACCCAGGCGCCGCCGGTGTGCACGTAGCTGCCCCGGTCGCCCAGCCCGTCCTGCATCGCCTCGCTGGCTGCCCGGTCGATCTCGGCGGTGTCCGGGCCGTGGTGCTGGCCGAGGTGGATCACGCCGTCGGCGGCTGCCGCGGCGTCGCGCAGCACAGCGCCGTCGGTGAGCCCGCCACGTACCGGGGTGGCGCCCAGCTCGGCCACCACCCGGGCCGACTTGTCGCCGCGAACCAGCGCGGACACCTCGATGCCCTGCTTGCGCAGCGCCACGATCGTCGGTTTGCCCAGGTAACCGGAACCTCCGGTGATGAACACCCGCATGACTGTCCGCTCCTTCAGCTGTCGCACATTTGGTCTCGAGATCCACGATGCGACCGGGGGAGGCGCCGCGTCCAAGACCTGTTCGGCTGTCTGTGATACCCGCCAGGCATCAGACCGGAGGGATCCGCGTCTCGCTTGACCTTCCGGTAACCCGTAGGTTCTCTGTATCGCCCGAGGCGCCCCCCGGGCTGGTGGAACAGGAGCGATCATGGGCTCGACGGTGACGGTCAACGGCGGCCAGCCACTGCACTACGTCGACCATGGCGGCGACGGCCCGCCGGTCATCTTGCTGCACGCCTTCTTGATGGACGGGGAGATGTTCGCCCCCCAGGTCAACGAGCTGCGCACCGAGTTCCGGTTCCTCGCGGTGGACGAGCGCGGGCACGGCGGCACGCCGGCCGATGCGCCCTTCGACTACTGGGACGTGGCCAGGGATGCGCTGGGGCTGCTGGACGAGCTCGGGCTGGACCGCGCGGCGGTAATCGGCACCAGCCAGGGTGGTTTCATCGGTCTGCGGATGGCGCTGCTCGCCCCGGAGCGGGTCACCGCGCTCTGCGTGCTGGGTACCTCCGCCGCGGCCGAGGATGCGCAGGTCGCCGACAGCTACCGGGAGCTGGCCGCGACCTGGGCGGAGAACGGGCCGGTGGACCAGCTGACCGACATGGTCGCCGCGGTCTGCCTGGGCGGCGTGGAAGCGGACGACTGGAAGGCGAAGTGGCGCGAGGTCACCGGGCCCCGGATCACCCAGATCATGGAGACCCTGGTCAGCCGGGACGGGCTGCTCTGCAAACTGGGCCAGGTCCGCTGCCCGGTGCTGGTGCTGCACGGTTCCTCGGACGCGGCCTACCCGGTCTGCCGGGGCGCGGAGATCGTGGAGGGGGTCCCCCAAGCCGAGCCGCTGGTCGTGGTGGACGGCGGCGCCCACTTCCTATCCCTAACCGACCCCAGATCAGTAAACCCCCACCTCCGCAAATTCCTCGCCGAACACGCCTGAACCGCCGCCGCTAGAAGCCGCCGCAGGCGGGCCGGAGTCCTCAGGGTTGGCCGGCTGTCGCCGGTTACCCAACTGCACAGGCGGCAAGTCGCGCGCGCCGAGAACCTGTCTGCTGTGCAGCTGGGCAACTACCGGCGCCCCGCTTGGAGCGCCCGCCGCACGGTGAGTGCCATGGCGTCTGGAGTGCGGAGGACGTCGTCGGAGGTGACCCGAAAGACCGTCCATCCCGCCGAGAGCAGCAGGTTGTGGCGTTCGTTGTCGCTCAGCATCGCCGCGCGCGACCGGTGGCCGGCGCCGTCGTACTCGATACCGACACGGTGCTCGGGGTAGGCCATGTCGAGGTGGATCGTCCAGTCCAGGCCTGGCACCGTGACCGGGAACTGCGTCAGCGGTGGCGGTAGCCCACGCAGTACGAGCACGAGCCGGCAACGTGACTCCATTACGGAATGCGCGCCCGCGTCGCTGAGCGCGAGAACCCCGCGCACCCTCGAGCGCCACCGAGCCCGTGGGTAGCGGTGATCAATCACGCTGATCGATGACGGGCTGACACCGGTGCTCCAGCGGAGTGCGTCGACGGCGGGAACCGCGTCGGTGAGCGCCAGCCAGCGCGCGAGGTCGTAGGCGGTACGAGCCGCTGTGGTGAGCAGGACGCCGTCGATCTCGGTGATCTCGTCGTCGGCCAACCGGTCACGGTGCACTCGCAGTCCAGGGCGTTCCCGGAAGTTCCGCCCAGGGACGATCACCTCGGCGTCGGCGTCCGCCGGAGCGCACCTTGCGCCGAGCATCTCGGCGGCCGAGTACCCCGCGAGCGCGCCGTACTCGGCGACGAGCAGGTAGGCCGCCCGCGACCGGGCGCCCAGGGTAAGCGGCGCATCGGCGGGCAGGTACACGTTCGGGAACACCCGGCGAAAGCGCGGTCCAGCGAGCATTGCCCTGGTGACCAGGCCGCGCTGTTGGGCAACATCCCCACGAAACGATCCACTCGGAGTCATACGTCAAAAGACGGGCGCTAGCCGGCCACGGTTCCATCACCAGCGAGAACACCGTCGTCTGGTTACCCAACTGCACACCCGGCAGGTCGCGCCCGCAGACAACCTGCCTGCTGTGCAGCGAGGTAACCACCAGCCGACCAGGAACTCACGCCACCCGCAGCCCCAGCCAACGGGCCACCCCCACCGCCAGCGTGGCCGCCGCAGCTCCAGCGCGGCCGCCATCCGTTACCCGTTACCCAACTGCACACGCGGCCGGTCGCGCGCGCCGAAACCCTGCCTGTTGTGCAGCCCGGTAACCACCAGCGGCTAGAGGCGGCCGCCGCTGGCGGTGTCGCCGGATAGGCGCTGGGCCAGGTACACGGGCACCGTGGAGATCACCACTAGGACGGCGGCGACCACGTTCACCACGGGGGCCTGGTTGGGGCGGAACAGGTTGTTCAGGATCCAGATGGGCAGCGTCTCCATCCCGGTGCCCAGGGTGAACGTGGTCACGATGATCTCGTCGAAGGACAGCGCGAAGGCCAGCAGGCCGCCGGCCAGCAGCGCCGAGCGCAGCATCGGGAAGGTGACCAGCCGGAACGTGGTGATGCCGTCCGCGCCCAGGTCCATGGACGCCTCCTCCAGGTCACCGCCCATCCGGCGCAGCCTGGCGATCACGTTGTTGAACACCACCACGATGCAGAACGTGGCGTGCGCGATGATCGCGGTGAACAGCCCGAGGTTGATGCCCAGGATGGTGCGGAACGCGTTGTTCAGCGCGATGCCGGTGACGATGCCGGGCAGCGCGATCGGCAGCACCAGCAGCAGTGACACCGAATCCCGCCCGTAGAACCGGTAGCGCTGCAGCGCGAACGCGGCCATGGTGCCGAGGACCAGCGCGATCGCGGTGGCCGCGAGGCCGGCCCGCACGCTGGTCCACAGCGCGTTCAGCGCGCCCGCGTTGCCGGTCACCCGGCCCCACCACTCCAGGGTGAGCGCCGACGGTGGCCAGCCGAACGAGGTGTCCGCGTTGAACGAGTTGAGCAGCACCAGCAGCAGCGGGAAGTAGATCACCGCCAGCCCCACCCCCAGTGCTCCCCAGAGCAGGTACCGCACAGTGCGCGAGACCGTCACGAGGACCTCCTACAGGTTGTCCAGAGCGCCGGTCCGGCGCACGGCTGCCAAATAGGCCAGCATGATCACCACGGGCACCAGCGCCACGGTGGCGGCGAACGGCAGGTTGTTGGCCGCGCCGATGTTGCTGTAGACCACGTTGCCGAGCATCTGGCTGGTGCCGCCCACGATGGTCACCGCGATGTAGTCGCCCAGGGACAGGGAGAACGTGAAGATCGACCCTGCCACCACCGCCGGGAAGGCCAGCGGCAGCACCACCGAGCGGAACGTGCGCAGCGGCCGCGCACCCAGGTCGCCGGACGCGGCCAGCAGCGAGTCGGGCAGCCGCTCCAGCCCCGCGTAGATCGGCAGGATCATGTACGGCAGCCACAGGTAGGCCAGGGTGATCACGGTCGCGGTCAGCCCGTAGCCCGGGGAGCTCAGCCCGACCGGGGCGAGCACCCAGTTCAAGAACCCGTTGCCGGACAGCATGGTCCGCCACGCGTACGCCTTGACCAGGTACGACGCCCACAGCGGGGTGAGCACCGCGATGACCAGGATCCGCTGGGCGGCCGGCGAGGCGAACTTGGCTATGCAGAACGCCATCGGGAAGGCGATCACCGCATCGATCAGGGTGACCAGCGCAGCGATGCCCACCGTCCGGATGGTGATGGTCCGGTACACCGAGTCGGTGAACAGCGAGATGAAGTTGTCCAGCGACCAGCTCACCTGTACCTGTCCGGTGAAGCTGTCCACCGACCAGAACGCGGTGACGAACAGCGCCGCGAGCGCGCCAAGATAGGCCAGCCCGAGCCAGAGCAGCGGCGCGGACAGCAGCATGCCCAACCGGATCGCCGGCTTGCGGTACAGGAACGCCGCAACGGCGTGCCGCAACCCGCCCGGCGCGCTCACGGTGCTCAGCCCTTGATCTCCGTCCAGGCCTTTGTCCAGTCGGCGTAGTCCACGCACTGGACGTCGGTCCGTCCGTCCAGGCACTGGGCGATCGGCGTGGTCCAGTAGTGGATCTTCGACGCGTACGCCGCGTCGCCCGCGTGGTAGTTGGTGCAGAAGTTCTTGTCGGTGGTCTGGTCGCACGCCTTGGCGTTCGCCGGGGCCTCGCCGAAGTACTCGGCCACCTCGGCGTTCGCCTTCGGGCTGACGATGTAGTTCATCCAGTCGTAGGCGCAGGTCTTGTGCGCGGACTTGGTGGCCACCATCCAGGTGTCCGACCAGCCGGTGGCCCCCTCGCTGGGCACGGTGGCCTGCACCGGCGCGCCGTCCTTCTGCACCTGGTTCACGGTGACCTGCCAGGCGGTGCCCACCACCGAGTCGCCGTTCTTCAGCGACTGGGCTTCCTTGAGGTAGTCCGACCAGTACTCGGTGACCAACGGCCGCTGCTGCTTGAGCAGGTCCACGGCGGCCTGGAACTGCTTCTGGTCCAGCGCGTACGGGTTCTTGATGGCCAGGTCCGGTTGGTGCGCCATCAGGTACACGGCGGCGTCCGCGATGTAGATCGGCGAGTCGTAGGCGATGACCTTGCCCTTGTACGGCGAGTTCGCGTCGAACATCGGCGACCAGGAGTTCGGCGCCGGGGTGACCTTGTCGGTTCGCCAGGTCAGCAGGTTGGCGCCCCAGCCGTGCGGGATGCCGTAGGCCACCCCGCTCACGCTGTTCCACGGCTTGTCCTTGAGGAACGGCTGGACGTCGGCGTAGTTGGGCACCAGCGAGGTGTTCACCGGTTCCACGTCGCCGGAGGCGATCAGCCGCAGCGAGGCGTCCCCGGAGGCGGACACCACGTCGTACTGCCCGGTCTTCATCAAGCTCAGCGCCTCGTCGGAGGTGCCGAAGGTCTTGACGCTGACCTTGCAGCCGGTCTGCTGCTCGAACGGGCTGACCCAGTTGACCGCCGGGTCGTTCGAGCCGTTCTCCGCGTAACCGGGCCAGGCCAGCACGGACAGCTGCCCCTCCGGTTGGCCGAGCTGGGCCAGCGGCGCCAGCTTGGGCGGGGTGAATCCCTGGGGGCCGGGGGCGGCGGCCCCACCGGAGCCACCGCCGGACGTACCGCACGCGGCCGCCAGCAGGCCGGCACACAGCAGGCCGGCGAGCAGCGGTTTGCGATTGTTCATGACAGACCTTTCGTGGGGTGCTCTTCGGACCTACCGCGCGTCCGGCACGCGGACGTTGTGCTCATGTCGCCAGCTCAGCCGCACCCGGTTGCCGGCCCGGCGCGGCCCGTCGGCCGTACCGGGCTCGGAGTTCTGTTCCAGCACGGAGAGCTGGCCGCCGGCGTCCAGGGACACCTCGTAGCGCATCGCGGCGCCGGCGTAGACCACGTTGCTGACCGTGCCGGTGGCGCTGGTGTGGGCGTCGGCGGCGGGCTGGCCGAGGTCGTCGTCCAGCCGGATCTTCTCCGGGCGGATGCTGTACACCCCCGGCCGGCCGATCACCGCTTCGGCGGCGTGCCCGCTGATCAGGTTCGAGGTGCCGACGAACCCGGCGACGAACGCGCTGGCCGGCTGCTCGTACACCTCCATCGGGGTGCCCACCTGCTCGATCTGGCCGTTGTTGAACACCGCGATCCGATCGCTCATGGTGAGCGCCTCGTCCTGGTCGTGGGTGACGAAGACGAAGGTGATGCCGACCTCGCGCTGCAGCGCCTTGAGTTCGGTCTGCATGGCCAGCCGCAGCTTCAGGTCCAGCGCGCCCAGCGGCTCGTCCAGCAGCAGCACCTTGGGTCGGTTCACCAGCGCCCTGGCCAGCGCCACCCGCTGGCGCTGACCACCGGAGAGCTGCGCGGGCTTGCGGTCGCCGTGGTCGGCCAGGTGCACCGAGCGCAGCGCGTCCAGTGCCCGCTGGGTGCGCTGGGCCTTCGGCACCCGCTTGACCCGAAGGCCGTACTCCACGTTCTGCCGCACGCTCATGTGCGGGAACAGCGCGTAGTCCTGGAACACGGTATTCACGTCCCGGTCGAACGGCGGCAGCTGGCTGACGTCCCGCCCAGCCAGCTGCACGGTCCCGCCGGTGGGCAGCTCGAAGCCGGCGATCATGCGCAGCACCGTGGTCTTGCCGGAGCCGGAAGGACCGAGCATGGAGAAGAACTCGCCCGGCCGGATGTCCAGGTCGATCCCGTCCACCGCGCGCACTGTGTTGGGTTCGCGGCCGAACACCTTGCGCAGTCCGCGCAGCCGGATCGCCGGTTCGGCGCCGGCCCCGGCGGGCGCGGGCTCTTCGCGGGGCAGCGTGGGTGCCTGGTTGGGCATCTCTGAGCTCCTCCGGAGTGACGTGGGACACGGCCCAGGCGTTAAAGATATAAGACCATATTTCATATGACAACCGGGTAAACTGGTCGCAATCCCGGCGATCGACCACCCCGTCGGGTAGAGGGAACGCGATGGTCAAGCGGATGTCGCACGGCGCGCGAGCTGCCTTGTTCGCTCCGCTGGACCAGACCGGCCGGGCCGAGGCGGTCACCCGCCGGTTGGTCGACGCGATCAGCCTGGGTCTGTTGGCCGATGCCGAGCAGCTGCCCACCGAGACCGAGCTGGCCGCCCAGTTCGGGGTGTCCACGGTGACGGTGCGGGAGGCGTTGGTCGCGCTGCGCCAGCTCGGCCTGGTGGAGACCCGCCGGGGCCGGGGCGGTGGCAGCTTCGTGCGGGCGCCGGCGGACTCCCCGGTGGCGCCGTGGCGGGAGCGATTACGCGCGGTGTCCCTCAGCGACCTGCGGGACGTGGGCGACCAGTACAGCGCGATCGCCGGCGCGGCGGCCAAGCTCGCCGCCGAACGCAGCTCCGCCGAGGACCTGGCCCGCCTCGAGCTGGCCACCGAGGACATCCGCGACGCGACCGGGCCGGCCGCCTCCCGGGCCGAGCGGCACTTCCATCTCGAGGTGGCGGCCGCCGCCCAGTCCCCTCGGCTGACCCACCAGGAGCTGCTGCTGCAGGGCGAACAGGGCGGTCTGCTCTGGCTGCCGATCACCCACGGCCCGAGCAGCGCCTACCCCGCGCACCGGGCCATCGTCACCGCGATCGGCCTCGGCGACGGCGAGCTGGCCCGCAAGCTCACCGAGGAACACATCCTGGACGCCATCGACCGGCTGGTGGTGCTGCACCTGGAGCTGATTGATCCGTAAGCTGCGACATCCGCCTATCGCGAGGTGAGTAGATTATCGTGAACGACACGCGGACGCGGCCTGGTGACGAGGTTGTTGCGCTGGTGTCAGGCATCGTCGAGGGGGCCTTCGCCGGCCTCAAGCCGTTGCTGGCCGCCGCCGAGACCCTGCTCGCCGAGCCAGGTCCCACCGTCGGCGCGGACCTGGAGCAGCTGCGCCCGAAGGTGGTGGAGCAGCTCGACGGGCTGGTCGTCGGGGCCGGGTTCATCGCCGCTCCCGGGCTGCTCGCCGACCAGGAGTTCGGCTTCGAGTGGTGGACCACGGCCGGCGGCGGCGCACCCCGGCAGCTGTTCATCAGCCTGGATCCGACCAGCGAGTACTTCCTGGACTACACCCGCCAGTCCTGGTTCACCGTGCCGCGGGACACCGTCCGCCGGCACATCACCGGGCCCTACGTCGACTACCTCTGCACCGACGAGTACACGCTCACCTTCACCATCCCGGTGCGCGGCGCGACGGGGTTCGCCGGGGTGGTCGGCGCGGATGTCTTCGTCCGCGAGTTCGAGCACGCCACCCTGCCCAAGCTGCACGCGCTGGCCGTCGAGGAGCGCGGCCAGGCGGCGCTGGTGAACGCCCAGGGCAGGGTGGTGGTGTCCACCTCGGCGCGGCAGGCCACCGGGTCGCTGGTCCGCGAGCTGGACATCCCGGCCTGGTGGACGACCGGTGAGGAGTCCACCACCCGACCCGGGACCACGCTGCGCCGCTGCGGCGACGCGCCGATCGCGCTGCTGGTCACCGCCCGCTGACCGGCTCCGCTGGACCGCGGAGGGCATCGCTCACCTGGTGGACCGCCAGGACGTCCGCGATCATCGCGTCCACCAGCAGCCGTTGCTCACCGTCCGCCCCGGCCGGCAGCAGGCTCCGGACCAGCCCCGGTGCCGGTTCTGCTGACGGACCCAGCTGGCGGGCCACCTCACCGATCGCGCCGGCCAGCGGGCCCCCGGTCTGGGGTCGCCGCAGCACCGCCGACGTGGTCGTGGTGAGGCTGCGCAGCCCGTCCGCGCCCTCCTCGATGGCGGTCCGCTCCCGCTCACTGGGGGCCTCTTTGCCCGCCGAGGGGGCCAGTAGGTTCTGCTGCGCGTTGGATGCGGCGCGCAGTCGCCGGCCGATCGCCCGCTTGTCCACCTTCCGGTAGTGCATCGCCGATGCGACTTCACGGAGCAGTTCCCGCACGGCTTCGACGGCCTGCTCGAAGCGCTGGTCCAGGCTGGGCTTGCGCACCCCGGGCACCACGGCGAAGCCGAAGAGCAGTCCGATCGCGGCCGCGAGCAGCATCAGCCCCAGGTACTCCAGCACCGCGCTTCGGAGATCGACGTGCCGGGTGGTGCTGTTGACCGCGACGCTCATGAACACCATGCAGCCGTTGCCCACGATCGGCTGGCTCTGCATGAAGTAGAAGCCGACGAGCAGCGCGGCGATGCCGATGGGCAGCAGCATGGCCTGCGGCACCTCGAGCAACCAGATCATCAGCGCCAACACCGTCGCCCCGGCCAGCGCCCCGGCGACCCGTTGCCACGCCTTGGTGAGGGTGTCCCGCCACTGCGGCTGCATGATCGCGAAGGTGGCCATCAGGAAGGCCACCGCGAACGGGTCGGTGGGCCGGTAGCTGGCCACCACCAGCGCCACCAGCATGCCCAGCGCGCAGCGGATGGCGTGCCGCAGCTGCTCCGAGCGCCAGTTGAATGCGCCGCGCAGCTCGTTGGTCAGCCATCCCCTGCCCAGGTCCGGCGGGAGCTGGGCCGGTCTGGCGTCCCGGTCGGCGGTGGCGGCCTGGATCAGCTCGAGCCCCTGCCACATGTTGTTGACCAGCTCCCGGGTGGCCCCTGGCAGCGCCGATGCCCCCGACTCCCAGCGGCGGACCGGGGGCAGCGGGGTGGGCGGTTGCGCCGGCCGCAGCGCCTCGGCCAGCCGCTGCGCCTCACCGTCCGCGGCGGTGAGCAGCTGATCGATGTCCTTGCCGAGCGGTCCGGTGAGCAGCCGGCGCCGGGAGGCGAGCACTTGCGCGGCGGTGCGATACCGATGGATCCCGTTCAGCACCGCGGTGGTCCAGCGCCGGGGTCCGTCGTCGAACCAGAGCCGGGTCGCGGCCTCCTGCGTCGGGCCGGCGCCGTCGGCCAGCGCATCAGCCAATGCGACCCGCACCGGCTCCGACGGGTCCTTCCGCCCGGACAGCAACCGCAGCGCCAGCACCGCCACGACGGCCAGCGCCGGCGCTCCGAACACCTGCACGACGCTGCCCACGGCGATGGCCTTGAGCCCGAAGCTGAACACCGAGGCCATGCCCAGCCCGACGCCCACCGTCACGTACCGCGGACCGAGCACGGGCAGCAGGCAGGCCACGAACACGATCACCACGAGCAGCCCGACCGCCACCCAGGGGGCGTACTCACCGAGCAGCCTGACCCCGCCGCTGGCCACCACCAGCACCGGGCCGAACCAGGACAGCAGCTGCAGGTCGGCGGCCAGCGACCCGCCGAACGCGGCCATCAGACAGAACATCGCGGTCAACCCGGCGAGGATGGCCGCACCGCCCAACCCGACCAGGTAGCCCAGCCCGCCGACCAGCACGATCATCCCGATAGGCATCAGCTGCTTCACGTTCTCGGTATCCCCCTCATCCCCGGGGATCAGGATAGGTTCGGCTCTCCTGGTTCCACGTCTGAGGTCGGTGGCCGAGGGATGCGAGCGGTTCGGGCGCCCGATCGCTGGCAGCTGGCGATTCTGGGATACGCGCTGCTCGCCGCGCTGTGCCGGCCGTTGACCTGGCCGGCGGCCGTGGCCGTGCTGGCGCCCGGGCTGCTGCTACTCGCCATCCGGGTTCGCCGGCCGGTTCGGGCGCTGCCGGAGAGCGCCCGGCCCGCGCACGCGGTCGGGCTGTGGTTGGCGCTGCTCGCCGTGTTCGGCAGCTGGGAACTCGTCGCCGGGCTGTGGGGCAACGACGCCGCGCATCCGACGGTCAGCCTGCTGCTCGATCCGGCCCTGGAGAGCTACCCGGTTCGGGCGCTGGCCTACGCGGCCTGGCTGCTTGCCGGGCGCTGGCTGGTGGCCCGGTGAGTCCCTACGTGATCATCGCCATCGGCTTCGGCGTGGTGTTCGGCGGGATGCTGGCCGTCGAGCTGCTGGCCCGATACCGGCGAGGGCCGTTCCGGCCGGTGGCCGAAGCCCTGCACGCCGTGCTGCTGGTGCGGCTGGGCCGCTGGCTGATCATGCTCGGCTGGCTGTGGACCGGATTTCATTTCCTGGCCAGGTAACCGACAAGCTAAATTCTGCATTGGTTGAATTGTTCGGGCGAAGGAGGACTTCCATGGCCCAAGCAATTGAGGTCCGCGACCTCATGGTCACTCTCGGCGGCCGACGGATCCTGGACGACCTGACGTTCGCCGTGCCGGTCGGACAGGTCACCGGGCTGCTCGGGCCCAGTGGATGCGGCAAGACCACGCTGATGCGCTGCGTGGTCGGGGTCCAGCAGATCAGTGCCGGAGAAGTCCGGGTGCTCGGCGCGCCGGCCGGATCAGCACCGCTGCGCCGCCGGGTGGGCTATGTGACCCAGGCCCCCTCGGTCTACGGCGACCTCTCGGCGCGGGACAACACCCGCTACTTCGCGGCGGTGTACGGCGTGTCCCGCGCCGCCGCCGACCAGGCACTGGCCGACGTCGGCCTGGCCGAGCGCGCGGGCCAGAAGGTCAGCACGCTGTCCGGCGGACAACGGGCGCGGGTTTCCCTGGCCTGCGCGCTGCTCGCCGAGCCCGAGCTGCTCGTCCTGGACGAACCCACCGTGGGCCTCGACCCGGTACTGCGCCGCGAGCTGTGGGCCCGTTTCCACTCCCTCGCCGCCGAGGGCACCACGCTGTTCGTCTCCAGCCATGTGATGGACGAGGCCAGCCGCTGCGACCGGCTGCTGTTCATGCGTGAGGGGCAGTTGATCGCCGACGACACCCCCGAGGTTATGCGCGCGAAGACCGGGACCGGAGATCTGGAGGAGGCGTTCCTGCGCCTGATCCAGCGCGTCGAACCCGGCGAGCCCGGACACCCCCAGCGCGAGACGGTCGAGCACGGAGCGGCGCGATGACCGCCCTGATCTCCCCGCGGATCACCGCCGCCACGGCACGACGCGTGCTGACCCAGCTGGGCGGCGACCACCGCACAGTGGGCCTGCTGCTGATCGTCCCGAGCGTGCTATTGGTGCTGATCAACCGGATGTACGACTCCAAGCCCGACTTCGACCGGGTCGCGTTGCTACTACTCGGGATCTTCCCGTTCACCCTGATGTTCCTGATCACCAGCGTGGCCATGCTGCGGGAGCGCACCGGCGGCACGCTGGAGCGGCTGCTCACCACGCCGATGTCCAAACTCGATCTGCTGCTCGGCTACGGCATCGCCTTCGCCGTCGCCGCGACCGCACAGGCCGGACTGACCTGCGCGACCGCGTACTGGCTGCTCGACCTGTACACCCCGGGCAGCGCCTTCGTGGTGGTCGGGATAGCAATCTCCAGCGCCGTGCTCGGCATGGCGCTCGGCCTGCTCAGCAGCGCCTTCGCCACCAGCGAGTTCCAGGCGGTGCAGTTCATGCCCGCCGTGGTCATGCCCCAGGTGCTGCTGGGCGGCCTGTTCGTCCCCCGGGAGCAGATGGCCGACTGGCTGGAAACGCTCAGCGGAGCACTGCCGCTGACCTACGCCATCGAAGCGCTGAACGAGGTGAAGAAGACCGCCCTGGTGACCGACGAGCTGATCGGCAATGTGGCCGTCATCCTCACCGCCGCGCTCATCGCGCTGAGCCTGGCGGCATCCACCCTGCGACGGCGCGCCGGGCCGCTGCCGCCCTCCACCCGCCGGGCACTGCGCGCCATCCCGGCCGCCGCGCTGGTGATCGGCGGCGTGGTGGCGGCGAACTACTTCCTGCAGACCCGGGCCTACGTCTCCACCGACAACGCCCAGATCGACGGCGACAAGATCTCCGTCACCGCGCCCGCCGACGGCACCCTCGTCGCCTGGGACGCCACCCAAGGCAGCACCGTGCGCAAGAACCAGGTCATCGGGCGAATCGAGATGGGAGGCAGCTTCGGGCAAGCGCAGCGACTGATCCGGGCGCCCTCCGACGGCACCGTGGCGCGCGACAACGTGGTCGAGGGAGCGGTTGTCCTGGCCGGTACCGAACTGGCCGTCGCCTACGACCTGACCGACATCGTGGTGACCGCCCGGGTGGACGAGACGGACATCGACAGCGTCCGGCTCGGCCGGCAGGTCGACATCTCGGTCGACGCCTATTCCGACGTCACGTTCACCGGCTACGTCCGGGAGATCCAGTACGGCACCGAGGGCGTGTTCACCGCCCAGGCCAACACCACCGCGAACTTCCAACGGCTCACCCAGGTGATCCCGGTGAAGATCACCATCACCGACCGCAAGGACCTCACCCTGGTCCCCGGCATGAATGTCATCGTGAAGATCCACAAGGACTGACCGGCGGCCAACCGGGAAAACGGGCCGGCCTGGCGCTGCTCCTGCGAGCCCGCCAACTGCGCAAACAACGAACCACCGCATAGCCCACAACCACACGCCGGCGACCCGCTCGCACAGACCGGCCGCGGCTCGCACAGGCATTGCACGCACGGTCTGTGGCCCCTACGCCAGATCTGTGCGAGCTGGCTAACTCAATGAAGACCGGATCGTCACCTACCGTGACGATCTTTAGGCCAATTCGGTGCTACTGTGACGGCGCGCACACTCGAAAGTAGGAGTCGCGTCCACATCGATGTGATCAGGGAGGCCAGAGATGGCCGGTTTGGTAATCAAGAGCCTGAGCAGTCCAGAGGAAGTTCGGCCGTTCAAGGACGGCATGGGTCAACTTGAGCTGGTCGATCTTGAAGTCGGGGGCGTCGGGCGCGCGACGTTCCAGCCTGGCTGGCAGTGGTCGAAGCATGTGAAGCCCATCGCCGGGACCGACAGCTGCATGGCGTCGCACGTGGGCTATGTGATCGCGGGGCAGATGACGGTCCGTATGGACGACGGTGAGGAAGCGACGTTCGGCGCCGGCGACTACATGCGTTGCCCGCCCGGTCACGACGCCTGGATCGTCGGCAACGAGCCCTGTGTGGTGATCGATTGGCAGGGATTCGTCGACTACGCGAAGGACCCTGTCGCCTAGTTCCGATCGACATCAGCCGCGGCTGCCGCACACCTTGGTGCGGCAGCCGTTTCCACGGGTTCCCCGACGCGTTCGGATCCGACCGCGACGGCATCGCCGATTTCTTCCGAGCGCTGGTCGCCGCGGCGCCCGACGCCCGGATCGAGGCGGATGACCTGATTGCTGATGGCGACCGCGTCGCGGTGCGCTTCACCCTGACCGGCACACATCAGAACGAGCTGCTCGGCGCACCCGGCAGCGGCCGGCCGCTGAACGTCGAGGGCATCACGGTGCTGCGCTTCGAGAACGGTTTGGTCGCCGAGCGATGGAACCGCCTCGACGACATCACGCTGCTCACCCAACTCGGCCTACTCCCAGCCGCCCAAACCACGGCTTAAGCCTTTGCCAATGGGACTGCGGACGAGAGACCGTAGATCATGGCTCTGGACGAACTCGCGGACCACTACTCGCCTGGCCAAGAGGTAGACGCCGAGGTCGAAGTACTGATCGTCGGTGGTGGGCCTGTCGGACTCACCGCCCGAGCGCTGCTGGACCGCTGGGGCGTGTCCACATTGCTGGTCGAAAAGCGGCGCGAGCTGTCACCGTTCCCCCGGTCCAGGCTGCTCAACGTGCGTTCGATGGAGATCTATCGCCAGCTCGGGCTCGCGGCCACGATCACCGACCGGGCGTTCGCGCCGGAGTATGGCCGCATCCGCTTCCGCGACACCCTGTACGACCGCGACTTCGCCTCGGCGGGGATGGTCGGGATCAATGCGCAGATACCCGAAAGCCCCGTGATCGGCGCGCTCACCTCGCAGGATCGGTTGGAACCCACCCTGCTCGGCGCGGCGGACGCACTGGTGCGGTTCGGGGACGAGCTCACCGACCTGGTCGAAGAAACCGAGAGCGTCGTGGCCTTGCTCGTCGACCACGAAAGCGGTGCACAGACTCGGGTCCGGGCCCGTTATGTGCTCGCCGCCGACGGCGCGAACTCCACCGTCCGGCAACGTCTGGGGATCGACACCACCGGCCCCGGAGCGTTGGGGAGCTTCACCACCGTCGTGTTCGACGCCGACCTCGACCGCTGGTCCGCCCAGCAGCCCGCCGGGGTCTACGCCACCGCGCACGGATCATTCCTCCCGCTGTACCCCGAAGGAGGCTGGGCCTGGCTCGTTCCCACGCCCGAAGACGCCGCGCTCGCCGACTGGCCCGACCTCGTCTCGCGCGCCCTCGGCAGCGCCGACGTACGAGTCGACGTGTTGCGGGTGCAGCACTGGGTGGTTAATGCGTTCGTCGTCGAGCGCTTCCGCCACGGCCGGATCCTGCTGGCCGGCGATGCCGCGCACGCGATCCCCCCCGCCGGCGGCCTGGGCATGAACGTCGGCCTCGCCGATGTGCACAACCTGTGCTGGAAACTAGCGGGCGTTCTCCATGGATGGGCCGGACCAGGCCTGTTGGAAACCTACGAGCCGGAACGACAACCCATCGCCCACCAAAATCTGCGCCAAGCGGTGGCCAACGCTCAAATCATGGTCCAAGCACAGAACCGGCGCCGCGAGCAGCTCCAAAACAGCGAAGCCGCGCCGGCCCAGATCGAAGTGCCCTGGTCGGACCGGTACTTCGCCCAACTCGGTCTCGTGCTCGGCATCACCTACCACTCTGACGCCGTCCTCACCAACGGCAGCGCCCCACCCGAGCTGTCCGACACAGACACGGACTATGTCCCCACCGCGGAGCCAGGCCACCGCATGCCGCACCTCTGGCTCAAGGACACCCACTCCACGCTCGACGCCCTCGGCGAATGGTTCACCCTGCTCACCCCGGACCCCGCCCACTGGGAGCAACAAGCCGCCGCACGATGGCCGCTACACATCGAGACCCTTGCCAGCGAGCACGCCGACCTCTGGGGCCTCGGCCCACACGGCGCGCTACTCATCCGACCCGACGGCCACATCGCCGCCCGCTGGCCCGACCGCCCACCCAGCGACGCCACCCTCCGCGACGCCCTCATCACAATCACCAACCCCGGTCATTCATGAGGCGGTGCGGATTCCCGCGGTCGATCAGATCCAGTAGGGCGCGCTGGCAACAGACCCGGCTCCCTCGGCGGACAGGCTGGTGCCCGGAGACCGTCCGCTCAGCCAGGCGAGCAGGTCGGCCTGCGTCCCACTGACCAACGGCGCCCCGGCGCCCAGCTCGCGGCTGAGCCCGGTGTCGGTCGCCTTCAGGCGCAGCGCGGGGATCTCGGCACGCCGCCCGAGCTCCATCAGGATGTCGTCAATGACCCAGCGCGCGGTGTCCGGCGCGAGGTCGGCGAACGTGTAACCGACAGCGAGGTCGACGTGGTGCACCTCGACCTCGCGCAGCCGGATGAGCGGTAGTGCGGCCGGAGGCCGCAGCTCGCCGGGACGCATCCGCACCTCGGCACGCCAGGCGTGCTCGGGAAGTGTCCGCATCATCTGCTCGAAGCGGGCGGAACTCTCGGCCACGTCGGTGACTAGCTCCACGACCGACCGTTGCGCCCCCGCCTCGATCTGGTCGGCGCGAAACGCCATGCTCGGGTACTGCGGGGTCTCGACGCCGTCGATGGCGCCGGTCAGCAGCCGTCGGTAGCTGTCCGCGGCTCGGGCTACGTGGGTTATCACGTGCCCCCTGGTCCACGGCGGGATCAGCGTCGAGTCCATGATCCGGGCGTCGGACAGTGACCTGACCGATTCGAGGAACCGCTCGGTCGACGCCGCCACCGGACCGAGAGCGTCCAGCCCGTCCATGCCGCTCACCACCCTCCGTGCGCGTTTGGAACCGACGAGCACTACCCGGCCGAGCGACCGCTCGACCCCGATACATGACTGCAATAGTTAACTTTCAGCCCGCTGACCGCAACCGATGTCGTGCGGAGATCGCAAACCATGCCTCGGCGGCGCCCTTACCCCGCCACCGGGGGCAACCCGGTGATGCCACACCTGACACTTTGATAGCGATGCGTAACCATGTGCAGTGACGTCGACCACAGCGCGACCGAGCGGCCGTCCCGCCCTGCTTAGCGTTGCCGGAATGGACAGGCCGCGGCTCACCCGACGACGGTGCGTCGACCTCATGCGCACCCACTCGGCCCGCTGTCCGCGACGACCCCGACCGACCGACTCCGAGGGGACCGCCGCCTGCTGAGCGCTCTCCAGGTCGGTCGCCACGCCGCGAGCCAGCCACCGACAAGGGGAACCGCATGTCCACGGTGGATCAGACCGCGCACCGACGCGGTACTCGCGCCAGCCGCCGGACGCCGCGACGTCGCTGGCTCGTCACCTGCTTCGTTCTGGTCATCACGACCGTCGCCTTCATCGACCGGGTGAATCTGTCGGTGGCGGCGCCCGTGCTGATTGAGGAGTTCCACACCAACACCGCCGTCATGGGCCTGCTGCTGTCCAGCTTCAGCTGGACGTACACCGTGCTGAACATGCCCGCTGGCGCGCTGGTCGACCGGATCGGTACCCGGATCGTCTACGCGGCGGCACTGACGGTCTGGGCGGCGGCCAGTTTCCTCGGCGCGGTGGTCAACTCGGTCGGCGCGATGTTCGGTCCCCGCCTGCTGCTCGGTGTCGGCGAGGCGCCGTTCATCCCGGCCGCGGTCCGGACAGTGTCCGACTGGCTGCCCAGGTCGGAACGTGGCCTGGGCAGCAGCGTTTTCATCTCCGGGGTCGCGCTCGGTTCCGCCGTCGGCCCGCCGATCCTGGCCGCACTGGTCAGTAGCTACGGCTGGCGCAGTTCCTTCATTGCCACCGGCACACTTTCCCTGCTGGTCGCGGTGGCCTGGTACGCGTGGTACCGGCACCCCGCCGAGGACCGTCGGCTCTCGGCCGAGGAACGCGACCTGATCGTGCGCGACCAGGAGCCCTACCAGCAGGAGGGCCGGGCGCCGTGGCGAGTGCTGGTGAAGCACCGGGACATCTGGGCGATCACCGGCGGGTACTTCTGCCTGCTGTACATCCTGTTCACCTTCGTGAGCTGGGTACCTAGCTACCTGGTCGCCGACCGGCACATGACCATCCTCAAGTCCGGGTTCGCCACGTCGGTCCCGTGGATCTGTGCCTTCGTCGTAACGATCCTGGCCGGGCGCGTGTCCGACATCGCCAGGCGCCGGGGAATGTCCACAGTGAACGCCCGCAAGCTGGTCCTGGTCTCCGGGATGGTGGCCGCGTTGGCCATCCTCGGCACCGCGTTCTCCGCATCGGCGACGGCGGCCATCGTCTTCCTGTCGATCTCCACGTCGGGCATTTCGCTGGCGAACGGGGCCGCCTGGGCGGCCACCCAGGATGTGGTCCGCCACCTGAACCTGTCCGGCTCAGCGGCCGGTTTCATCAATGGGCTGAGCAACGTGGGCGGCATCCTGGGGCCGATCGTCACCGGCGCCCTCGCCTACACCACGCACTCCTTTGTCGTCCCCCTAGTGGTCGCGGCGGGCGTGGCCCTGGCCGGCGCACTCGCCTGGCTCTTCGGCATCCGCTCCCGCCCCGACGCACCCGGACCGTCCGTCGTTGCGCCATAGTTGTTCGGACGTGTCAAGCCGCAGGTCCGCGGTGGCCCGCTCGCCAATGGCCAAACGGACGCTCAAACCAGAAAGTGGACACGACAATCAGTGTTGCGGACGACCGTCGAGTAGGCGCCGGAAGGCGTTGGTCATCGTGGCGATCTCTTGATCATCAAGATGGTCGATGAGGTGCCTGCGGACGGCCTCCACGTGTGCGGGCGCCGCGTTCTCGATGGCCCTTCGGCCGTCGGCGGTGATCTTGACTATCGATCCGCGGGCAACGGTGTGAGCTTGGGTCAGCGCGATACGGTGCAGGGTGGCGTTGAGTTTGCCGGTTGCCTATGCGGAAGAGTCGATGCCATCGCCGGGGATGGGTAGGAGCGAGGGCGCTAACGTTTCGAACCTGGAGGCAATCTGAGTGGTGAGTTCGTCGATCTCCTCGGTGAGTCTGCGAGCGTGAGCGACCAAGCGACCGGCATTTGGGTGACCAGACCTTCGGTGGCCAGCACCCGTTTTCGAAGCTGAGGTATGCGCTGGCAGGATGCGCCCGGTTTAATGCCGACCCGTTTGCAGTCACCACCTGGAGCGGAGCTCGTTCTTTAGCACTTTCCCGGCACCAGACAAAGGTAGGGAGCTAACAAAAGCGATGCTACGCGGAGCTTTGTATCCGGCAATTGATTGTTTGACGTACTCGCGCAACTCAACCGCATCGGGCAGATCCTCGCCTGATGGAACAATTACTGCATGCACTCGTTCCCCCCAGGTCTCGTCCGGTACGCCGAGAACGGCACACGCCCAACGGACCCTCGAGGAAGCTCTCGATCCTCTTCGTTTACTACCTTAATCTCGACATGAGGAGCAGTACGCCCGCCCGCGCGACGCAGGTGCTCGTCATGGTGATCCTCATGAGAGAGTATCGCAATCACCGGACCCATCTCGGTCATTCCGTAGACTTGAATGAACTCGGTGGTCGACATCCGCTGCATGGCGCGCTGAAGAAGGAGAGCGGAAATCGGGGATGCACTATATGTCAACCTCCGCAGGCTCGATAGATCCACACTTAAAGTGTCAGGAGAATCGACAAGTGCCTGCATCATAGTTGGAACGAGTAGTGTGTCGGAAATTTGATAACGCTCGATCGCTTTCGCGAGCTCGACCGGGTCGAATCGCGCCAAAAAAGCATTTGTTCGACCCATTGAAACTGTCTCCGCCCATGTTGCGCAACCCGCGATATGAAACATGGGCGCGACATGCAATGTGCGCGCTCCAGCAGGAAGTGGATTTCGGGTCGCGGC
>Ga0193743_1000541_pt1 | contig 29576 bp, 34 predicted proteins | sample L2c2metaG_FD_143038 | JGI IMG/M metagenome (GOLD analysis project Ga0193743, IMG submission 143038) | Soil microbial communities from a riparian zone of the East river system, Colorado, United States - L2c2 | ecosystem: Environmental > Terrestrial > Soil > Riparian zone | place: USA: East River...
GAGGCTGGTTCCATCACTGAAGTGGTGGATCTCATCTTGAGATATCGGAATCATTTGGAGCGAACACTATTTGCTGTCACCGGCTTGGGCAAGCAGAAGCTCATCCTTGGACACTCTTGGCTACAAAAGCACAATCCAAAAATTGATTGGGTGACTGGAGAAGTCAAGATGTCCAGATGTCTGCCCCGCTGTTGTTCCGGATGTAGAGACGAAGCTTGAGTGGAGAGAATCGCTCAGAAAGCCGAAATCTGGCGGACGGAAGCTGTCTCCGATGGGCCTGTACCAGAACTCCACACAGACTCTGAAGAGGAAGAGCCTGAGGAAGCTGAAGAACCGATTGAACCAGGAGATCGTATCTTTTCAATTGGCCTTGTTCCAGCACCTGCAGAGATCCGAGCCACTTCCAGCATTTCTCAGCGTCTAGCTGAAGCTTTCAAACGAAACTCCAAATCAGCCCCTTCAGGACGGTCCATTCCGGAGTACTTGAAGGAGTTTGACAGTGTTAGGGCAACTGCGGACGACTTAGTCGAGATCTAGCAGGGGATCCTAAATATATATATAAACATAAAATACGACAGGAAAGCGCACCTAGCAGGGGATCCTAAAAGAAAAGGATAAAGCCCTGCTAAGGTGGGATGGCTGTCTATATACCAAAAATCGGAGTGGAAATAATAAAATGATGAAAAATAATAAAATGATGAAAAAGATGGAGAATGGTGAAACAGTGATAGGAATGTTACGTCACGTGATCATCGGACTCCGGTATCGGAGCTGTGAGTGCACTCCGTCTTGGGCTGGCAACGATGAAGAGGAATATACAGAGGTGACGGAGAAATATCGGAGGAAACATCGGAGGACGTGGAGCATCCCCTAACAGTGTCCTGCTTTTCTGCATTGGTAGCACAAGAACGGGAGCGGCTGCGTTTTACGACTAGCGTCAATGTCCATCGGAACAGGGTTTCCGGGGGTCGGAGCATGTTGATGGTTCATGCTCCGCTCCGGAGCCTGAAATTGAATGGTGTTGAAGGTGGCCGGATGGGATGGAGTCGGAGCAGCACTTGCAGTTTGGTAGGAAGATCGGAAAGCTTTGTTGGTGGCTCAGTTCTGGTCAATGGTCCTGGCTGCAGTGTACCAGTCTGTTGGAACCATGTCTGAAGGACGTCCAGAAGGCATGGTTGCTATAGCATTCTGAATTTGAGTGTCTAGTCCTCGACGGAATTTCACCACTATGGTCATCGGATCGGAGTAACCGGCTTCCATGATAAGGTCTTGGAATTCATCAAGGTATTCATCCACAGAGCGACTCTTTTGGAAATAAGCTGTGGATTCCAATCGGTTGATGGCCGCTGAGTCTGCGTACACTGGACAAAACTCTCTTTTGAACTTGTCTCAGAAGTCTTCCCAATCAACGAATTTATGGTAGCCAACATTTTCCGGTTGTTCCTCCCATCGGAATACGCGAGCAGACCACTTGGCTGCTCGTCCAGCCTTCATGTACGACATGGCCCAGACGATTTTGGCTTGTTCATCCATAAAGGAGTTCGGACAGAGACAGATATAAACCTGGCAGGAGTTAAGGAATGCCATTCCTTTGGTGCGGTCTCCGTCGAACTCCGACAGAAGGGCCGGTTTTAAGCCGTGGGCCTTTGGAGTGACTGGTGTGATTTGTGTAGATGGGATCAGATTTTCGGACTGTGGAATGTGGGAAATAAGGATGTCTAACTTGTGTTGAGTGTTTGCATCCTTTGCCTGTAATTCAGCAAGGGCTTGCTCCAGGGTCGCGAGTTGTTCACCTTCCATGAAGTGCAATGGATCCTTGTCGGAGATTACAGTTTTGGGTAGTGCTGAGGAGGGATCAAGAGCAGAGGAGTACACAGAGTTGGCGGAGTCCAAATCAGAACTGCGAAAGACGACTATGGTGGACTAGCTATCTGCTGGGATCAGTCCTCTGGGAGATCCTTTTCTGATGTTAGGGCAACTGCGGAACAACTTAGTCGAGATCTAGCAGGGGATCCTAAACATATATAAACATATAAAATACGACAGGAAAGTGCACCTAGCAGGGGATCCTAAAAGAAAAGGATAAAGCCCTGCTAAGGTGGGATGCATGTCTATATACCAAAAATCAGAGTGGAAATAATAAAATGATCAAAAATAATGAAATGATCAAAAAGATGGAGAATGGTGAAACAGTGATAGGAATGCTATGTCACTTGATCATCGGACTCCGGTATCGGAGCCGCGAGTGCACTCCGTCTTGGACTAGCGATGATGAGGAGGAATGTATAGAGGTGACAGAGAAATATTGGAGGAGACGTCGGACAATGCGGAGCGTCCCCTAACACCAACCACCATTACAACCACAACAAGGCACGTCTCAGTCCCAGCCTCAGCCTACGCAGCAAGCTCTACAGCTGCTTACACCGCAGCAGCTCCAGCATCAATATACTCAAGTCTCGTAATTGCATTAATTACTAGCCCAGAGTCAGTGGTCAACTGGCGCCACTTCTCCAATACCAAATCGATCTGCGAGATTGTCGACAGCCGTAAACGCTCGAGCACTGAGCCAACAGTTACAGGGGCAACATCTTCAGCAAGGACGAGAAGTCCAAGCTTCAGCCCCATTACAAGCAAGTTTTCCCCAATCTCAATGTGGCACTATATCTTGCCTTTTTTATTTGTATATGGATGGATAATGAATTGTCTCAAACAGTCTCAACAGAACCCTTTTACCCAGCCCCAAAATGGCAATACATTTTATGGATTACCGCTTAATCTTACCCAAGAACAGGTTGACGTTCAATTACTGGTCAGCTGACAATAACCATCATTCTTGTAGTTGTCCAGACGGCTCAGCTGCTGCAGCACCAACAGCACCAACAACAGCAAAAGCCGCGGTTGCATTACGCAGCCGTGAATAGGTCTTTTTGGCGGTAGTATCGCTTTACATCATGCCGGAACCGGTACCCATTTTTGTGGAAATTGGTACATAAATGGAGAGCTTGGCCTTGATGCCATTGCCATCGTCTCATCGCCCCATCCTTGGACCGGGCCCCATCTTTGGTCCACCTCGAATTTCTCGCCCAATTTGTACCCAATTCCTACCAAACTTCATACATAGCATCTATTACATTAGCCTAGCACCCTCCATGTACTTCTTTTGTGAAGAATACAGTGGGAAACAAAGAGAAAATGGAACGTCTGTCACACTTGCCGGGTAATGCCGTGGCGGAGTTTGATGGATATTCCCAATGGAGCCAAGCGAAAAGCAATGACGCCAAACACTCTAAATTTGACCGATGTGACGTGGTGTGACTGGTCTAAATTGTATGTATCTCAATAATGATGGTTGCTTGTGACAGTGTGACAAAAAGATTGCCTCAAGGCTCCAGGCTCTTTTTCTTCTCCTTTACCTCATCCTACCTCCCTCTCCCGCATTCAGTAGTTTCTGTCCGCAGCATTTGAGTTATTTAGGTCTGTCAGGAATGCAATTTTTTTTTCTGTTCTTCTATTCATATTATCTATATAGGCTTGGTCATGTCCAACAATAATGATCCAACGCGCAATGTCACATACGATCCCTTACCTCTAACCAACGACGACTATCCTTCTAACATCCTTTATAATGCCCCCCCTTCTCCGGACCCCAACCTCTCGACCTTCCACACGCCACAAATGGATATAGCGGAGCTTGGACCTAGCGAAAACACCATTCCTCCAGGCGCTGCTCAGCCCCGCTTCCTCGGTGCTGCTTTTTATGATGGCTCTGGTTCACCCAGCATGCGTAATTCTTTCGCATCATCAAATCACACGATCCCCGGCACACACTCTGAATACAACTCGTCCCTCTTTGCTCTCAACGATCCACAGGGGTCAGGTCGGTTTGATGGAAACTACCGTGATGATCCACGCGACACCACAGTTGTGTCTCCCGCAAACGCAACGCCAAGAATATTGGAGGAAAAACGGGCAGCTTACGCCCCTGCCAAAACTAAATTAAAACGCAGAATCATTATTATAGCCGTCATCGTTGCTCTTATTCTTATTATAGTGGCTGTTGTCCTACCGCTTTACTTCCTCGTGATAAAACCATCAAGTCGCACCAGTAACTCAGACACAGCGCATGCGGGTAATGCGTCCGACCCTTCTAGCACACCAACATCCTCTGGAGGAAACGAAAAAGTTAGGGTAACTGGAGGTGACGGAAGCGTAATTACCATGGAAGACGGAACTACGTTTACATATAACAACTCTTTTGGTGGATATTGGTATTGGGATGATAACGACCCATTTAATCCGGGTGCAAGGGCGCAGTCTTGGAGTCCTGCTTTGAATGAAACTTTCAATTACGGTGCTGACCAAATTCGAGGGTCAGTTCTTCGACTCTAGAATGAAGCATTGATAAACTTATTGTCCTGTCGCAGTGTCAATTTTGGTGGATGGCTGAACACTGAACCTGTGAGTTGGACCCAAGGACTTCAACACGAACTGTGGACTCATCTTTTTTTCTTTTTTTACCTAGTTTATGTTAGTTTATTCTGCTTGATTGGCCAACGAAAGACACTAAATAACTTGCAGCTCTCCTGCTTTATATCAACAATATTCCAGCAATCCTACGCCACCAGTCGACGAATGGACCCTGAGTCAAGCCATGGCGGCGGATACAGCTAACGGAGGCCTAGCACAAATGGAGCAACATTACAAGACCTTCATAGTTGGTCATATTTTCCCTTGCACTTGTTATATTGCTCAGGCCTGCACGCGTTGTTATAGACCGAGCAAGATTTTGCAGAGGTTGCTGGTGCCGGTCTGAACTTCATTCGCATCCCGATAGGATACTGGGCTATTGAAACTTTGCCTAACGAACCTTTCTTGCCGCAAGTATCTTGGAAGTACGTCATATCATGCTGGCAAAGAAAACCATACCAACCATTGTTCCAGATACTTTTTGAAAGCAGTCAAATGGGCTCGCAAGTACGGACTACGTATCAATCTTGATCTGCATGCTATACCTGGCAGTCAAAATGGATGGAATCACTCTGGACGTCTAGGTACCATCGGATTTTTAAACGGACCAATGGGTTATGCAAATGCTCAACGCACCCTAAATTACATTCGTATTATCGCCGAATTTATCTCTCAACCTCAATACAAAGATGTCGTGACTATCTTTGGGATTCTCAACGAACCTCAGGCTTCTACTATGGGACGAGATCAACTTTCGAGATTGTGAGTCACTTTCATTTGTTGTGTGATTGAGGCTGTATGCTGACTGTGGAATACCAGTTACCTGGAAGCTTACAACATTATTCGGACGGCTGGAGGCACTGGGGCAGGTAATGGTCCATATGTATTATTCCATGACGCATTTCTGTCTCGCAGTGATTGGGCGGGCGTCATGCCGAATGCTGACCGCGTTGCTCTCGACACTCATCCCTACCTATGCTTCAGTGGCCAGTCTACTGCGCCCATGTCAACCTATGCCCGAACGCCTTGCACAACCTGGGGGGGTCTCGTTAACAACTCAATGGCTGCATTTGGTCTTACAACTGCCGGAGAATTTAGTAATGCCGTCACTGATTGTGGTCTATTCCTCAATGGTGTAAACCTTGGGACACGGTACGAAGGGACGTATCCAGGCGTGTGGCCTCGTTTGGGAAGCTGTACCACCTGGACCGACTATCAGAAGTATGACATCGCCACTAAGGCAGATATTCGTCAATTTGCGCTTGCCAGCATGGATGCCCTTCAGGTGGCTTTTTTCGTCCTATGTCCTTTTGCTTCCTTCTGACTTCCCTCTGTTAGAATTACTTCTTCTGGACTTGGAAAATTGGCCCATCTGCGGTTAGTAAGAAAATTGAAACACCCGCTTGGTCCTACCAGCTTGGCCTTCAAAACGGCTGGATGCCTACAGATCCGCGAGCAGCTATCGGTGCTTGCAGTAATTCAAATCCTTGGGCACCTCCGCTTCATGCTTGGCAAACAGGGGGTGCTGGTGCAGGTAACATGCCTGCCTCTGTCTTGGAAAATTTGGCATGGCCCCCTGCGTCTATCAACCTTGCAGGACCTATCTCATCGTTACCGTCCTATACCCCTACTGGTACCATAATTACACTTCCAGGCCCGACATTTACAACATCAGGTGGTTCCCGTGCGACGGCAACAATCAACGTCGGGAATGGATGGGCCAATACAGCAGATAACCAAGGATTGTTTGTCCCTATTCCAACTTGCACCTATCTTGATCCGTGGGTAGACCCAGGGACAGCACCTCCGTCGCCCTTGTGCCCTGCTGCAGCTCGTCGAGAGGCAGCACCAGAGCACTCTACCACTCCTGCTCCTGCTCCATAAACTAGCAACCCCATTTTGATATATAAATCTGCACATTCATTTGCTTTCCTTTGTTTTGTCCATCTCAGACTTGATATTTGGTTTCTTTCTCGGCATCTGGCAACAAATCTACGGGTTTTGTAGCACATGGACCTTGGACCTATTTATATTAGCAGTCACTCATTCTTTATTATGTTTTTTACCTCGTAGCTAATTTTTACATTCAACTGGACTATCCGGACTTGGAATATTTGCATAGGGTAGAAGGTGGCTACAAATACAAATGAGAGATTAATCGGTGTCAAGTAAACAATCAATGCTCTCCACAGGTCGTTGCATAACGGTCTTCCAAGTCTTCCTGTCCTCCTAATCCACCTTCGAAATCCCGATCCAAGGAATCTGTTTGCTCTGAGCTATCGGAGGCCTTTTGCGCCTGATCTTTACTTTTTTGTTCGTTGTGAACTTTAGCAGCCTGCAGCTGTGTTTCTTCCTGTAACTTTCAGTAGATAAGGTTCGAATTCGCGGCAGAGACATTGAGATAAGCTGCCTTATACTGTGGTCCCTGTTAAGTTCAGGTTATATCTTGAGCGATACAAGTACCTACTTACCTGTGTCATGATGATTGAAAGAGTTATGCGTGGGAAACTCATGGACTGGCCTCCTTAATAATGATTCGACACCCGAGCACGTTTGCTAAACATTGTCGGTCTGTCGCTACTGCTTCTGCTCCCCGTATAAAGGTGTGTCTGATATGATACTTAACGCTAACCACCACCCACATTTTACAGCCCAGAGTCTCGGATAATGTTCCATATCTAGACAAGTGGAAACCTCGACTACCGCCTGCTAGCTCTTCTACGCATGAACCTTCATTACCCGATGTGTCAATCTCATCTCGTCCCCTTCCAATGCGTAAAGGTTGGTCGCAACAGCCAATGTCTTCTTCACCCACATCAACGGAGACTCCTGCAACAAGACCACATAGAGAAATTCGTGCTGCACCTTCTCCTGAAGCGCTCAAAAAATGGTCACGGCCAGTAGCTTCTCCCCCCAGAAGTAACTTATCTCAGACACCCGTCCTCAATCCAAACTCCCGGCCGTCAACAGCATCACCAGCAGCTCACGTCCGACCTCGGGGGGTTTCGCGGCCCCTAAATGGTGTTTCCCAGCGCACTTCATTGTCTCCAGATTCTGACCTTGCAAACCAATCTCTAGAAGCGCCCCGACTTATAAACCTCAAAAAATCATCCACACAAGACACAAATTCTTCCCTAGATTCGGACCCTGATGAGTTTGCCGATAAACGGTCACGTCCACAGAGAACAGAAACTCATCGTAGAAGCAATCAAAAAAGCTATTTCGAAGGTAGAGGACGATACGAACGCGTTTCGTCAAAAGTACTTCTACAACAATCCGCCAATTCCACGATTATCAAAAAAAAAGCAAATCCGGTACCGAAGCTGATTAAGGCTCGTCGGATGGATGTTTTTATACCATCAACTCTCTCTGTTGCTGCGTTGGCGAAGCTTCTTAATATAAAACTAGGTAAGTAACCCGTAGCGTGAAGAACGGTATCTCTCCTTACCCCTAAATACCCCTAAATGAAGTGCGTTTACAACAACAAATGAGACGAGCGGGTATGGGGTCGGAATCCAGTTACGACCACAGTAGGCACATTTTGAATCTTATTTTCTTTCTTCGTCTAAGTTCCTGAATAGTCTTGACGTCCGACTACGCTGTTCTCCTGGCTGAGGAATTCGGTCGTAATCCCATCGTCGATGATGAAGCCGCGTTTGATATATACCCACCGTACGTTTCTCTGTTCAATTGACTAAATACCCTCCTATAAACATTTGATCGTAGAGTCGCGCATCTAAATCCCTCCTCCCTACCATCTCGTCCTCCAATTGTCACTATAATGGGTCATGTTGATCATGGTAAAACTACTTTACTCGATACACTTCGGTCAGCTTCCGTTGCTAAAGGCGAAGCTGGAGGCATAACTCAACATATTGGTGCATTTTCCGTCCCCGTGTCAAAAAATGAATTGGGAGGTGGACCACAATCGATCACTTTCCTGGACACGCCTGGACACGCAGCTTTCTCTGCTATGCGTGCTCGAGGGGCAAACGTAACCGATATCATTGTTCTTGTTGTTGCCGCAGATGATGGCATAATGCCGCAAACAAAGGAAGTCATTAACCTTTACAAAAAAGACGACAGCCAAGTAAGCCTTGTTGTCGCAATCAACAAAATTGACAAGCCAAATGTTGATCTGGTGAGCAAGCAATTTGTGTTTGTGAATGTGGTCCATTAGATATTAAACACTCCTAGGACTCCGTGAAACGGGCCCTCATGGCTGAAGGCATACAAGTGGAAGATTTCGGCGGAGACATTCCTGCTGTACATGTTTCTGGGCTGACTGGAGAAGGTCTACCAGAACTGCTTGAAACACTCTCATTGGTCGCAGAAATGCAGGACCTGCGTGCTGAACATATAGGTTCGGTCTACGGACATGTCCTAGAATCCAATGTCCAGAAAGGTCTCGGGTATGTCCTTGCTTTTTCAATGTCGTATGGAGTTACATTAAAGATTTGTAGCCCTGTGGCAACCGTTCTGATTCGTCGCGGATGTTTGAAGGTTGGCATGCATGTTCTGAGTGGGCTCAGCCAAGCAAAAGTACGAAGAATGAATGATTCAAATGGCAAAGTTGTACCCATGGCCTTACCTGGAATGGCTGTCACTGTCTCAGGCTGGAAAGTGCTTCCGAAAGCTGGCGACGACGTCCTTGACGGGTCTGAGAACGATATCAAAAAGGCCATATCGAACCGTGCAAGGAGGCAAGAAATCGAGACTTTACACCAGGATGTGGATGCAATCAATTCAAGGAGACGGCAACATCGTAATTTACGCACATCCGGGGAAGACGAAGCACCTCTGGAACCCGTTTCCTCTAGACCTTTGGAATTGAGACTCATAATCAAAGCAGATGTCAGTGGCAGCGCTGAAGCTGTCAGAGATGCTCTTCATGGCATTGGCAATGCCAGCGCAAGTGCTCAGGTGATTTCCACGGGCGTTGGTGAGATTACAGAATCGGATGTCATGATGGCCAAAGCAGCGAATGGTAAGTATGCATTGATGTTGTTTACAACTCAATATCTAATGCATATACATCTAGCCACAATCGTTGGATTTTCGGTCACAGCCTCACGTTCCATACAAAACAACGCTGTTCAGAACGGTGTCCCTATCTGCACTTCAGATATCATCTATAGGCTTGTGGATGACGTTCGCGAGCGGGTCACAGCTTTACTTCCTGTTATTGTGGAAACCAAGGTTACAGGCGAAGCCACAATTCTTCAACTTTTCGACATCAACCTCAAGCAAAAGCAAACAATGAAAATAGCTGGATGTCGTGTCACAAACGGTGTCGTAGAAAAGTCGAAATTCGCTCGCGTTCTAAGGAACGGGAAAATCGTTTATGATGGTATTTCTGCATGATCCATCTTCTCCTTTGACTGCTAATTTTATTTTTTTCACAGGAACTCTGACTACCATGCGTCAGCTCAAAAAGGATATTACAGAGGCCCGTAAAGGAACAGAATGCGGGCTGGGCTTCGGTGAATACAGTGACCTTGAGGCAGGCGATCTGATACAGATGTATGAGAAGATTGAGAGACCTGGAGTCATTTAATATACTACAGCATCACGATAACTTTTTTTCATCTTGGGCTAAGTACGTGCTTTATTGCGTTCGTCGAGTATCACGTCTTTCGCTCCAACCGTTCCAGTCTTGCCACCAACTCCGAATGTCAAAGTTATGTTGCCAAGATCACGATCAGTTTTCTCCAGAACAGTCCAAAGCCGGCTATCGCTCTTTTGAAGACGCAATTCGACCTGTTGCTTCAATCGTCATTTTGTCAATATGTATAAATGTATTCGCAAAACATGCCTTAGTGCCCAGGATCAGAAAAGATGAACTACTTGGGTCAATGTCTCCAAAAAGTTCGAGACTTCGTGAAAATCTCTTCATGCCTGGAAGGAAGAGATCCAATGTGACCTGTACGTGCGAAGTGTAAGGATCAATGGACAGTGCTGTGAACTCTTTCAAAAACAAATATCTACCTTGTCGTCTCCTACTTGAACAGAACTTCGGTTTTTGTCGACTTGCTTTGCATATACGGTCACATGCACTTGATCGCGCGTTTGATAATGATCAATTCGGCAATTTACCTGCTCTTCAGACTGCAAAAACTTAGGTTCAACCTCTCCAGGATGAATTGCCATTGTCGAAGATGACATACTTGGAGCTCGTTCGTGACTGGGACGAAAACATGACGGCCAATTTTGCATCCTTTGATCTTCAAGAATTCATCAAATTCCAGAACTCTTCTTTTACAGCACAGGTAACCCTTGAAATCGTCAGATCGAACCACAGCAAGAGGTAAGACGAGCAGCACCTTGCTTCCTTCCCTGAAGATTGGCTAGTAAAAAAAAAACCTGTCAATATTCCTGACCTAAACTGCAAATTGACGATGGAAAGTTACCGGTAACGGGTGATAAAAACACACTGTTCCCTCGCCATCTCCTTGTCTATTCACCTCAGCACTGACGAAGGTAATTTCACACCCTTTACGCCAGCACACTGTACCGAATGCTACTTCCTTGTCCAAGTCGTCTATCTCGAGAATAGGAACAGGCGTCGCAGGGGCCGCAGGCGTTGCAGGTGCTACTCCATTCAAGAGTGGGACAGTGTCTGATGATTGTGGCTTGACCTGGAACAGCTCCTTTCCATCAGTAGTTTGCTCAGCAGTGATGTTATGATCACTCGGCTGTGGTTTTGACGGTAGGTGAACTTGGGGGGAGACATTGGAATGCGTTTCTGCTTCAGTACAGCCCTGAAAAAAAATCGGAAAATCAAAAGGTGGCAGCCCTAATGAAAACTGGCATCCTTACAGAGATTTTCAGAAACTCCTCGAAATCCAACTCTGGTTTGTTTACGTGTTGGCAACAAGACCAGGACTTAAGCCCTTCATGGAAAACCTATTCGACATGAAATAACGACGTGAACTAAGGCATCCATCCAATCTCACCGGTGTGCCTGGATGGTACTTGCAAACATCGGATGCGCCCAAAGTAAATTCCGCCGCACAGCCATTGCGGGTGCACCTAGGCATATTTGAAGTTACTTCAATATGATAACAGAATGAACTTTCAAAATCTATGATAATGTAAGTAGTCAAGAAATCAAGATCAGCAATAGAAGATTATATAATCTCGGAGTACTGCTATATAAGTCGATCTAGATGTCCGATACCCCACGCCATGCCAAACTGGTAGAGTAGATTCAAAAAAGCCCAGGACCGCAAGCTTCCCAAACTAAAAATCCAATCCCCCAAGGACCTACTCGACCTGCTGTCCGAAGAAATCTATGCCACTTTGTCTGCGATTTAGTCACAGCACTATGGGGGAGAACTGTAGATCGAAAAAAAACCCCGATACCGTCCCTAACGGCTATACGTTTTAGAAGTATGACCGGAGGCTCTCGATTGTGGTAAGGATTTTGATGTCTCTCCAAATGTATCATGCGTCGTGCGGAGTCCCATGGTCGACATACGGCCTCATATGCAAGCCCAGCTAGTACCTAACGACTTCAGATCAGCGGGGATGCGCAGTGTGAGTAACGAAGACCACCCACCCCACCAGTAACAAGCACAATGCCGTTGATAGCGGGTAGTAGCTGCAGTGGAAATTTGTCTGCAGAAATTTCTTTGGCCTTCAATCCGGCACAGCGGGACAGTTCGAAAATAGTGAAAAATGTCGCAAATCCTGCCCCATTGTTTGATAGAATAAAAGGGAGGTATTGACATGGAACTAACCACATCCATCTTTGCAAAATGTGTAGCCCCACCCATTCCATCCACGACCTGCCATTTGACTTACGTCTTGAAGCCAACCACGAATTTGGCGAATATCTTGCAATTTTCTTGGTGCAGGATTGCGAACAACTGTCGTGGTTTCTCGAAAAACCTCTTTCCAGGCACAACTCCAAGAGTGTCCTTTAAATCCGGAATTTAAAAGGATGAGAACATTTTCCACAGGGGCCGCGACTATGGCTTGACATGCGCCAGCTACTCCACCAGAGATTGCAGCATTCAAAATGCGGTTTTCCAGATGGGGTTCAAGAGAGTACGAGGCTTCTGCATACGTTCCCCATAGGACTGTACCCAACAATGCATTAACAACCATTGGAGGCACAAAATGTTGAGGTATAATCCAGAACTTAGCAGAACAGAGTTAGATGGAGACCAATAGAAATGGATGAAGATGGTACCCCTCGAGTCTTGACCAGTGATGTGAGATATTGAAAGGTTACAGTAGTTCCTTGTTGCGTGGCCAAATTCTTGAGTGTATGCCAACCGTTGACTGGTTTAAAATTGTCAAAATCAACATCGATCCTTATACCTTCGCGGACTGTTTACCTTTCGCTGGTCGAAAGAGACGCACTGGTCGTGAAAAGTACAGCGCAATACTCCGTGTCGCTGTACGCGCAATTGCGGCTTGTATACTGTTGTTTTCATCGGCTAAGAATGGTATGTATACGCATAGAATAGAAGAAAACGGTAAGTAATGGGTGGTACAAGAATTAAAGCGAGTGAAATGTTGCAAACCTCGACGCTCTTTCAGGGAATTTTGGTTTTGCTGAAGTTCAGCTTGACGGTCCAACATCTTTAATGAAATAAGGTGCTTGCGGAGATTGAGTTTGGCATGTTGTGACGAGTGTAGCTGGGAAACAGGGTCCTAATGCATAGTGGTTAGAGAGAACACTTGCAGCTTGGCACGGGGCCAATAAAAGCATAAAATAAATAATAATAATGGCACGTTCAAAGACTGCGTGTACTGTCTGGAATGACGCTGACCACATGTCGGACAGCAATTGGCTTGCAGGTGCCCTGTCGTCTTAACGGGATTATACGGAACTATCTGTCCAGTAAACAAGTCTTACGGAGAAACTTCGCATCCCGCCCATATCCTCCTGCATTTTCTTTCTTTCCAGAGTTCTTCTCGAGGAGGGAGCAACGCTTGTTACTTTCTGCTTCATTGAAAATGTTGGACTCTTCAGATACGCGACTTGCTCGTCGAAATCGGGCAGATTTTTTCAAATCTAAATCATCTCAGTCAAGTGACACGGATCCAATGGAACTCTTTGCACCAGATGATCTGTACCATTTTCAAGAAGTAAGTCTCAATGCAGACTTGACAGTTTATGCCTGATTCACTGACGCAGGGACACTACGACGGAGTTATCCATCATTTTCGAGAGATTCATTTATCCTCTTGGCCTCTGGACGATTTCAAGGGTCTAAAAGCCGCAGTCGAACGTTTACATTCCCTATGTCCGACCAAGGATATTCAAACTCATTTACTACATCTGGCATCTTACGGTGATATCCTTCCACATGTAGATAACATCTCTGCGAGTGGGACTTGGATAATTGGCGTCAGCCTTGGTGATGAGCGAATACTCAAGATGACAGAGGTGGAAGGCGAAAAAAGAGATTTATATGTCGCCCTCCCTTCAGGAAGTGTTTATCTACAAAGGTCAGTGGGGCACATCTATTCTTTAGTATTCCTGATATTTATCAACTCCACAGGGATGATGTCAGATACCATTACGAGCACAGTATCGAAAGACGGAAAATAGATATTGATGTTGGTCGACCTGGTCAGCGATTGAGTATTATGATTAGGGTTCGTTTTGCTGCTGTGTTCAACGTCATCGTTTCAGTTTATGCCATTGGGTAACAGGATCGGAACACATCCCTCTCATGAAAAAGAAGAGTACTAATTTAGACCCTCGGTCCCCTCTAAGCGATGGTCTTCGAGAATATTCTTCATCGGCTATGTTAAATAAAATCTAAGTATCATGTTTATATCTTATCACCACCCAGTCCGTGTTTCCATAATAGATCCCATGATACATATGGAATTATTCATAATTGATCATCGAAACTTCTGAAGCTAACCCCAGAGTGATCCTCAGAGATAACCCCCCCACCCCCCCACTATTTCTGCAACTGTCCAAGATTAGTACAGATGGCCCCGATCGAACCCAGCGATTATGTACTGATACCACGAAGTTCTAACTCGACAGTCGCCGCGAGGTTTATGGGGCACAGATTTCAAGAGTTCTTGTACGTTGCTGCTTAATTTAGGGGTTAATCCACTAGAACACCTTTTCTATTTAAAGCATCCAAACTACGCCGAAACTAATCATCGTAAAATTAAATTAATTCCTTCGGAGTACATACATTGTCATGTAGTTTGAAACAAGCAAGGTCGCTAGTAGCCACTTCATTGCAATTGCAAGTCCAAATTATATGTATGATATCCACTCAAACTCATGAATTACTATCTCAGGATACTTTAGTGACCCCTGCTGCTCTGTAATTCGAAAATTTTCATGTTAGGACCCACAAGGGATATGTAGAATACGTGTCAAGTGAGAATGGCGCACGGTAAGGTAGTTATCTTGTCTTTCCCCTCCGGCCTGAGGACAAGAATTTGAGTTCCCTGAATAATTCGTCGATATGATTCAGGGCCAGTAAACTATAAGAGCGTACATCAGGAAGGCGACTGGAAGACTCGACCACGGCATATTCGACATCTCCATTAGATGTCCAGTAAAAAACCCGTGTACCAGCCTGGCAGGTTGTGAGGGGGTAAATAAGAAAATATTTTCAAATAAATATACTGACAGGGAAGGCGTTCATAGACGAAAAAACAAGATACGAGAAAAGTGGTTTGGTGGGTAGGACCCTGTACCTTAGCGAGGACCTTGACTGTAGCTTTTATATGATAGGGCAGATGTAAGACTTCTATCGCAGTTCAGGCAAGAGCAGTAGCAGCTTCCCGGTGATAGGAAATTGAAGATGTGTTGGAAACGTCCAGGGGTTCCCGTGGGTTTGAATGTGTTGCAAGAAGTAAAGTGAGATAGCTAGCTTGAAGGTGAGTAAATCACCCTCTGCTAAGAACCGTCGAAAGAACATCGCCGACGGTAGATCTAGTAATCTCCAGAAAGATGTGGTTATTCGTACCGTTTCACATTTCGAAATATGTCGATGAGAAGATATCGCGTGAGCCACATAACGTCGATCATTGTTCGCGGGAACCGCAGATCGGGGATGAAGCACCAATGAAAAGTGGAAATTAATCAAAGACAGGAAAGATTGTCACATAGCAAGGCACCTACCGCCATCCGACGTAATCTGCAAGTAGGCTGGTAAATCTATTATCCAAGCGTAGAAGATAATTCACAAACATGTGTCTGCTTAGGCCGATGGAAGCATGCATTAGCCACGCTACTCATCTTAAGGGATCTATCACAAATTGTTACTTAATACCTGTGAGATGGGCCAAAATGAGTAACAGACCCTCGTACTAAATGTGATCCTCGGAGAGTTGAAGCCTGAGCGCTACACATTGAAAAACAGACACATAAAGACTGACTTGATGGAAAGGATCTGTGTGATCGGCCCAATACCACTGCTGCTGACGGCCCCTCTTGTGAGACAGATGCTAGTCCCACAACAGTAAATCTTTTTCGCCATTCCATCAGGAGAGTGATATGTACGTATCATCCAACCAATGTTTGACGGCGGCGGGCTTAAGGAAAATATCAGTGACAAGTCGTCGACGCATTTAGCTTAAAATTCTGACCCACTAGCACTATTTGCTTACGGGTCTGTTTTCTTCCGGAATTAAAACTCGTTATAACTTACATACCAAAGAGTTCAACCGGGTCACAGCAGATATTGGGCAGAGTGCTCGAAGTAGTACCAGCAAGGCACTATTATTGAACAAAGACATACCGTGCCATTTGGTGATGCTTCTGAAATATTTCAAAAGACAAGGTGACATGGATTCGACTGGGATTCGATGGAAAGGAACGTCGAGGAACGTCGAGGCTGCTCCAAGTTCAGATGCCAGCATGAGCACACACGACAACCATGTCTCCGGTTAATTCGGAGCGTCTGCCGACTCCATTTCCAGACCTCAAAAAGCTCCGAAATTTGTCGATTTGGCAGGAGAGCTCCGAAGGACCGGCAGCAGATTTATTACGTAAATAACAATGCTATCATGTGATACCTGTCGCCAGGATTTATTGAAGTACAGAAACTTGATACTGGTACAGCTGATGCACAGAAAGCCGGCTCCCGACATGCCTGCAATACCACCAATGTCCAAGAACCATTCTTCCCGGCACGATATGTCTGTAATCTTGGTCACTGGCTCCTACGATCATGAAATTCGTTTTTGGGAAGCTTGGAGCGGGATTTGTTCTCGAACTATTGCCCGTACTGGCGAAACAGGCGTAAGCCCTCATGCACAAGTTTGATAGTTGACTTTCTCACTTAAGATGGCAATCACCCATAGCAAGTTAATCGCCTGGCCATCTCTCACGAGTGAGCTGACATTTTCGGTCATTTTCTCCATGTGTTTATCCTCATGGTCACAGCAAGCGGTTTTTAGCTGCCGGGATTCACAAGAAAATTCTTATATATGACATTGCTAGCACTTCTTCTGATCCCGTGTGTATCTTCATCAGCTGCATCCTTTTGAGGAGTGCTCAATGACTTCAGCTTGCGACCTTCGAGGGACATTCCAATAATGTCACGTCTATAGCATTCAACAGTGAAGGAAAATGGTTAGTATCTGGGAGCGAGGACGGTACAATCAGAATATGGGATTTGTGGCGAGTCAATATTTGTCTTTATCTGTGTCATGCCATTGAAATTGAAACATAGTTCCGTTGAGAGGAGTACAACGAATACTCCCCACAGGTCGTACGAAAATTCGGCACCAGGTATGCATGGATTGATCACCTAGGATGTTATGTAACAGCGTTTTTTTTTTCTTCAGTAAATGATATTTGCATCCATCCGAATCAAGGTGAAGTGATTTCCTGTGATCAAGCGGGCAGCATCAAGCAGTGGGATCTATCGGACAACATTTGCTCCCATGAACTTGTGAGATCCTCCTCTTGGATGCTCTGGTGGAGGCGGCTGAGGTGCTTTAAAAGACCCCAGCAGGTGACGTTCCAATAAGATCGATAACGCTGGCCGCAGATGGCTCATGTTTGGTGGCCGGTAACAACAAGGCAGCTTGATCTACCCTCTCGAAAAACATACCCTCATACCTTCTTGCCTTGCAGGGACAGTGTTACGTTTGGAAAGTAAATGACGAAATTTCCGGGCTTCCGCGATTCCAGGCGGTCACGCGATTCTTGGCGCACGGCAAGTACCTTACCCGCTGTCTCCTCAGCCCTGATGCCCGGTTCGTTATTCCTTGATGATAAGTGCTGGCTTGAATATCAAATTTTATCTAGATATCTAGCGACGTGTTCAGCGGATACTACCGTCAAAGTATGGTCGATCAGTTCCAATTATGACTTTAAGCAAGAGAAGGTGTTGATAGGACACCAACGTTGGGTCTGGGATTGTGCATTCAGTGCAGATTCCGCGTATCTTGTCACAGGTCATTGGGACTAAATTTTATCTGAGGACGATGCTCATCTACCCATTAGCTTCCTCGGATCATACTGCCCGTCTTTGGGAGATGTCATCTGGAGAAACGGTCCGACAATACAATGGTCATCATAAAGGCAAGTTAGACAGATAATTTTGGATTTGCCCCCTAATGTGCTCTGACAGCGGCTGTGTGTTGTGCTCTTCATGATGGAGCGAGTTGAGCCAGTCGTTTATAGTGCATATGTATATATTAGATTCTTATCAGTTGTAATCCCAAATATCGGGTTGTATCGGGATCGGGTTGTAACTGAAACTCAATACAAAAGTTTGAAGCTCCGGGACAGGGTCGGACTGCCATCCTTATATATTTCCTCCCCACGCAGCTTGCCCTCATACTTCTCCAGTCACTTACTGTAGTCAATGACCAGCACTTCCATCTCGTACAATCCTTCACCAAATGCGTTGCCTCTTGTGTCCGAATTTGCTTCAATCGAAAATATCAATGGCTTCAATGCTGTAGAGCGTGACGAACTATCTTTCGCGGGTTCTTTACCCGCTGATCAGGGTCTCTACTCTAACGAGAATGAAAAAGACTCGTGCGGTGTAGGTTTTATATGCCACATCAAAGGAGAACCCAGTCATAAGATTGTGTCGGATGCTCGTCAACTTCTTTGCGCCATGACTCATCGTGGTGCCACCGGGGCTGATAGTCGTGACGGCGATGGTGCAGGTGTAATGACTGCTATTCCTCACGACTTTTTTAAAAGAGAGGCTGAAAGAGACCTTGGTTGTGTACTTCCTGGGCCTGGGGAGTATGCTGTTGGAAATGTTTTTTTCAAAGCGGAAGATCCTGTCCAACTTCGAAGCTACCAAGATATTTTTACCGAAATTGCAAGCGACTTAGGTTTACGTGTGCTTGGATGGAGAGAAGTACCCACGGACGGCAGCATTCTTGGACCTGCCGCTAGCAGCAAAGAGCCGACCATCCTTCAACCATTTGTTGTTCTTCGTACACATTATGGTGAGGGTGAGTTCAGTCAAGGCGGTATATTCGATGCGAGACATTTTGAACGTCAGCTTTATGTCCTTCGCAAGCACGCAACTCATAGCATGTTGGTGGTCAGCTTTCTGTTTATGTCCTGAGAACTGATGCTTTTGATATTGAAAAGTACCCTTGCTAACGGGTTCTATGTCTGTTCACTATCCTCCAAAAATATCGTTTATAAGGGTCAACTTTCCCCACCACAAGTGTACAATTATTACCATGATCTCAATCATGTTTTGTACCAATCTCACTTCACCCTCGTTCATTCTCGATTCTCGACAAACACATTCCCAAGTTGGGATCGGGCTCAGCCTTTGAGGTGGGCAGCTCACAATGGTGTGTGTGTGAAAACATGAATTCTTAAGAAAGTTTGTTGATCGGACGTTGGTATCAGGTGAGATTAACACAGTACGGGGCAACAAAAACTGGATGCGTGCGAGAGAGGGTGTCATCTCTTCTCAGCATTTTGGCGACCAACTGGACCTTCTCTACCCTATCATTGAAAACGGGGGATCTGATTCCGCTGCTTTTGATAACGTTCTAGAACTATTGGTCGTCAATGGAGCCGTAACGCTACCCGAAGCAATCATGATGATGATTCCGGAAGCTTGGCAGGGAAATGACAATATGGATTCAAAAAAGCGTGCATTTTACAACTGGGCTGCCTGCGTTCAAGAACCTTGGGATGGCCCTGCTCTATTTGCCTTCAGCGACGGTCGTTTCTGTGGTGCCAATCTCGATCGTAACGGTCTACGCCCTTGCCGTTTTATCGTTACCAACGAAGATATCATTGTCTGTGCTTCTGAAGTTGGCGCGCTGTACATTGCCCCAGAGAAAGTTGTGCAGAAGGGTCGTCTTAAGCCCGGTCGCATGCTTCTTGTCGATACTCTTGAGGGGAGAATTGTCGATGACAAAGAATTGAAGAGAAACACCGCTTCGAAACAAAATTTTGCTTCTTGGGTTGAAGCTCATGTCCTTGAAGTGCCTAACATCATCAAGCGTGTTAAGCGTAGCCATGTGTCCCTGGAGCCAATCCTTGATGAAACCACGCTCAGTACTGATCCCAAACTCCTTGCTTTTGGATTCACCGTAGAACAGCTCAATTTGCTGATGCTTCCCATGGTTTCCGATGGCAAGGAGGCTTTGGGTTCAATGGGTAACGACGCCCCGCTCGCTGCCATGGCCATGCAACCTCGTATGATCTATGATTATTTCCGCCAGTTATTTGCCCAAGTCACGAATCCTCCCATCGATCCTATCCGCGAAAATATTGTTATGTCACTTGCAGCATATGTTGGTCCTGAAGGAAATCTTTTGGAGGTGAAGCCGGAGCAATGCCATCGAATTCTTCTTCCATCGCCCCTTATCTCTATTGAAGAAATGAATGCGATGAAACTTCTCAAAATAGCCTACACGACATGGCCGTCTCGCACTATCGATATCACTTTCTCAAAAGGCGAAGGCCTTCCTGGATTTAAACGTGCATTAGAACGTGTTTGTAGCGAGGCTTCACAAGCCATCGACGACGGTATCAAAGTCATCATCCTCAGCGACAGGGCCACAGGTCCTAGTCAAGTCCCCCTTTCAGCTCTGGTCGCATGTGGTGGTGTGCACCATCATCTCACCAGCCAGAAGAAGCGCGCAAAGGTTGCGTTACTGGTTGAAACTGGAGAAGCCCGGGAAGTTCACCATCTCTGTGTCCTGGTTGGATATGGTGCAGATGCAGTTTGCCCTTGGTTAGTTATGGAAACTATTCACAAAGTTTCCCGAGAAGGACTGTAAGTACTTTTTTTTGGTGAAAAAAAGTGGATGTTGACTTACAACTTGGTGGCTACTTAGTGTCAAGAATCACAAATCTGTTGCCGAATTATTGGACAACTTTCGCCATTCCGTCGACAATGGTATTCTAAAAGTTATGTCGAAGATGGGCATATCCACCTTGCAATCCTATAAGGGAGCTCAGATCTTCGAAATACTTGGTCTTCACAGCGAAGTCGTCGAGCCTTGCTTTATTGGAACGGCGAGCCGTGTCCAAGGAGCTACTTTTAACCTCCTTGCCATGGATGCCTTTGAGCTCCATGAACGAGGATGGCCAAGCCGGGAGACCATTCTTCCGCCTGGCATGCCAGAGTCTGGCGAGTATCACTGGCGTGACGGTGGGGAAGCACACATCAATGACCCATCAGGCGTCGCGAGCCTCCAAGATGCGGTTAGGGAGAAAAATCAGAATGCTTACGACACCTATGCTCGCAATGCCAATGAGCAGGCTCAAAGCATTCATCTTCGTGGGTTGTTGGACTTCTGCTACGAAAATGCTACTCCCATTCCAATCGAGCAAGTTGAACCTTGGAACGAAATTGTGCGTCGATTTGTGACTGGAGCCATGTCTTACGGATCTATTTCTATGGAAGCACACTCCACACTTGCTATCGCAATGAACCGTCTCGGTGGCAAATCAAATACTGGCGAAGGTGGAGAAGATGCCGAGCGCTCTTTGATACTGTCAAACGGAGACACGATGAGATCTGCCATCAAGCAGGTTGCATCTGGGCGTTTCGGCGTGACTTCCAATTATCTCGCAGATGCTGACGAATTGCAAATTAAAATGGCACAAGGTGCAAAGCCTGGCGAGGGAGGCGAACTTCCCGGTGACAAGGTTTCTGCGTCTATCGCCAGGACGCGGCATTCAACGGCTGGCGTTGGCCTTATTTCTCCTCCCCCCCATCACGACATCTACTCGATTGAAGATCTCAAGCAGCTCATCTACGATCTCAAATGCTCTAACCCTCGCTCCCGCATTTCAGTCAAACTTGTCTCGGAAGTTGGGGTCGGTATCGTCGCTAGCGGAGTGGCGAAAGCGAAAGCCGACCACATTCTTATATCAGGGCATGATGGTGGCACTGGTGCTTCACGCTGGACTGGTATCAAATATGCTGGATTGCCGTGGGAGCTTGGTCTTGCGGAAACTCACCAAACGCTGGTCTTGAATGACTTACGAGGCCGGGTGACCGTCCAGACAGATGGACAAATTAGGACTGGTCGTGATATTGCCATCGCTTGTTTGCTTGGTGCAGAGGAATGGGGTTTTGCTACGACTCCGCTTATTGCGATGGGTTGCATTATGATGAGAAAATGCCACTGTTAGTTATATGTCTTCTTTTCCTACCATTTTTCTGACTCTCTTTTCAATTCTACGCAGTGAATACATGCCCGGTCGGTATTGCGACACAAGACCCACAGCTTCGGGCTAAATTTGCTGGTCAACCTGAGCAAGTCATCAACTTCTTCTACTACCTTGCAGAGGAACTACGTGGATATATGGCGAAACTTGGTTTCCGTACTATCAATGAAATGGTTGGACGTGCTGATGTGCTCAAGGTTAATGAAAAGCTTCGTACGCCGAAGACGGCACACCTAGACCTTTCAGCCATTTTGAAGCCCGCGTGGCAGATGCGTCCAGGTGCAGCAACATATCGTGTGCGCCAACAAGACCATAAGCTATACATCCGACTTGACAACAAATTTATCGATGAATCGGAACCTGCACTTACGAAAGGCTTGCCCGTTCACATTGAATGCGATGTTACGAACACGGATCGCGCTCTGGGTACCTCACTTTCTTATAGAGTTTCTAAGCTATATGGTGAGGAGGGGCTTCCGAAAGACACCATCCACATTTGCATGCAAGGTTCAGCAGGACAATCTTGTGGTGCCTTCCTTGCTCCTGGTATCACTATTGAACTTGAAGGTGATGCCAATGACTATGTTGGAAAGGGCCTTTCCGGAGGTCGTCTCATCGTCTATCCTCCCAAAAAGTCAACTTTCAAGGCAGAAGAAAACATTATTATCGGCAATGTCTGTCTATACGGTGCGACGTCAGGTGAAGCCTTCATCCGTGGCATTGCCGCCGAGCGTTTCGCTGTCCGCAATTCTGGTGCCAATGCAGTCGTTGAAGGAACTGGTGACCACGGATGTGAATATATGACCGGTGGACGTGTAGTTGTCCTTGGTGTTACAGGACGTAACTTTGCAGCCGGGATGAGTGGAGGTATTGCGTATGTTCTGGATACTGCTCACACTTTTGCTTCGAAAGTCAACAGGGAAATGGTTGAGCTTGGAAAGGTTACCGACCCCCGCGAAATCGCTGCTCTGCGTAGCCTCATTGAAGACCATCGTCATTACACTGGATCCGAGGTCGCTGACCGTGTTCTTCACGATTTCCACCATCTTCTCCCTTTGTTTGTTCGCGTCATGCCTCTGGACTACAAACGGGTGTTGGAACAACATGTAATCAGAGAGAAGGAAGAAAAGGTTCGACTGAACGTTATTGATCTGGTTCCCTCTCGAACCGCTAGCCAAGTCGATCTTGCGTCTGATGGGCTAGCGGATATCCTTTTACCAAAACCTCATATTCCACCTTCCTTGGCACCTGCTGTCAAGCGGCATGAACCTTCCCTCGTTGATGTGGAAGATTCCCTTGTTGATGATTCGACTACGAAACAACGCTCAAATAAACTCGACAAAACTCGTGGCTTTATGAAGTACAAGCGGCTCGGCGAGGCTTACCGCCCCCCTCGGAAACGTGTCAAGGACTGGAAGGAAATTTCGACTCGGCTGACCGAAAGCGAACTGAAGTATCAGTCGGCCCGTTGCATGGATTGTGGTGTTCCCTTTTGCCAATCTGATACTGGCTGTCCTATCTCAAATATCATTCCGAAGTGGAATGACCTTGTTTTTAAAGGACAATGGCAGGATGCTCTCAACCGTCTCCTCCTGACTAATAACTTCCCAGAATTCACGGGACGTGTCTGTCCTGCTCCTTGCGAAGGTGCATGCGTGTTGGGCATAAATGAGCAGCCTGTTGGAATCAAAAGTATTGAATGTGCTATCATCGACAAGGTCATTTTTTTCTTGGTTTATTCATCCATTGTAAACTGAACTCTTTGCGTAGGGCTTCGAGATGGGTTGGATGGCTCCCTATCCGCCAGCTTTCCGAACTGGGAAGCGGGTTGCAGTGATCGGCTCTGGGCCTGCAGGTTTGGCGTGCGCTGACCAACTCAACAAAGCAGGTCATTTCGTTACGGTTTACGATCGCAACGACCGTATGGGAGGTCTTCTGATGTACGGCATTCCAAAGTCAGTATTCAATTTAGATATAGTTCCGCCCAGGCTAATAGTTAATAACAGCATGAAATTGGATAAATTTATCGTACAAAGGCGTATTGACCTTATGGCTGCGGAGGGCGTTGTAAGTACTTGGGTTTGCCGCCCCTTTCCTATGTATTAACCAGTTTGTCTCAAGAAATTCGTTCCCAACGCACACGTTGGTGTTGAAATTGATGCAAAACAATTACGTGCGGAAAACGATGCCATGGTCATTTGTACTGGAGCAACATGGCCCAGGGACCTGAAGATTCCCAATCGGGATGCTGATGGAATTCATTTTGCTATGGATTTCTTACAAGTCAGGACACCTTTTCTCTGGCTTATTCATGCGAGGTACTAAAATTTATTTAGTTGAACACAAAATCGCTCTTAGATTCTGACCTGAAGGATGGGGGGTATATCAACGCCAAAGGAAAGGATGTTATTGTCATCGGCGGTGGCGATACTGGAAATGATTGCATTGGTACGGCAATGCGTCATGGCGCGAAGTCCGTTGTCAATTTCGAGTTGCTGCCACGGCCACCAGTTGCCAGAGGTCGGGACAATCCATGGCCCCAATGGCCAAGGTAGTTAATTAATGAACTCGTGTCAGTACGATGCTTATTTCTTTGAACTGCAGGATATTCCGGACTGACTATGGTCATACCGAAGTAGCAGCACACTTTGGCAACGGTAAGTCAATTGCTCTGTGATCAATAAGTTGATCTCACATTCTTCATAGACCCAAGGGAATATTGTATTTCGACAAAGGATTTCATCCTCGATGATGAGGGTAAATTACGAGGACTCAACACTGGTATGTGCCCTAACGATCTTGCTGTTTATGTACTCACGCGAGTGACAGTCCGAGTCGAATGGACCAAAGACAGCGGGGGACGCTGGAAGATGGAAGAAGTTCCGGACTCCGAGAAATTCTTCTCCGCTCAACTGGTCTTCCTCGCTCTGGGCTTTTTAGGCCCACAGAATCAGGCACTACAGGCCCTAAACGTCAAGCAAGATGCTCGATCAAATGTGCAGACTCCGGCAAAGGTACGAGCTGGTCAAGGATATTGCAGTCAGGCATTTATGTAAATCTACAGAAATACTCAACGAATGTCGAAGGAATTTTCGCAGCTGGTGACTGTCGTCGCGGTCAATCTTTGATAGTCTGGGGAATCAAGTATGTTGAATTTCTCGATTTTTGTTTGAATTGATCCGACACATTGCAACAGTGAGGGTCGTGGTGCTGCAGCAGAGGTCGACAGATGGCTCAGCGGCGGTGCAACTAGGTTGCCATCCACGGGTGGAATCAAGACTCGGGTAAGTCATCCTCGGAGCGGCGAATTTACATAGATCTGACGATTCGTTTGATCGCAAGACATTTGCCCCTCCACCCAGTACAATGGTGGAAGTTCGAGCATAAACTGCTCTACTGAATATCAAAGAGACCTCTTATGTCCATACTCACTTTTCGGTTTTCTTCCGGTACACATGCGCAGGCTATTACATTACTTCAGTGGAATCTTCTACATATTAGTATGCAATCTTAAGGTAAACCAGGATATCTATACGTTACTTGTTACCGATGCCCTCATTTTCCGATAACCATTTATGAAACCTCGCGAGCGCTTCAAAATTATGATAAAAACAAAAAATAACCTTTTTGTTCCTGGACATTTCTACTTTTCCCTCGAATACCCATTTCTTACTTCCAAAGGTGTAATTATCTTTCATCACGTGATTGAACATTTGCACAGCTTTCTTTTCCCTCAGTTACCAACACAAGGGTAGTCATGTGACATGTTGAAATTCATGCATATGTCACTTCTTTCTATCTCCCACACTACTACCACACTCTCACATCCCCAACTGATGACCATGGATGGTGAACAGCACCATCCATGGTCATCAAAAGGTAAGTTTTTGATATAAACATACCATCTACCTGCTAACATCCATTTTCAGTCACCAGCACCCATTTTTAGTCAATGCCGCCCGTTTTTAGTTGGTAACACTGATTTTTAGTGAGTACCCCCCCTTTTCACTCACCACCACCCAAAATTCACTCACCACCACCTGTTTTCAGTCAGTACCCCCCATATTTGATCAGTACCACCCATTTTTGCTTACCACCACCCGTTTTTGGTCAGTACCCCTGTTTTTCCGTGGTGGTGAGTACCACCCATTTTCACTCACCACCACCCATTTTTGCTTACCACCGCCTGTTTTTGATAAGTACCACCCATTTTCACTCAGTACCCCAGTTTTTCACTCACCACCACCTGTTTTCGCTTACCACCACCCGTTTTTGGTCAGTACTGCCTAGGGCTACCAAAGTTCAGTTCAGCTCAGTTCTTCAGCCATCTAAGAAGAATGGGACAACACCCTAGGATGATCATCAACATTTCCTAAAATGGGTCCTTTTCTTCGTCAGCAGCATGAGAATATCAGTCAGCGGGGTGGATTTATTACTAATAATTATGTAAGTTTAGTCAGACTGTCCCACATGTCCTCCCATTATAATGGTGATGCAAGTAACAAAGCATGACAAATCAGAAAAAGATGATCATCATGCCACATGCTGAAATGACACCTGCCAATCACATCAAATGACCTGCCACATGCCGAAATGACACCCATCAAATGACCTGCCACATGTCCAAATAACCTTTTTTTGGTCAATTCCACCAATCTGCTCATACAACAGTACTGTTCCATTGAAAAAAAGAGAAGATTCATTCTTCCTTTTTCCCCTTCCACACAGTTCTCTCTGGGGTTCTGTTCAAAACCCCTCTCACTCTATTTTCTCAAGAGACCCGGATCCCAGGGTTAAGGGAGTGTGTGGGGGTGATTATCCCTAACCCCTGCACATTAAACAGAACATTTTGAGGGAACTAAACACTGTGGAAGTGTTAGAAGTAGTGTATTTTTTTTTCTGTATCCCCTGGCATTGGGTGGCCCCCTTGGGTCAATACCACTAGGAAGGCTGACTGTTAGTAGTCAGGACCTGGGACAACCGTTTGGACCCTGGGTTAGGTAGTTTGGTAGTTAGTATATAAAAATTTTTAAATACAAGGCAGTGTCAAGTGGCTGTTGACTTGAACTGCTTCATCATTCCTCAGCTCTTCCTCCTTTCAGGTTATCCAGCTGCTTGGAAGGACAGAGCATCTGAAGGAAACTTTTGCTATTCTGCTTCTACTACTATCAATCAAAAACAAAAAAAAAATGTATGTTCTTTTTTTTGGTCAATAATTCAATTGATTTTTTTAAAATTAAATTATTTAGGGATCAAACACATCCATCCACTCCAGAAAATGTTCAAGCAGCTGCTGATCATATTATGTATGTTTTATTGATTTACTTATAATCTAATTAAACCTTGGGCTTTTAGGAATCAAACACCTCCAACAACTCCAGAATGTGTTTAAAGTGCTGCTCAGCAAAATGAACATGACCAAAGGTTTCTGTTAGGGCAACTGCAGAACAACTTAGTCGAGATCTAGCAGGGGATCCTAAACATATATATAAACATAAATACGACAGGAAGGTGCACCTAGCAGGGGATCCTAAAAGAAAAGGATAAAGCCCTGCTAAGGTGGGATGCATGTCTATATACCAAAAATCGGAGTCGAAATAATAAAATGATGAAAAATAATAAAATGATGAAAAAGATGGAGAATGGTGAAACAGTGATAGGAATGCTACGTCACGTGATCATTGGACTCCGGTGTCGGAGCCGCAAGTGCACTCCGTCTTGGACTAGCGACGATGAGGAGGAATATACAGAGGTGACGGAGAAATATTGGAGGAAACATCGGACGAAGCGGAGCGTCCCCTAACATCCACCCCCCCTTCAAGGCAGTGACGTCCTGACACTGAACAGAAAGGAATGGAGTGGAAGTCAACCATACGGATGTGACGAGCAGCACCAGGGTGCCTCCAGTAAAAATCCACCACTAGTTCTGGTGCATGAACATTATCCCAAGGTTCCCAGGAGTTGTGTTCAACACTGAAACCCTCCCACTTGACCAAGTAACGAAGCTTCCAGTTGACCATTCGACTGTCCAAGATTTCCTCCACCACCCACTCTTCTTCGCCATCCACAATTTCTGGTAAGGAAGGCGGAGATGTCTGATGGCCCGGAATGGGGTCCGGAGGAGCCAAAGATAATTTGACCACATTGAAGACGGGATGAAGTCTACCCATTGACAGAGGAAGGCGGAGCCGGTACGCACTGTTACCAACCTGACTGTCGATCGGGAATGGCCCCAATCTCCGGTGAGAAAGTTTATGTGTTGAGTGGTCTGAATGTCACTAGCATCAAGGAAGACCATATCACCTGCTTTGAACTCCAGAGCTGGGGTGCGTTTCCGATGTAGTAGAGCGTCATGTCATCCTTCGACTTGGCCAGAGCCGCCTTTGCTTCCTCCAAGGTGTCTGTCATCCAATCTTTGAACTCATTGATGGATTCCATGCGGGACCAAGGCTGGTCCGGTTCAAAGCCCATTCGGTGGACACGTCCGGTGTCGAGGAGGAAAGGAGGGTGCTGAGTGGAAGAGTGAACCTGGTTGTTGTACTGGAATTCCGTGAAAGGCAGAAGCCCCACCAAATCATCTTGTCTTTGGTTGGTGAAGAGTTGGAGATACTGTTCCAGTTCCTGGTTGACCCGTTCCATCTGTCCATCTCCCTGTGGGTGGTAGGCGGTGGTGGCTGCCAACTTAATTCTGAGTAACCGGTAGAGTTCCCGGGTGAATTCCGCTACGAATTGGGGACCTCTATCGGAGACAACTTTCTGAGGGAGACCGTGATGTTTCCACACATGGCTGAGGAAAAGGTGTGCGGCTCCAGCGGCAGAGATCATAGTGACAGTGGAAACGAAATGTGCATGCTTTTTGATGGAATCATGTCCTGCAGATTGTGGCAGCTCGACAATGAAGTCTATGCTGATGGTGTCCCACAGAGCAGATGGAATAGGAAGAGGGTGGAGTTCTCTGGTCGGAGGGCATCGGAATGATTTGGTCCAAAGGCACATGTCACAGGTGGAGACATACCTGCCAACATACCTTGACATCTGTGGCCACCAGTAGTTCCGAGACACTAGTTCCAATGTCTTCCATCTTCCGCTGTGACCGGCCAACCTAGAGTTGTGAGAAAGCATGACGATACAACAACGGAGATGGGAGGTGTCTGGAACATAGATCTTGCCCTGATAGATCTTGCCCTGTAAATACAGAAGTCCATTGGTCAGGGACCACTCCTGTTAGGGCAACTGTGGACGACTTAGTCGAGATCTAGCAGGGGATCCTAAACATATATATAAACATAAAATACGACAGGAAAGCGCACCTAGCAGGGGATCCTAAAAGAAAAGGATAAAGCCCTGCTAAGGTGGGATGCATGTCTATATACCAAAAATCGGAGTGGAAATAATAAAATGATGAAAAATAATAAAATGATGAAAAAGATGGAGAATGGTGAAACAGTGATAGGAATGTTACGTCACGTGATCATCGGACTCCGGTATC
>Ga0193743_1000542_pt1 | contig 29535 bp, 62 predicted proteins | sample L2c2metaG_FD_143038 | JGI IMG/M metagenome (GOLD analysis project Ga0193743, IMG submission 143038) | Soil microbial communities from a riparian zone of the East river system, Colorado, United States - L2c2 | ecosystem: Environmental > Terrestrial > Soil > Riparian zone | place: USA: East River...
ACCCTTGCGCCTTGCCTTGGCCTTGGTAGGCGTAGGCTGCGCGGCTTGGCCTTGAACGGGGTAGCGTTGGGGTTGGCCTAGGGTAGCGTCTGGGTAGGGTAGGCTTAACCCCTACCCTTTGCGGGTCGGGCGTTGGACTTGGCCTTGAGCTTACCCTTGAGCTTGTAGGCTGCAGCCTTGGCCTTGCCTTACCCTTGCCAATACCGAACGGCTTGAAGCGTTGCGCTTGTAGGTAGGCTGGCGAGTCCTTGGCCTTGCGCCTTGCTACCAGGGTAGCGTCCAGGCCTTGCCGAATACCCCGAATAATTGCGCCCTATGTATAAGGACGGCAAATTCGCAAAATAGTTCAATTACCCCTATTGCGTATTCGCAAAATTGCGAATAAGGTTTGGTTACGTACACAGTTATCGAACCGAAGGAACCAAGCGAATGCGCAACAAATTTAGCCAATACGGCAACCCGTTTAATACCGGCACTGTAACACACGGCACCCTACGCACGCAGGATTTGTTGCGCGCCTTTGCCAAGGAATACGAAAGCCTTGCGCCTTTCAACGAACGGACCCTAGTTCGGGGTGCCTACGAGGCAGCCGACCTTCTTGATAGGGAAGGCGATGCCGTTAGCGATTCCGACCACGACCTTTGCGCCGAAATTATTTCGGACCTTTCCGAAGCGCTTGACCGTATAGCGCAAGCGCATGGCTGCTACTTCGGAACAACCGAAGGCGATGGGTCGGACTTCGGCTTTTGGGAAAACGAACCGGAAATTCTTGAACCGGAAACCGAGTGGTCCGGCACTCCCGACCCTACCGACCCAGACAACTATTGGCTTGACGATGAAACGGGTGAACGGGTTTGCGCCGCGACTGGCGAACGTACCAAGCGTTGAACCCCGAACCCGAACGAAGGAACCGCAAAATGTTCGAATTTATTTCCGCCTACCAAGGGGAATTTCACTACCGCAAAATCGGCGATTCTAGCGGCAAGCGCTATCGCCTTTTCGCAAACCAAGGCAACCGGCTCACTGTTGGCTTTGCCGAACCAACCCGCGAAGAATTGGCGGAATTCCAAACTTGGCAACGGCAACGGCATGAAGCCGACCAGCTGGCTATGCTTGCCGACCCGCGCAAATATTCGCGCAAGTTTTGGGAAGTTAAGCCGGAACCCGACTTGATTGCCCGAATCTAGAAAACCCCGTTTTTTGAAGGAACCGAACCGATGGCAATTTACCTTGAAGAAATTCAGAATAACCGTTTCGTAATGCTTACCGAAGCGGCGAACAAAACCGAACTTGCCGAAATGCGCAAGGCCAAGCCGCAAAGCGAATTCGTACCGATTCCGGCTTACCGCGCGCACCGCTACGTTAAGGAAGGGTACATTCACGCCACCGCGCTTTGGGTTGACGAAGGTAGGATTCGCCGCGCTTCGGAATAGTTCGTATATTCGCAATATTTCGTTATTATCCGACTTGCGTATTCGCAAAATTGCGAATATAACTTGGGTATTGAAAACGAACCGAAGGAACCACCCCGATGCTTAAATTTACCCTTCTTGCCATTCACCTTGCAACCGGTTCAACCGGCACTCCAGACGTTTACGCCTTGGATACCGGCTTGACGGTTGAAGATTGCGGCGAAGCGATTGCGCAGCTGCAGACCGAACGCCTTGTTTGGCTTACCCCGAATAGCGCGGTTCCGGTTCACGCAGTCAAGTTCGCTTGCGAATTGGAGTCAGCCAAATGACCGACCTTAACGCCTTGGCAGTTGAACTTCAGCTGAAAGCCGAAGCCGCGAAAAGTACCGTTTACGACGCGGCTTACGAATTGGCGCATGATTACGTTTCGCCAGACGAACCCAAAGCCGAAGAACGGCTCGCCGAATTCGCCTATTTGGTTTCGAAGCTTGCCAACTTCTTACTTGAACCGAAGACGCCGACCTGCTCGCGCGACGAAGCTATTGCGCAAGCCAACGAACGGTTTGCGGATATTCGCCAAAGCTTCGAAGCCGACCACGGCAAGGAAGTCTTTAACGCAGCCGACCTTGTTTCCTTGGCGGACGATTTGGTTGAAGAAATAGAAGAAGAATACGGCTTGCGCCTAAGCGTTGCCGAAACCGAAAACGGGGTAGAATTCAAATGAATCGCGTAACAATTAACAAGGCCTTTGAATTAGGCTTTGAAGCGGCCAAACAAGCGTTTGCGCTTGAAGGCAAGCCGGAAACCCATCGGTCGGTAGAAGTAGAAGAAACCAAGGCGTGGGGGGAATTCGTTGAATTCCGCAAAGCCGAACTTGGCAAGGTCGACCCACTTGAAACCAAGGCAACCGTTCTACTTGCCCAGATTGACTCGGCAAGCGAAAAAACAACGGACGGCGAACGTATGGTTAAAACCGTTTTCGCGGCTTGTTCTTCTTACGCCTTTACCGAAGAACGCATCGCCGCAATTGCTTCGGCGATTCACGCCTTCGCCGAACCCTACCCCGTAAAGGAAGCGCTTGCCGTATTGGTTCGCCGCAAGATTCTGCGCACTCGGAAAAACCAAGGAAGGAAGCTTTACGAATTGAACTACTAGCGTTCAACGGTTCGGTCTGGGCTTGGCGCAAAGGCGAAAACCTTTGCGCCTTGCTTGCCGTCTCTTTTTCGCAATATTGGTAAAATACAGACTTGCGTATTCGCAAAATTGCGAATATAACTTGGATACGAATTAACCGAAGGAACCGCAATGTTGAACTTTACCGAAACCAAACTTTTGCAAGCCGCAATTGCCAACCCTAGTTGGAATAATTGTTCCGAACGCGACGAAGGCGTTTGCAACGAATTGGCCGAGTCCGGCTTCCTTGAACTACGCCACCGCGAAGGCGCAATCTGGCTTGAATACCGGCTGGCCTTGCCTTCCTTCGCGCAGTTCGCAATTGAACGCGCGAAAGCCGAATTGGAAGGAATTGCCAAATGAACCCCGCAGACGACCTTGCCGAAGTCAAAGAACAAATTGCCGAATTGCTAGAAACCGCGCGCCAATTGGTACGCGGAACAAGCGAAGAAAACCGCGCGCATGCCTATTGGTACGCGCAAATCCGTTGCGCCTTGGACGACGACCATGGCTACCTTGGCGGTGGCAGCGTAACGCTACAAGATTCAATTTGCGCGCTTCGCGAAGGCGAAGGCGAACCGGAAGGCGAAGGCGAAGAACCCGAATATATTCCGGCTCGCTGCGCCTAACCCCGAAACCGAACGAAGGAACCAAAATGAACGTTACCCCAGAAGTTAAGAAAGCCGTTGCAATTTCCGATGCCGCTTCGACCCATTTGGGTATTGCTACGCTTACGCTTAGGAACCGCGATTCCTTGGATTTTTACGACCTTTCCGTTGCCAATATTAAGCGCGCTTTGGAAGCCGCTTTCGAAGCCGGACAACGGTACGAACGCGAAGCCAACCCATGGAAGCGGCAATTAACCCTTGAAGAATTCCGCGCTACCAAGCGCGAAGTTGAAGACGCGCAGGAAGCGTTAGGCTTCCTTTGCCTTCCGGACGGCGAATTGATGCCAGCCTACGTTTACGCGGATTCTTGCTACGTTTGCTTGCTTGAAGCCGAAGGCGAATATTTGGTTACAATTGAAAACCGCGAGTGGTTGCGCAAAGGCGAGTCCGGCTTGGCGGAATTGGAAGAAATTCTTTATTCCAATTGGTACGTTTTCCAACCGGCTTGAAGCCTTGAAATTTCGCGCGCTTGCCTACCTTGGCGCGCGTCTCTTCAACGCTTGAACCTAAACCAAACGAACCGAAGGAACCGCAATGACGACCCTAATTCAAGCGCGCTACGACTCGCGCAATTTTACCTTTGAAGGATTCGGCGAAACCGAAATTGAAGCGCGAAAGGCCTTGCTTGAAGGCCTTAACCGGCATGCCAAGGAATACCGAACAACCGACCCGACTTGGTATAATTCCGAGGATTTCCAAATCCGCGTAATTCGCCTTGGTTCCGCCTATAGGGATCGGGAATTGGTTCCGGCTTTCCGAAACCCCGATTTGAAGCGCGACGCGGCTTGGCGTTTGGTAGTTCGAGACGACGGCGCAACGGCAGATGAAGTTGCCTTGCGCTTGAATATTGAACGCGAAGACGCGCGCGAAATTCTCGAAGGCCTTGCGGCGAAGCGCAAGGAAATTGCTTCAGCCTACCAAAAGCGCGGCAAGGTATATTTTGTAATTGAAGCGTGAACCGAAAGGCGCAAGGCGAAAGCTTTGCGCCTTTCAACGTTGAACCGTTGCGCGCTTTCTGGCGCGCGCAAGCGTTGAACGTTGGAACGGGAAAGGAACCCAGAATGTTGCTTGTAGAAGGCGGAACCCTTGACGAGTTCGTTCGCGCTTATTGCGAAGCGAACCGAATCGAGTGCGATGGCGGAATTCTTTCGCTTTACTTTTCGGCGAAGGAAACCTTTACCGAAGCCGAAGCCGTTGCGCTTATCAACGAAGCCGCGAAGGCCTACGACCTTTATTTGCCTTCGGATTCGGCTTTGACTGTTTGAAAATGAAAAAGCGGGCAAAGTTTTCCTTCGACGTTGGCGCAAGAACGCGATTCCGCGCTTGGCTGGTAGGAACATGCCAGCCGACTGGCTCGGCGTTTCCAGGGCAACGTCGGCGGAAGGCGGAGCGTTCCCGTTGCGTTCCGGTTCTGATCCGGTTTTGACCCCCTGTAGGGGAATTTAGGCCCCCTGTAGGGGAATTTCGGGCGGGCGCGGCGACCCCCCGTATAGGGGAATTTCGGCCCTGTAGGGGAATTTCGGCGGCGAAATTTTGGCGCGGCCAGCGCCATCTCGGATCCGACGCTTTAAGATTTGGCTTTGCCTCTGCGCCATGGGCTTTTCTTCTTGTGCCACACCTGATGCCGTGGCCGACCTTCGAGACCGTCAGGTCGATTAGGTGCCATGGTCCACACGCCATCTTCCGCAGCGGCTTCAAGGAAGGCAATTCTGCAAGCGCCAGCAGATAGCCGACCTTCCAGCGCATCAATACAAGCCAAGCGCGCGGCGTAATGTTTCTCGCCAAAGTCATCGGGCCAGTCGTTCAGGAGATGGTCCGCCAAATCGCCCACGGTCTGCAACACGCGCATCCGACCCAGCGTCGATGTCTGCACGGCAAGATGCTCAATGGCTATGTCTCTGAGTTTGGTTGTCGCTTCGCCCATATCGCCTAATATTGGAAATGATTCGGCCAGAGTCGAATCACCCAAATACGGCAGATTGTCGCATAAGGCTGGAAGGGGGACCGGCCTTCAGATTTCGTCGGCGGCGTCCTCGATGGTGACGCGGATCCGGCGACCGATCAGGCGATTGAAATCCTGATGCGATTTGTACTCGTCCCACGACATGATGCGAACAGCGAGCGTGGAATGGTCGCTGGTAAGTTCAATCGAAAGCGATTGTCCGCCGTCGTCCTTTTCGACATCTGCCTCGGTGACCTCGGCGACGAAACTGACGTCCCTCATTCGCTGGTTCCTTCCTTTTCGTATTCGACAACGAAGGCGAGAACCTCGCTCCAGTCATCCGTATCGATCACGTTCTCGACTTCGCCATCTTCGCAGATGACTATGCCGAAGCGGGAGCAAGGCATAGCAACGTCGCGAAGTTCCGCATCTTCATAGTCGATGTAAATGCGAAGATTGCCAGCTGCGAACGATGGACAACTATCGTTGTGCCATGACGTATCGGTCCAGCTGTCCGGAATTACCGGCATCACGTCGAAGTCTGGAAACTCCGTTTTCCAATTGCCCTGTGTCATTGCTGTGGTTCCTTGGCTTTTTTGTCGGGTGGGAAGATGGGGACCGCGAGCGCCTCGGCGGCGCTCGCTTTCCTGTGTCGCTGGCATTATGCCTCGACCTTCACCAGCCGGTAGACCCGACCGCGCTTCTCATCCTTTTCGCTGGAAAGCGTGAAGCCTTCCGGCATCTGCTTTTTCTTCGGCAGGGTGGAAACGGCAGCGCGCGTGGTGTGCGGCAGCCAGCCGAATGCTTCGGCAATCTCGCTGTTCGATGCGCCCTTGGCTTTCTTCAGCATGGCAACCAAGTCGTCCACCTTTGAAGGCTGGGCAGGCTTCTTTTCAGCCTTCGGCTTGGCAACCTTGGCAGGCTTTTCCTTGGCAACTTTCGCAGCCTTCGGTGCCTTGGCAGGCTTTTCCGCCTTGGCAGGCTTCTGGGCGCGCGGCTTCGGTTCCATGCCTCGGTCAACGTGAACAACCGGCTCGGTTGTCGTCGCGCTATCGGCTTTGAGGAATGCCGGAACGGTAAAATCCGTCTCGTTGTCGTTGCTGCCGTTGTCGTCGCTTTCGATTGAAGTGATATTGATCATTTGTTTGGTTCCTTCAGTGTTTCGCAAAATTGCGATAATAGACACATACTCTCATGTGGCACACAGTCCAGCGGATTGAGCAGCAAAAACGTCGCATCAGAAATGAGCGGGGCAGGCTTCCAGTTTGCGACCTGCCTACCCCGCTTGACGGCGAACGGGTGAACCCGCCCAGCCTCGCTGGCAGGAAGGAACCACCCATACCGCCAGTTGCGCCAAATCTAACTGAATCGGCGATTGAATGCTATAACCTGGACGGCGGCGAAAAACTTCCTTTGGCGATTGCAACGGATTCTGAAGGAACCGTCACATGAGCAACGTTCTCGACATAAGTCACTGGCAGACCATCTCTTCGATGGCGGATATCAAGGCTGGCGGTATTGCGGCCGTCATCATCAAATGCACCCAGGGCACCACTTATGTGGACCCGACTTTCAAGCAGCGCTATGCCGACGCCATCAAGGCTGGGCTGCCGGTTTCGACCTATCACTATCTTGATGCGGGCAAGGACGTGGCGCAGCAGATGGCGTTCTATCTGAAGAAGCTCAATCCGCGCCAAGGCGAGCGCGTCTGCATCGACTTCGAAGACGAAGGCTCGACGCTGTCCGATCTGAAAAACGCCGTCCAGTACATCCTGTCGGCACGACCGGATCTGCAAATCACCGTCTATTCCGGCCATCTGATCAAGGATGTTCTCGGCGGCAAGCGCGATGCCCTGCTGGCGGATAACACCTCGCTATGGATCGCCCACTATACGACGGCGCAATCGCCGACTTGGCCGACCGCGACGTGGCCTGGCTGGGCGCTGTGGCAATATACCGACAAGGGTAAGGCGAAGGGCATCGAGGGCAACGTCGACACGAACCGCTTCAACGGCTCGGACGCGAACATTGCCAAATGGATCGGGCCTGCGGCGGCGATGCTGCCGGTGCAACTGGACGACGAGGAAAAGATGGTCAACGTGGTAATTTCGGCACCGGTAGGCGTCGCCATCTCGGTCACAGTCAACGGCACGATGCTCGTTGAATAGGGAAATTAGCTACCGGCCTTTAAGAAAAAACAAAAGGCCGGTGGCGTTAATTGTTATGCAACAGGCGGCTCTTCAACGGGCGGCTCTTCGACAGGCGGCTCTGCAGGCGTGTTGGCCGTGATGGCAGCTGCAATTTCGGCTTGGCCTGCATCAAGATCGTCAGCCAAGGCGTTAAGTGCAACTGGATCCTCGGCATTGTCGCGAATCTGCGTTGCAAGACCTGCAACGAGCGTCAGGACGGAAGCAACAGCCGTCTTGGTTTCCGAAACTTCCTGCGTAATGCGATCTAGGGCAGCGGTCATAATCAAATTTCCTTCTTTAATTTGGTGAAGCAGCTCGTGCTGGTGCTCAAGTGCTTCGTGCAATTCTCGGTGAGATCGTCTACTTGACCAGCGTTCATCTGGCATATCGTTCCTCCAATTCTGTAGGAACTCATCAATGCCGGATACTAATCATTATTTGTGACAATAGATATCGCCAAAGCAACCGGGTGCTGTCTATTGGTTGGCACTTTCGCAATATTGCGCGGTACTTTCGCAATATTGCGGGATGGCTGAAAGGTAAGTATTTGTCTCCGCATTCAATTCCGGCTCAAAGCCAAACTTCAACGATCACCGGATCATCGGCGGGATTGCGGGGGATGTTGGTAAGGCCGCGCATGATCATTTCGTTGCGGACCTCTGCGAGCGTATCGCCAAGGATCACATCGCCGGTCATTTCGACATGGCCCTGATGGATCACGCTACGGCGCGCGGTGTAATTATTCGGGAAGTCGGACGGGTGGCTGCACACCGTCCACATTTCCAGCAGCGTCTCGTTGCTCATTGCAGATGTTCTTTCCGTTCTTGCTCTCGTTGCGCTGCCATATCCTGTCCGGCTGCGCGCAGGCAATCGGAAAGCATCATCCACGGTGCCATCGACGCGGACAGGGTGACGGCATCGTTGCCCTCTTCGCCCACCGAATACACGACCAGCGCCACGTCCAGCTTGCGCCCGTTCGGCAGCGCTGGGCGGTCTTCGATCATCTTGTCGACAGCCTCTTTCAAGAGAAGCATCATCCGGTGGCAAACGTCGCCAACGAGCGTTGTGTCTTCACCTTCGTCGATCACTTCCATGGCTTTTACTCCCTTTGCTTTCGAAGAATGGGGCGGGCGAAGGCTGGCTTTTCGGGGGCATGCTTGTGGGGCAAGCCAGACACTTCGCCCTAAACCGGCAGCAGAGTTAGAGCGACCACGCCCCACTGCCGGTATTCTATTTTCTGTTGCGCATCGCGTGGCGGAACGAGGCGGTGGACGCCATCATCATCCATGCAGAGCGCACCTTGCGGCATTGCGGATCGGTGCCGATCTCGTCGTATTCCGCCTCGGTCGGCTTGCGCTGACCGGTAACATGGCTGGTATCGAACACGCCCCATTCGCCGCAGCGGATACAGAACGACACGTCGTTGTCCTTTGGCTTCTTGCCTTCGGCTTCGAGGACGCCGGTTGCCATGTCGAGTTCGGTGCCGCAGGCCCAGCAGGTGACTTTGCGGATGTAGCTTTTCATCTCGCGGTGAACACTTTGGCGATCATTTCTGCCACGCAGTTCGGCTTGTGACCCACCGCCTCGCGGCAGGCCGGACAGCGCTTGTCTTTCAGCAGGCCGAACATGCGCCCCTCGAACAGCCCCTCGTCGCTGCCGATATCGACGCGCGGGCCGAGGAAGTTCGGACCGTGGTTGCGCACCGTCACCAGATAGCGCGTCATCAGCATTTTGCCGTCCGCGTCGTAGGAAGTGACCATCAGCACGTCGTCGCGAGCATCCTTGGCGCGTTCTGATGGCGGGACAAATTCCTTTTTCGGATTCTTCGGATCGTAGGTTTCGGTGGCGACCCATGCTTCAACCATCTGCGCATAGGCGCGGGCATTCGTCTCGCGCAGGACGACGCGCAGGATCTTTATGCTGGCGTCCTTTTCGGATTCGTTCTCCCATGGCGTCTCCATCCACAGAATGTCCTCGCCGGTATCTATCAGCCACAGAAACGGCACCTGACCTTTCAGGGCGAACTGGTTCTCGGCGAAAGTGATGGCGGTTTCGTGCAGATCCTGGACGGTGCCACTACCGGCGCGCGTGATCTGGTAAATGCTGGGTACTCCCATGGGTGTGGTTCCTTTCTTCGTTACTAATAACTTGGCCTATCTGAGCCGCCGCTGTCCAGTGCGGCGCAAATGCTGCTGTTTGATGCGGGCGGCAACGCCGGGATCCGGACGTGCCCTGACCTTGTTTGCGGTATCGATCGCCGCCTGATTATCCTTTTGATTCCACGGATGTTCCGGATCGAGCGGCAACCCGTCCTCGTCGCAGGCCCCACGGATAGACGCGTTGTCAAACGCCTGCGTTACCAGGCTGTGGTGCTTGTGGCAGAACGATTGCAGGTTACTCTGATCGTACTTGCGATAAGGCGCGACGCGCACCGTAACCTTGTGATCGACGTCGGTCGCCAAGGCACCGCAGACGACGCAGTAGGGATGGTGGCGCAGATACCATGCCCTGAGCGACTGCCAGCGCTTGTCATAGACCTTTGCCATTTCATGTTTCTCCGCTCGGCACCGGCAGGTAGATCATGAAGCTCACCTTTTTCGCCTCGACCAGAAACCGCTGCTGCAATTTGCCGCCAACGAATCGCAGTTCCGGCAGCGGCGTCATCAACGCGTCCGGTGGAATATCGCTGGCAACGAAACCGTCGTCGGGTGGCGGATAGTCGTGCGGCGAATAGCTGCCCATCACTTCACCCCTTTTTGGCGCAGCCATTCCACCGCTTCCTCGAAGGTGGTAAAGGCACCGAGTGGCTGCGCCATACCCGCCAGCCCACCACCGCCGCCGGGGTGAACCAGCCAGCCGCCATTGGCAGCGCGCGTCATTAGGAACTGGTTGAGCGTCAGGTTGAAGGCGTCTGCTGCCGCATCGGCTGGCTTTTGCTGCTGCCTGGAAATGATCACCGAATCGGTGGTCCCCTTCCTGACAACCATCCCACCGTCTTGCGCAAAAGTGCCGTCAAGAATACTGGACATCACGCTGCCCTCCTTGCTGGTTTGACCCACTGGTCGAACAGCATCTCAGCCGCTTCGGCTTGCCGGTAAAGATCGAGGACCGCAAGCGGCCCGTCCTGCTCGGCGGCTTGTTCCAGAAACGGCAGGCCTGTGCGGACGCTTTCGGCCACCTCGGCGCGGTTTGCCCTGCGCCCCTTGGCAAAGGCGTCGATGCGGGTTGGCGGACCGACTTGAAACAAAAGACCATTGTCGACTTTCATCGGCGAATACCGGTCGGTCTGCCATACCAGGCAGCACCCAGGATTGCGGTCGATATGAACTCCGGCGATGTCCTTGGTTTCCGGAAGGCCCTTGTCATTGCGCCTTGCCAGCGGCTTCGAAAGAAACGGGCAATTGAGGGCGGCGAAGACCGCGCAGGCGTTGTGGCTGGGCGGCTCCGAATTGACTCGGTTGACGGCGCACATCGGTCCGAGCACGAAGGAAAAGGTCTTGTCGCGGCCTATGGGTTCGCCGCAAATCCAGCAGCAATGCTGGGTGTAGGCCTTGCGGAAAAACTCCGGATTGAGGATGCGGAAGTCCGGCTCGCCGTCCATCCAGTGAACGAAGGCGGGCACCGGAAACCCGCGCTTGTCACGCGGCAGCGCCTTGATCGAGTCAGGCATATTCGGAAATTTTCTTAGCATTGCGTGCTCCCTCCTGCCTGACGGCCTGTGTGGTTATTTTCCTGTGTTTTTCGCAATAGACCTGATCGGCCTTGGTGCCGTGGCCGCAGAACAGCCAGCCGCCGACCGCTTCCGCGTCCCATGCGACCGGATACTTGCACTGGGCATGGCCCAGTTCCTTGAGCGGCACGCCAGTTGCCGGCCGCTCTGGTTCCGGCTCGGTATCGGGCACCGGTTCCGGCTCTGGCTGCTTGTCCTTCATGCGTTGCTGCTCCCGTTTGATTTCCAGCGACAACTCCGATCTGCGGTGTTGCGGGAACCCTTTCGCGTGCGGGCTGATCGATCTCAGGTCTTCACGCCGCCATACCAGGCCATCGACCACACCTTTGGTGACGCCCAGTTTGGCGGCGATCTGACCGCGCGAGAAACCATCGAATAGCCAGCCTCGTACTTTTTCGAGGTGGTCTTGCGTCGGATGAAACTCCGCGCGGCGCATAGCTCCACCTCCCCCTATGGCGCAACTTGTCCTGCGAAGGCATTGGAACGGGCGTCCCAGATTTGCCCCATGGCAAACTCGATATCGCCATCCGGCACGGCGTCACCACCGGAGGCTTCGAGCGTTGCGGCAATGGTTCCGTTGGACGCCGCGATATGCAGCGCGATCAACAGCCCCTTGTCATTGCCGGTCAGCACGCGTCCGGCATAGGCGATACGATTGGGATGGTTGACTGTGGCTGGGTCTTCGTTGGAAACGTTCTGCGCCGCCTTAAGCGCGATGAAGGCCACGCGGGTGTAGAAAACGGGATCAGACGCAGCTTCAATGATGTCACGAGTTGCCATAGATATCTCCTAGGGTTGGCCCGCCGAAAAGATCGTCGGGTGCGGTGGTGATGCGGTCGTTCGTTGGATCGGCGGGCGCGATAGTTCCTCCATCGGCGAGGTATTCCGGCCATGGCGGGATATCGCTATCCTCGCTGGGAATCTCGTATTCCACGCCGTCGTCGCCAATGGCTATGATAGCCCTGCTGCTGGGACTGACCCGCCGCGCAGATACGAACTTCATGTGGTCCGGTTCTGGCTGGATGACATGTCGCAGCCGCCAGCGAGCGGTGACTGATTTCAGCGTCGTCATATGCCAACCTCCCCATCGAAATTGAAGAGTTCGCCCAGTGTCGGCCCGCCGAAAAGGTCTTCTGGAGCGTCCAAGATTTGATGCGAGAGTGTTGGATCGGCGGGCGGATTCGGCAGGGTGGGCCAGATGGTTGCCGCCAGCTGTTGGACAATCTCAGGCTCGCCGGAAACGTCATCTCCGGGCGTGACGACATGGCGATGGTAAGTGCGGGAAACCTCGACGCCGTCACGCAGGACGATGTCAGCCCGGCGCACCTCAAGGTGTCCGGTTGAAAGGACGGTGACGTCGTAAGTGCTTTCTTCGGTGATAGCCATTTTGAGCCTCAATTCGTGAAATACGTGGCGGAAAAATTTATTTGGTTTTGACCTGCCACCGCTCCGACAGCCATGCTTGCCACCAAGAAGCCAGCGCCGTTGGTCGTGCCCGCCGGTACCGTATGGAGGTTAATTCTAGTGCTGCTCGGAAAGATAGAACCACCACCCGGTTGTTGTTGTCCTGCTGTGAATGCAGCACGAAATCCGATAGCAACCATCCCGGCGTAGTTCCCCCCAGAGATAGATGTAAATGGCAACCCGCCTATTTGAGCCACGCCCGAACCAGTACCAAGTGCAAAAGCATTCGTTTGGATTTGCCCGACGACAGTTACTTGGCGACCAATCTTGGTATAATATCCGGCCGTCGCTGCATAAGTAATTGCACCGTATGCACCTCCACCCGGAACATAAGTAGGGGTCCACGTTCCCTCTTCGTAGTCGTCCAGCGTGTTGACATCGCTCGACGACGCTTGAGCAGCGGGGAAAACAATCGGCCCTTTGTGCGCTTCGTTTTCGACCCACACGCCGTCCTTGCGGGCGTAAGTTTTGCCGTCCCAAGCGCTGTCCCAGATCACGGGTATCCATGTTTCCTGAAACCGGCCATAGACCAGATTGTCGTTCGGCGCGTCTTCGAGCACCGGCACCCAGACGCCATCTTTGCGGCCTTGGGCAGAGCCACCCGGGGCTTCCTCGGGCACCGGTAGCCATATTCCGCCCAAACGGCCCCGGATCAAGCCGTCGTTCGGCGCTTCCTCGACCGTCGGCACCCATTCTTCCTGATAGCGGCCATAGACCACCAAATCGTTCGGCGCTTCCTCGACCTTTGCCGCCAGTTCCGTTGCTGTCGCAAAGTAGCTGCTGTCGTGGCCATCGAGTGTATCAGCATCCAGACCGGAGCCTATTCCATCGACGGTGATGAGTTTAGCCAAGACCTGTTCTGCCGTATCCGGCGATCCCGCTGGCCCCTCCGGTCCGTCTGCGCCTTGAGGCCCCGCCTCGCCATCAGCGCCTACTGCACCAGCTGGTCCCATCGGGCCTTGCGGACCCTGAATACCTTGCGGCCCCGGTTCGCCAGTATCACCCGTTGGACCCTGCGCACCATCAGCGCCCTCAGCGCCAGCCGGACCAGTGTCTCCCGGAACGCCTTGGAGGCCCTGCGGCCCCTGTTCGCCGGTTGCACCTGTCGGACCCGAAGCACCGTCAGCACCAGCTGGTCCCTGAATGCCCTGCGGGCCTTCGGCACCCGCATCGCCAGTGTCACCCTTTGCGCCGTCAGCGCCAGCTGATCCAGCTGGACCAGCCTCACCTTGCGGTCCCTGTGGACCATCAGCACCATCGCTACCTACAGCACCAGCCGGACCCATCGGACCCTGAACGCCTTGAATGCCCTGCGGTCCCTGCGCGCCGTCTGCCCCGTCCAGTCCCGGCGCTCCATCCAGTCCTTCAGGCCCTTCCGGACCCTGCACACCGGCATCGCCCTTGTCGCCCTTTGGCCCAGCCGGTCCCGCCGCGCCATCGGCACCGGTAGCGCCAGCTGGTCCTTCCGGACCTTCAATACCCGGCGCACCATCAGCACCAGCGATGCCCTGCGGTCCCGCTTCGCCTTCCGGTCCGGTGGGTCCGACTGGTCCTGCCGGTCCGATCTCGCCTGCCGGTCCTTGCGGACCTTCTGGGCCGGGTGGTCCGCCAGCTGGTCCAGGCTCACCCTGCGGACCTTCCGGTCCGGCTGGGCCATCGACACCCGCTGGGCCATCAGCACCGGCTGGACCCGCTGGTCCTTGCGGGCCGGGTGGTCCGGCTTCGCCGCCGCCACCACCAGCACCGCCGCCGCCAACGGGCACCGGCACCCACTCGCGGTGTCGGCGACCATAAATGGTCATGTCGTTTTTCTTGCCGACAGGTGCTTCGGTGACGACGTCCTTGCCCTTGAGTTTGAGCTTGGCGGTCATGTCGTCGTAGATCAGGTCTGGGCTTCCGCCCAGCCTGTCGCGCCCGACGAAGAACGCCACTTCGTCGGGACTGCCGGATCCAGCGATTGCTTTTCTCTGATGACGTTCTTCCATGGTTTTCAGTCCTCGCCGCGCATGCGACCGAGCGCCTGCAGAATCTGCTTGGCCTCGCCGATGGTCTTGTGTTGTGTGGCATCGAGACTCCGCACGGCTTCGACCGCTTCATGTTGCAGGTCGTCCATGCGGCGGCGGTAGTCGTCGACTATCTTGGCGCGCGAAGCGTCATAACCGGCTTCGAGATCGAGCAGGATCTTGCGCTGGCGCTCGTACATGCCAGCCGACTTTTCCATGAAGGCCTTGACGTCGGTGGCGACGCCGAAGGTTGGCGGGCTGGCGGGTTTGTTGCTCGACGCAACGAAGAGCGGTGGCTTCCTGAGTTCCTGATCGTTTGCCATGACGTCTTCCAGTTCCTTCTCAAAAGCGTTCATCGGTGGCTCCTTCTTGGGTTAATTCCACACCTTTTCCGAAAACAGCAGCACATCGCCGTGGATCCACGGCATGTCGTCCGGCAGCGGCGGGTCGGGATCGTGCGCCAGCATGTTGGCGCGGTAGATGCGGGTGGCCCGTTCGTTGACGGGCAGGCCGTTGATCTTGCCCAGTTCATCGACGAACATGTCGGTGTACCGGCCGTCGTGGAACACGTTGACGCGTTCCATTTCGATATCCGCGCCGATGTGCTCGGCGAAGATCGATTTCAGTTGTGAATACCAGCTGCCTCCCGGCCCCGTCAGTCGAGCATTGAAGGTATGGCTGTGCCCATCGGCGCGGATCAGCTGGTAGGTGATATCGGTATGCATGGCCCCTACCCTTCCTCGGCTGGGAACTGTTCGGCGAATTCGTTCTCGGACCGGCGCTTGTCTTCCAGCTGCTTGAGCAGGAACGGACTGGCTTCGATTGTCGTCTCTTGGCTGTAGTCATGGATCTGCGGCGGCTGCGGCTGCGGCTGCGGTTCTTGTTCACGGCGCGGTTCGGAGAAATCGAGCAGCGGATGGACGCCGTAGCGCGGCAGCGGTCGGTGTATCGGTTCCGCCGTCGAATCTGGTGGCGGCGCATTGAGCAGCCTGGCACACGTCCAGGCGGGATCCGGCGCGTAGAGATCGCCATAGGTCTGGTCGTCGCCGAGAGGCGCTGGGCACCAAATGCAGCCGCGCTCATGGACGTGATTTTCGATCAATTGCCGCGCCCATGCCTTGGTGCAATGGCGCTCGACGACAGGTGAGTTCGGGGTTTTGTATTGGTAGAGCCGAGAGATTTCTTCCTGCTGGCGGCGCGCTTCCTGAATGCCCGCTGCGTCACGGACGATCTGCGCCAGCTGCGGCGGCGGCGGCACGAATTCGGTTTTAACCCCAACGACTTCACCGGACAGGAATTTGCGGATCCCAGCTTCGATATCGTCGATCGAGAAGCGCGCAAGTGCGATGAAATAACCTTCCATGCGATCTTGCACCTTGCCTTTGGACGGCATGGTGCGAAGCAACGGTGCCAAGGCCTCGGCAATGTCGGCTCGCGATGTGGCTGGTATGACTTCAGTGCTTTGCATTTCGTAATTCTTTCTCGCGCTCACGGCGGATGATCTCGTCGATCTCGTCACCCGATGAATGCAGCTGTGGCGGCGAGTGCGCGTGCTGCTGCGGCAGCGCGCGGTCGTTGTACCGGCCTTCAATCAGCTTCAGGAAAGACGATGGCTGCAGCAGGAAGTCGAAGCTGGCGACCCAGCCGCGATCATTTTCGCCGCGAAGGAAATGGCTGCTCTCGACTTTCGACAGCGCTTCGTTCCACACCGGCAGGCCGCCGTACTGGGAAAGGATGCCGACGAGCTTCCGCTGTCGTTCGTCGTTGAGAGCGCGGATGGTTGGAAGGCCGATCTTTTCAGCGAGCGTCGAATAGGCTTCGACAGCAAGTTCCACCACCTCTGATTCTGCGTTAGCAGAATCCTTATTCTTTCCAGTTATCTCTACTAAAGAAAGGTTAGTATCTACGCGCGCCTGCGCGTTGGGGAACACCTGTTCATGGCCGTTCAATAAATTCAGTTGCTTATCGGAAACATCATGCCGTCGAGTTGTTCCCGCTGGGAACGACTCGAATCGATTCGACGAACCCCGCGCAGACACTTTTCGCGCCGCTCCGCTGGCCTTCCCAGCCTTGCTTTTTGCCGCCGTCAACTGCGCCAGATCGGCAGCCAGACGTTTCTGGGAAAGGCGGCCGTCAATGACGACGAGCATGGACATGATAGGGCTGCTGATGGCGCGCCATTTCTTCAGCGACAGGCCGCACACCATCGACAGCGTCCGCTCGTCATTCGGGATCGAACCGCCTTCGGTCCACATCTTGCGCAGGATGCGCCAATAGGCTCCGTCCTGTTCGCACGTCAGGTGGTTCGTATCGTTGGTATATCGCGCAACATCGATGGGGAATATCAGGTTGCTCATGAGCGGAACTCCCTCACGACTTCAACCTCGACACCGAACATGGCTTTAACCAGCTTGGCCTTGAGCCGGAACACTTGCGTGTCGGTCGGCCCACCCTTGATATCGACAGCCCGCATGCCGCGAACGCGCCGGTCATAGAACCAGAAATCCACCTTCAGAGCGCAGATCCGTGTGTCGGACAATTCGATAACGAATTCCTTCTGCCGGACGATGCCGTAGACTTCGCCGATGCGCTCGCGCAGCTTCAGGTGGTGGAAGAATTCGGCCTCGATCTTCGAGTCGAAACTCTCGCCGCCGACAACGGTTTTGACGTTGCCGTACTTGTTCCGCTTCGGCTTTGCTGCCATCTGCCGGTATTCTTCTGCCGAGATAGTCGTCATGGCTGCGCCTCCAACTGGCGGCACATCACCTCGGCCTCGTCGTTGATGGCGTCCATGTCGGCAACGTCGATGCCGAACAGCGGCTCGTAGGTTGCCGGAATATACTGGACCATCTGGCATTCGCCTCTGCGCCACATGTTCAGGCGGAAGCGGTGATGCTCGTCCTCATAAAAGACTTCGAGCAGGAATTCGCCAACGGCATGGGTGAAGAACGGTTTCATGGCTGGCTCCATGAAATGCGCTGGACAACGGTGGCTGCCTTATAGGTGCGGTTCCAGCAGAACCACGCCAGCGCCATTGTCGAACCGGATTTCTTTCCGTCCCATCCGTCGCGGTGCATCATCGGCAGCCGGTTGCGGAAGACATAGACGCGGTGCAGGTGCCCGCTTTCGAGAAGCTCGGTGCGCCGGTTGCTTTCAAGGAAGGCCAGCCGCAGCAGCAGGCAGACGTGCGGGCACAGTTCCAGCGCCTTTTCGGCGAACTGGCTCGCGATTTTGTAAGGCGGATTTGTCAAAATAATTTCGGTCCGTGGCGGTGCCTTGCTTTCCATGAGAAAGTCCCAGCCGCCTTCGTTCTGGTCGTCGGATTTGTAATCGACGAGATCGGTGGCGTAGACTTCGAAACCTTCGCCGCGCAACGTGCGCGCGATTGCGCCGGGGCCGCAGGCCGGTTCCCATATTCTGCTTTCCGGCATCGGGTGAACCTTGAGCAGCGCAAGCACGGCAACGGGCGGCGTCTGGTACAGATCGTTTTTGCGCTCGACGAGGGCGGACCGGCTGTTTTTCATGCTGCCGCTCCATCCCGCAAGTAGATCGCACGCGCGCGCCGCGGCAACCGCTCGATATGGCCGCGATCCTCCAGCCCCTTGAGCAGGCGGATAACACCGGACTTTGATTGCAGGCCGAGCGCTTCGGCCATCTCCTGCATGGTCGGAGTCACACCGCCGTGTTCGTCGGCATAGGCGCGCACGAAGTCGAGCAGGTCGGCTTGCCGCGATGTCACGCCATAACGCGCGCCAAAACTCTGCGCCTGCTGGCGGCGGCGGGCATACTGCTTGACGATCTCGCGGACAAACTCCGGTCGTTCGTTGAGCAGCAGATAGGCTTCCTCGGCGAGCGTCATGCGGCCTCCTTCAGCGCTTCGACGGCGGCAATACGCGTGCCGATCCAGCGCATGGTATTGACGGCCATGGCATTGCCGAGCGCCTTGTAGCGCGGGCCATCGGTGGCAAGTTTGCCGCGCCAAGGCACAAGCGTGTAATCGTCGGGAAAACCCATAAGCCGTTCGCATTCGCGCGGCGTCAGCCGACGAACCGCCCAGCGCTGCTGCACCGCCTGAACTTCGGCCCGAGCTTCCAGGGTGTAGGCAACCTCGCGCTGGACGCCGACACCGTCCGGTCCGGACAGCGGGTTCTCGCGCAGGGCACCGGCTTGGATGGCATGCGCCACGGCAAGGTGGCTGCCGTCATTGGCATGGCTGTCCTGATTGTTCATCGAGCGCATGGTGGAAGCGATCTCGCCGACGCCGAAACCGGATCGTCCGGACGCTTTGCAATCGAAGGCAATCGGGATCAGCGGCGTGCCCCTTCCCGTCCCGTCTTCCGATGCGTCGAAGCCATCGGCGCGCAGCGAATGGGCGATCAGGTCTGTGGGATCCTTGTAGTCCCGCGCCTTCATTGAAGAAGCGCTGCCGTCGTCGGCATATTCTCCGAAAGCGACGAGGCGGAAACCACCGCTTTCAGCGCTTCCTCCAGCATCGGCGGTAAGGCTTTCTTGCGCTTGGCGGCGCGGCGCAGGATCCCGCGACAGGCCTTGGCGCTCAAGTAATACCGCTGCGGGATATCGCCAGTCTCCAAGATATCCGACAGCGTACACACGCCGTCGTCTCTGAGGGACTGCCCTTCCAAACCCGTCCACTCGGATGTACTGAGCGTCAAGCACTCTCCAGGCCGCATGATACCCGCACTCTGCCAGCCCTCGGAGTAAGGTCGCAAAATCCCGTCCGTTGCCTGACGACAGGACGCCGGGGACGTTTTCCCAGACCACCCACTTGGGGCGATAGCGTCGAGCGATGGCAAGATAGGTGAGCATGAGGTTTCCGCGTGGGTCATCAAGGCCTTGGCGAAGTCCGGCAATAGAGAAGGATTGGCAGGGGGTGCCGCCAACGAGAAGGTCAATTGCATGATCGTGCCACCTGTCGAACTTGGTTATGTCGCCGAGGTTCGGCACATCGGGGTAATGGTGTTTCAGGACGTGGCTCGGGAAGCGGTCGTTTTCCGCGAAGAAATCCGCCTGCCAGCCGAGCGGACGCCACGCAACGGTGGCGCTCTCGATTCCGGAACAGATGGACCCATAGCGCATGTGCTTGTCGCCCCTACGCAGCGCTGATGCCGCGCATGCGACGGTAGCGGTCTAATTCATTGGCATGTTCGCCAAGCGCGACACTTGCCGTCCGTAGCTTCTTTGCAATGACGATCATTTCGTCATCGGTCAGCTGTTCGATGGGGACGCCGATGATTTCAACGCTGCCGAACTTGCCACCGTCCATATTGCGCTTGACGGTGTAGTGGGTCTGAAGATGCTCAAACCCCGGCAGCACTGGTGCTTTCTCGTCCTTATCGAACGCGACTGGATCGGTAAGATGATTGATCACCATGGTTGTGATATCGCGGCAGGTTTCATAGCCGCAGTAACGCCAGAACTCGTATTCTTCGCTGCCCTTCAGTTCCGGAATCATGTGGTCGACAAGGAGTTCATTGGCGATGAACCTAGGACGCCAGTCCCGTCTGTTCTTCGTGGCGGCATCTAACTTTTTGCGAACTTCACCGATCAGCTGGTCGCGCATCGTTCCCTCCTAGTTCAAATTCAAGGTTGAAATCGCCCAGCCAGATCACGACGGCAGCAACCGACTCTTGCGTTGACGCGCGCTCATGGGCGAGCAGGGCATTGGCAATAACTGCGGGTGGATTGGCGGCACAGAATTGAGCAAGTTGATCAATCGTGCCGATGAACTGAGTGGCTTGGGCGAAGCCGGGAGGGGCATCCTTTTGCGGACGGGATTGCTTGCCGGTTTCGGCAAGCCCAGTAACCGTGGGCGGATTTTCACTTTCGACAGCGGCTTCGAATTCGGCGGCTGGAACGTTGGCGACTTGGACGGCGGTCGTTCGCTGCCGATCTGACATACCGGCATCATCACCGGCCTGTTTTTGGGTCAACCTCTTATCGCCACCGTCAATAGGTTCAAGATCAGTCCGCTTTCCAGGCGCGTCGAATTCCTTGAGCAGTTCACCGGCGCGTCGGATCGCCCGCGAACGAATGCGCATCGCATAGTTTTCCAGCGTCTTGTCATCGGACTGCCTCGCATAGGAAGCGAGCGCCGCCGCTTTGTCAGCCCAGTCCACGCATTCATCAATCGCTAAACATTCGGCCAGCACGCGGCATGACTCTTCGTAAATCGCTGGCAGCGGAGCATTCGTCAATTGCATGGCCTGATCGACGACGTTCATGCTCATGCATTCCCCTTGGTGGCGAAGTCGCCCTTGACGACCACGGCTGATTTTTCTTCCTTGCTGTTCTCGGCGTTCTTCTTGTCCATCGCCGTTTTCAGGTCGTTCGCCATCTTGTCTTGGCTCTGCCGCCAGCCGTCTTTCCATGAGTCGTAAACAGCGGACGGCGAGCCGTAGGGCGGATTGCAATCCTTGCCGAGCGAACCGGCGATCATGCCTTCGCGGAAGGCGCGGTCCACTGCTGGCTCGCGCTCGAAGCTGTCGAACAGATCGGACTGGGTGCCGATGGGCAGGGCGAACCAGAACGCGATTTCACTGCGGCGCTTCAGTTCGTCGATAATGACGGCAGGGTCTTCGACTTTGAGGATGCGCAGGCCGTAATCGATGTCGGCGAGCAGGATGCCATCGGTCTTCGCTATCTTGCGCAGCCGCTTTTTCTCTTCGTTCTCGCGGTCGCAGATGGATTGCTGTGCCGAGATCTTGCGCATGTGGTCCAGAAACAGCGCCTTGCGTTCATCGGGCGTCAGTTCTTTGGAATTGTGTCCGGTTGCAGCGTCGTCCATGTTTGCCCCCTCATCCCTTGGCTTTGAGTTGACGGTTCAGTTGGCTGCAGAATTCTTGGATGCACTGCTTGATGTTCAGCCAGTCTTGGTAGCCGAGTTTCCGGCTCTCTTCGTCGTCGGCAAAATCACCACGACGCCACCGCATGGCGTTCTCTTCGGCAAAGGCGACGCCCTTCTGGCGCATGACGCTGATGGCTGTGCGCTGACATTCTTCCTTTGTCCGAGAAAATTGCGCGGGCAATGGAACCGATGGACCATTTCGATCGTATATCTGTCTCGCAGCATCGTTCATTGATCCACAACTCCACTGGACGGATGTAAAACTTCAAACGCCGGGTCTTAACCGGTGCGCAGTAGGCGCGACCAGAATGGCTTCGGCTCTCGACGCTCAGCGGAGGGTGGAGAGGAACCGTAGATATCGGGGCGCAGTTCGTATCGGGAGATGCCGGTGAATTCCTCAAGGATCAGTGCGTATTCATGCTTGAGCTTGTACTGGCCTTTTTCGATCCGGCCATATTGCGCCTTGGATATACCAAGGAGCCGCGCCAGCGCTGCCTTCGTAACTTTGTTATCTTCACGCCACTTTTTGACTTGGTACACGGGGTTTCCCCTAATAGTCGGATTTGATGCGTGTGGGAGTTGCACTAAGGTTACGTACAACGTTACCGTTGCGCAAGTGGCGCTGTCAAAAAAGTTTCGTACAGACACCTCTCTACAAAAGTTACGCTTTGCGTTACACTATTAACCGGCTGCATAGGCAGCCACGAATGATCGACGGGGGAAGTTGTTAGTGGTCACAAAAATTTCATTAGTAGGAGCCAAGTCGTTACCGATCTATTTTCGGGAGTGGCGGGAGCATCTCGGCTGGTCACAAGAACAGCTGGCGGACCGCATCGGCACGACGAAACAGAGCGTCTCGCGCATTGAGCGAGGCATCTGGAAATGGCACTCTGCTTATCTGGAAGCCTTCGCGGCGGTGTGTAATTGCCCGTCGCCGCTTGATCCTATCTCGCGCCCGCCGCACGTAGAACTATCTCTGGAAGCAAGATTCAGGGCGCTGCCCCTATTGTCGCAGGAGCAGGTGTTGGATCTGCTTGAAGTGGTGGAAAAGAAGATGAGAAAACCGTCTTAAAGACGGTTTCTGTTTTATCCGACAATCGCGAAAAATCTGTGGCTCCGCTTATTGGTGACGGTAAACGTGCCGCCCTGAAGCTTTGTCGCTATGCGCGCTGCCTCATTAAGATGAAACTGCAATTGTTCCTCATCATTATTCTCGTTGGCATGTGCAACTTCGGTAGCCAACGGGACCGCAGTTATTAGAGACCACACTTTCAGAAGCAAACGTCTAGTAACCACGGAATCTCCCTCCCCGCGTCAATTCCCCCATGAATAGAAAAAGAACAGGCGACACTTCGTCCCGTGGCAAACTTCGATAAAGTTTTATCTAAACCGAAGATACTACATCCAGAGTAATGCACAGTTTTTTCGTTTGCAACGCTTGATTGTAACGTTGAAACGGGCCTGTGGGTAAAGTGATTCTAGCCGCTTGCAGATGGTTGCGTTGTGCGTTACGGTTATGTGACGTACTGCCGCAGGGTTTCGTTCCACGTTACCCAATCAGCCATCGCAGAGGTGACGTCATGTATCAGTCTTCCATTAGGGAAAACCCTGAACTGGCTTTTATTTGCGAGAGCCTGGCGGACGCATTCAATAACGAAAGACCAGCTGGCAGACGCCCTTGAGATGCTCACAGAAAGCATCAGGGCCGAAGGCATGCGCGACGCCTACTGAAATAAGAGCAATGAAGGGAAGGAACCACACAAAATGGGAACGCGTGCAGATTTTTACCTCGGACGGGGTGACGGCACTGAATGGATCGGATCGATAGGCTGGGACGGCCATCCGACTGCCATGCCGAAGGCCTTTCTCAAAACCAAAACCATCAAGGCATACCGGCAGTCGTTCGACTGGTGGACGGCGATGCGCGAAGACTTCACGCCGCCTTCCCTTGGCTGGCCGTGGCCGTGGTCCTCGTCGGCGCTGACCGACTATGCCTACGCCTTCGACGGCGGCAAGGTTTACGTCTCGTTTTTCGGCTGCGACTGGTTCGACCCGCTGGTTGAAGGCAAGCCGCAGCAGTTCTTTGGCGCAGCCGATTTCCCCGACATGAGCGCCATCAAGCAGGTGTCGTTCGGCCCGCGATCCGGCATGATCGTTTCCCATCACGTTGCAAATGGTCGGGGTGAGTGATGGCAACGCGCAAACCCAGCGGCATCACCGTCGAGTGCGTCAGCTGTAAAGCGAAGCGCCTCTTAACCTTCGACGAAGCCAAGGCACTTGAAGACCTGCCGATGTGCGAAAAGTGCGGCATGCCGATGGTTGCCGTTGAAGCCAGCGTGAGGTTCGACCGATGAGCCAAGTTCCCTGCAACGGCTGCACCATTTGCTGCAAGAAGGAGATCATCGCCTTGCAGCCGTCCGATAATCCGGACGTGTATCGTTGCACGACGGCGCTCGACCCGATCAGCGGCAGGATCATTGTCGTTCTCGAACGCAAGCCGAACGGCGACTGCATCTACCTGAACGACACTGGCTGTTCGATCCATGGCCGCGCGCCTGTGATCTGCCGCGAGTTCGATTGCCGCAAGTTCTATCTGTCGCTCGGCAGCCGCGCCAATCGCCGCCGTCTATTGCGGCGTGGGGATGCCGACCGCGAACTGTTTGATGCGGCGCGCGCCCGTCTCGATAGCCTGAGTGCCGAAGAGATAACCGCAATGCAGTCGTGGGGACCATCGCAGGTTGTGCAGCTATCCGACCAGCGATCCCGATCATGAGAAATCTTGTGCGGGTAGATGGCGGCTGCCTGCACTGCGTTGCCGATCAAGGCGAACGGCACCGCCCTACCTGCACCGCCGAAGGGAGTAAGACCATGGGAATCTTAGGCACTATGTTTAAAGGCAAGGCCGCTGCGGCGATCAATCAATTCAGCGGTAACAAGGACTTTCTCGAAGGCCTGTGCGCCGCTTGCGCACTCACAGCCGCCGCCGAGGGTGGCATTGATGATGCCGAGTACGACTCTGCACTCGGCGTCCTGCGCGCTAATTCCGCAATCGCTGCCGCCTTCTCTTCCACCGAGATGGAATCGGTGTTCGGCAAGATGACACCGAAGACTGCCACCCGCTCTGGCAAGGCGGAACTGAAGAACGAGATCCGCGAAGTCATCGAACGCGACAAGACCGGCACCATGGGACAGGCGATCCTCTTGGCCGCCCTCGACGTCGCCGATGCCGGTGGCATTTCCGCACCGGAGGAAGCCGTCATGCGCGAGATCGCGGGCATCTGCAATGTCAATTACGAGAAACTTGCAGCCGGTTAGGAACCACCCAAACCACCACTGAATGAAGGGAGTAATCTTATGAACGTCAACACCAAACCAAACGCAGCCGCGCCGCTGACGTCCGACAAGGAAACAGCGATCGACTGGACAAAGATCGACACGCCGCTGGAGCGCGTTGGCAAGAAGATCATCCTGCCGGGTGACCCGGCGGAAATGCCCTATGACATCGCCCTCGAAACCATTGAGCGGATCCGCGACAGCGAATTGCAGACCTACGATGTAACCGAAACCGTCAAGGGCCTGCCGTGGGATGCGCTGGTTGCGCTGTATCGTTCCATGCAGGATATCTACGGCGTGGTCCTTCCGAAGACGATGCACCTGTGGTTTGGCGACCGCAATCCAGCATTTGAATCGATCAAGACCGGCCCGCATGATCGTGACATCATACAGGTTCCGGTCGGCCAGATGCTGCTGCCTGGAATGGCTGCGCCGGTTATCGTCGCCATGTATGGCGGCGGCGCTTACATCAAGGGCGAGGTCAATAAAAAGGATCGGGCGCGGCTGGTCGAGGTTTCGGTCAAGGCGCGCAAGTATCTGCGCACCGAATCCATTTACAAGGCGAAGGCCATCAAGCTGAAGGTGGACGACGACGGCGATCTGATCGTCAACCAGCAGCCGGACTTTCTCGACCTTTCCGAAGTCAACGAATCCGACATGATCCATAACCCGATCACGGAACGGATCATCGAGACGACTATCCTTGCACCGCTGAAACATTCCGCTGCCTGCCGCAAGCACAAGATTCCGCTGAAGCGCGGCATCCTGCTTGAAGGCAAATATGGCTGCGGCAAGTCGCTGACGGCGCGGGTGACGGCGAAGGTTGCGGTCGAGAATGGCTGGACGTTCATCGACCTTCAGCGTCCGGACGGACTGGTTTCGGCCATCACCGCCGCGACGCAGCTGCAGCCGGCCGTCATCTTCTCCGAAGACCTTGACCGTTTCGCCGACCGCTCGTCGAGCCAAGTCAACGAAATGATCAACATCATGGACGGCATGGTTCCTGCCACCGCCGAGATCATGACGGTGCTGACCACCAATTTCGTCGAGAACATCGACAAGGCGCTGCTGCGTCCAGGGCGGCTCGATGCGGTGATCAGCATCGACGCACCGGATGCGGCCACGGTCGGTCGGCTGGTCCGCCATTACGGCGGCAATAACCTGCCAAGCAACGTGCCAACGCATCAGGTCGGCGTGATCCTTGCCGGTCAGATTCCGGCGACGATTGCCGAGGTGGTCAAGCGGTCGAAGCTGTCGATGGTCACCTATGACCGCGAGCAGTTGACCGAGGATGACCTTGTCGTCGCGGCGGAATCGATGACCCGCCATCTGGCCTTGCTTGCCGAACGCGATCCGGAACCGACCAGCGGCGAAAAGCTGGCGCGGAACCTTGCCGACATTCTTGGCGTCGAACGCTTCAACAAGCGCGGCGATGACGCCGAGGAACTGCTCGAAAAAATACTGGAACAGGTGTCGTAACACCAATGGAGTTTGTCCCATGGCTTATCGTTTTGGCGCTTTTCGCCCTCGCGATGCTGATACCGGCAAAGCACGATCCGGCAATCCGACTGAAGGAGAAGCTGGAGGAGGACAAGGAATGATGGGCTGGCTCAAAGAGCGGGTTCTGGCGGTGGCTCTGGCCGCCGCCAGCACCATCGCCTTTCTCTCTCTGATCAGCCCTTGGTGGATGGATTTCATGTTCGACGTGATCATGGTCGGTCTGATCGCCGTCGTCGGCAAGCTGGTGCGGAGAGTCTGATGGTCAAGGCTCCCTTTAACGCAAGCGAGCGCGACGCCATCAACGCCTTTCAGCGCAACGAACGGTTTCACCCGTTCACCTGTCCAAGCGACAAGCCCGAATGCTGCGGGCAGGCGCAGCCGCTCTTTGCCGTCGAAGCGGGCATGGTCTGTCCATGCGGAGCATTCCTGCAGGACTGGGTGCATGACTTCATGGTGGCGCTGTAGCCACCGCAACCGAGGAGGAAACTAATGACTGAGAAGACAATCGACGAACACAAGGCGGAACTGGCACAGCTGCTGGAAGACGCCTCCAAGCAAACGGCAACGCCGGAAGGCGCACAGGGCGCTTTCGGCATGCCGAACCTGTGGGGCATGGTCGCCTCACACCTGTTCGATGCTATCGAGCAGATCATTCAAACTGCGATCCAGCAGCGTCTGGACAAGCAAAAATGACCCGCACAGTCTCCCCCATGGAGGAGGAGGCAATCAAGGCCCTGCGGGAATGCGGGGCCGACGAGGCCCTCGCCGATCAGGTCATGACGATCGTCAATCGTACCGTCGATAATTGTCTCGAATTATCGCGGCGCGAAATCAAGCGCCAGACCGGCGAGAACCTTCGGGCGATGTGGCTGCTCGGCTTTACATCCGGTGTGACCGTTGCCCTGTCCGTCGCGATGCTTTCGAAGGCATTGCAATGATCATTCGCTACGTCACGAAACCTCTCGACGCGCAGGATGCGACCCCTGTGGCCGCCAAGAAAAAGAAACGGCAGCGTCCGCAGAAGGCCAAGCCGACGAAAACTCGGAAATACAACATCAAAAGAAAGGGACCAGAGTGATGGCCAAAGTTGAGAAGAACGAAGAACGCGAGATTATTGAAATCCCCGCCCTCGAAGTGCGGTCGATGACTTTCAATATCCTCGGCCTTACGCCGCTCATCCTTAACCGGCAGAGCGAGAAGGCAAAGCGGCAGCTGCTGTTGCCGTCCAAAAAGATGAATCAGGCCGAGCGCGACCAGACGCTCAAACACAATCCATACGAGGAATTCCGGGCCTCGGCCTACATCAATCGCGACGAGAACACGCCGACATACCTTCATGTGCCCGGCGGTTTCTTCAAGCGCAGCACGGCCTCGGCGGCGCTGGATATTCCAGGCGCACGAAAGGCGCAGGTTGGGCGGCTGGTTTCACTGACCACGACCACGGTTTTCGTCTGGGGTATCCCCCACCTGAAAAGCGACATGGTCCGGCAGGCCGGTATCGCCAAGACGCCCGATTGCCGGTTCCGCACCTGCATTCCCGAATGGGCAACGCAGATCACCATGTCGTTCATTCCCGCAATCATCAGCGCCACCTCGCTGGTCAACCTTGTGGCGGCAGCTGGCGTCATCGTTGGCTGCGGTGACTATCGCGTCGAAAAGGGTGCTGGCGACTTCGGCAAGTGGTGCATCGTCGACGACGACGATCCGACGTGGCTGCGCATCATGGCCGAAGGCGGACGCGAAGCGCAGATCGCCGCCATGGATAACCCGATCTTTTACGATCAGGAAACCCAGGATCTGGTCAAATGGTTTGACGAGGAAGTCGACCGGCGACGCCGGACGCCGACCGTCGTTTCCCTTGCTTCGAAGAACGGCAAGGCCGCCAAGGGCAAGTCCACTAATGAGGATGCTATCCAATGACACGCAAGAAAGACGAAGTCGCCGCAGCGCTTGAGGCGCTGCGGGAAGCCGACGGGATGCTCAGCATCGAAGCGGTCGTGGATGCCGCAGGGCTGGAAGACAGCGTCCTGCATAAGCATTTCGAATGGAACGACGGCACGGCAGGCCATCTCTACCGGCTGGAACAGGCGCGGGCTTTGATCCGGACGCTTAAAATTCCGGTCAAACTCGGCCCTGTCACCGTCAACGCGCCCCGCTTCATTCCGGCCATCAATTCGGTCGGCACCTATCGCAGGCTCGATGAGGTTGTTCCGGGATCCGAAGATGCCCGCGATCTGATCCTGACCGAACTCGGTCGGATGATGGGCAGCATTGAACGTGTCCGGCGTGTCGCCTTGGTTATCGGCATGCAGGACGAGGTTGACCACGTCATGGCTTCGCTCGCAGGCCTTCGCGAGAAGGTTTCCGAACCGGCATGAGTGTGGCAGGCGCGGTGTGGTCCGGCACGGCTCGGACTGAACTAGGTATGGCGGCGCATGGCAGGCACGGCCCCGGAATGGCATGGCAGCGGTGAGTTGAGGCGAGGCTGGGCGAGGCAGGCGTGACAGGGCAGCGTAAGGCAAGGCCGGGCACGGCAAGGTCGGGACCGGCTAAGGCGCGATTAGGCAGGCTAGGCTTGGAGAGGCAAGGCGCGGCGGTGCGTGGAAGGGTCGGGACAGGCAAGGCAGGCGTGGCGAGTTTTGGCAAGGCGCTGCATGGCACGGCTCGGTCCGGTCGGGATTGGCAGGCGTGGCTGGGTTGCGGTCAGGCGTGGTCAGGCGAGGCGCGATCTGGTCTGGCATGGCAGGCGCGGTCGGGTCGGGCAAGGTACGGCATGGCGGGGCGATGCGAGGACAGGCATTGGCAGGCAAGGCAGCGCTAGGCTTGGCTGGGTGAGGACTGGCGAGGCAAGGCAGGCAAGGACCGGCGCGTTCTGGCGGGATGCGGTTAGGCCGGGTTCGGCGAGGCAGGTGAGGTCAGGTTCGGTCGGACATGGCATGGACCGGCAAGGCAAGGCGGGGTTTGGCAGGCATGGTCCGGTGAGGTTTGGCAAGGCAAGGTCGGGACTGGCAGGCATGGTCTGGCGCGGAGAGGTCCGGTCCGGCTGGGTCCGGCTAGGCGAGGCAGGCGGGGTTAGGCGAGGTCCGGCGAGGAAAGGCTTGGCCAGACAAGGCAGGCAAGGTCCGGCAAGACACGGAACGGGACCGGCTCGGCTTGGCAAGGTGTGGCAGGCGCGGCACGGCAGGCGTGGAATGGTCCGTCATGCTGTGGCGAGGTCCGGCAAGGTCTGTTGAGGCAAATAATAGGTGGCGCAGTT
>Ga0193743_1000543_pt1 | contig 29511 bp, 24 predicted proteins | sample L2c2metaG_FD_143038 | JGI IMG/M metagenome (GOLD analysis project Ga0193743, IMG submission 143038) | Soil microbial communities from a riparian zone of the East river system, Colorado, United States - L2c2 | ecosystem: Environmental > Terrestrial > Soil > Riparian zone | place: USA: East River...
CCGGGCCGGCGAGGTCGCCGTCTCTGGATGAGATTGAACATTGCGACGCTGTTCTCGTGCTTGGGGAGGACGTCACCAACGTGCTACCCCTGATGGCCTTACGTTTGCGCCAAACGGTACGCCAGCGGCCGCTTCAAAGAGCGCATGACTTCAACATCCCGCTCTGGCTGGATCACGCGGTTCGCGAACTTGTGCAAGACGAAAAGGGACCGCTCTTCATAGCGGCGCCTTACGCCACTAAGCTCGATGACATTGCCACTGATGTTGTCTACGCGGCGCCCGGCGAACTGGCTAGACTCGGCTTCGCTGTGGCGCATGCGATTGATGAGAACGCCCCGGGCGTGCCGGACCTTTCCGGGGAACTAAACGCATTGGCAGGCAAAATCGCCGCGGCGCTGTGTTCGGCGAAATCTCCACTGATCGTTTCCGGCAGTAGCTGCCGCAGTACGGCAGTTGTCAAAGCCGCGGCGCAGGTGGCGTGGGCGCTCTCGAAGGTTGGGAAGCCGGCGAAGTTAAGTTTTTGCTTTGCCGAGTGCAACAGCGCCGGGCTTGGACTCATGAACGCTCGCCCCTTGTCCGAAGCATTCCGGACGGCGCGAGAGAGAACAATTGACACGGTCATCGTGCTCGAAAACGATCTCTTCCGGCGCGCCGGGAGCGAAGCAGTGACGGCGTTCCTTAAAGCAGCGCGGCACGTCGTGGTGCTTGATCATCTGAAGAATCCCACCACCGCCAGAGCCGAGCTCGTGTTGCCCGCGGGGACTTTTGCGGAGACAGACGGTACGTTGGTGAACCATGAAGGGCGCGCGCAGCGATTCTTCCAGGCGTTTGTTCCGAGCGGTGAAGTGCGAGAGAGCTGGAGATGGTTGGGGGGCGGTCTGATTAAGGATGCTCCCGGCGAAAAATGCAAATGGAAAACGCTGGATGACATCGTAGCGGCGATTGTAAATGAAATGCCGGTTCTCGCTGGCATCGAGCACGCCGCGCCTTTACGCAAAGAGTTCGGAAAAGTCGCCCGCGAGCCAAACCGGTACAGCGGCCGCACCTCGATGCTGGCCAACATTTCTGTTCACGAACCGAAGCCCCCGGAGGATGTAGATTCCTCCCTGGCTTTCTCCATGGAGTCTGGTCCGCAACCACCATCGCCGGCCCTCACGCCGTTCTTCTGGGCGCCAGGATGGAACTCTATCCAGTCGGTAAACAAATTTCAAGGGGAGATCGGCGGCCCGCTACGAGGCGGCGATCCGGGCGTTCGGCTGATTGCCCCTCCACCGCAAACGGCCTGGAATTATTTCCCCGAAATTCCGCAGGTATTTCGGCCCGACGCCGACGGCTGGTTGCTGACGCCGTGTTTCCACATCTTCGGATCGGAAGAATTGAGCCGTCTGGCCCCTGGCATTTCCGAACTGGCTCCACGCGCTTTCATCGCGCTGAATACGACAGATGGCGCCAGGATCGGCGTCAAGCCGGGGGAACTGATGAGGGTGTCGATCGGCAACTCGGTCTACGAACTGGAGCTTTTGATGCGGTCCGACGTTCCGCGAGGCGTGGCGCTGCTTCCGGCCGGAATACCACCGATTGACGGCATCTCCCTTCCCGCGCGAGGCACGCTTACGCCGGCGGCGGCGACAGTTGACGGAGTAACGAAGCGATGAACTTTTACCCGCTAGTAATCATCGGTGTGGTCTTGTTCATTGTTTTGAATTTGGCCGCCGTACTCGTCTGGGTAGAACGGCGGCTGCTGGCTCTGTGGCAGGATCGCTACGGGCCGAATCGCGTGGGACCGTTCGGCCTTTTGCAGCCACTGGCCGATTCCGTAAAACTCTTCTTGAAAGAGGATTGGATCCCGTCCTTTGCCGACAAATCCGTTTTCATTCTGGCTCCGGCAATTATTGTGGCCACTTCGCTACTCTCGTTTGCCGTTATACCCTTTGCTCCCGGCTTTGTGGTGGCCGATCTGGATATCGGTCTTCTTTTCCTTCTAGCCATGTCCTCGCTCGGCGTGTATAGCGTTGTTCTGGCAGGCTGGTCATCCAACAATAAGTATTCACTGCTGGGCGGAATTCGGGCGTCCGCACAGATGCTGAGCTACGAAGTTTTCATGGGACTCGCGATGGTTGGGGTTGTCATTCTTTCCGGGTCATTCCGCTTGACGGACATCGTAGAAGCACAACGAAAAGTCTGGTTCGTCATTCCGCAGTTCGTCGGATTTGTATTGTTTCTGATTGCAGGGGTGGCGGAGGCACGCCGCTTGCCGTTTGACCTGGCGGAGGCCGAAAGCGAACTGATAGCCGGCTTCCACTCGGAGTATTCGGGCATGAAGTTCGGAATGTTTTTTGTGGGTGAATACATTGGCGTGACGCTCATCTCAGCGGCCATTACTCTGCTGTATTTCGGTGGCTGGCTAGGCCCGTTTTTGCCTCCAGGCGTTTGGTTCGCCATCAAAACGATGGCATTCATCTGCCTGTTCATTTTGTTGCGTGCTGCATTGCCCAGACCGCGCTTTGACCAGTTGATGGCATGGGGCTGGAAGTTCATGCTTCCACTTGCCTTGGTGAATCTGCTGGTGACCGGCGCGGTTGTGCTCGCACTTTCGTGATGCGGAGAACTAAAGATGTTCAGTCTATTGCGTAGCTTGTGGGAAGTTTTCAAACATGCCTTTCACCGTCGTGTGACGGTCCAGTACCCGGAAGAAAAGCCGTATTTGGCCCCGCGTTATCGCGGTCGAATCATTCTGACGCGCGATCCCGATGGTGGCGAGCGCTGCGTCGCCTGCAATCTCTGCGCGGTTGCTTGCCCGGTGGATTGTATCTCGTTGCAGGCAACTGAGGATGAGCACGGCCGCCGCTACCCGGAATTTTTCCGGATCAATTTTTCGCGCTGTATTTTCTGCGGCTTCTGTGAGGAAGCATGTCCGACGTACGCCATTCAGCTCACTCCCGATTTTGAGATGGGCGAATATAAACGCCAAAATCTCGTCTACGAAAAGAAAGATCTGCTGGTGAACGGCCCCGGGAAATACCCCGATTACAATTTCTGGCGCGTGGCCGGAGTCGCCATCGGCGGCAAGGACAAGGGGCAGTCCGAAAACGAAGCCGCCCCGATAGATCTTCACAGCTTGCTGCCCTGAAAGAGAGACTATGCTGATCGCTTTCTACATTGCCGCTGCAGTCGCCGTTCTAGCCACAATCGTTGCTATCACGCGGCATAATGCCGTGCATGCGCTGCTGTACCTGATCGTTTCGCTCTTGGCGGTAGCGATCGTTTTCTACGTTGTGGGCGCGCCCTTTCTGGCCGCGCTGGAGCTGATCATTTACGCCGGCGCCATCATGGTGCTGTTTCTCTTCGTGATCATGACGCTGAACATCGGTGAGCATGCGACCGAGGTGGAAATGACCTGGCTCCAACCTGTGGTGTGGGCCTGGCCTTCTGCCCTGGCCACGATTCTGATGGTGGAGTTGATCTATGTAGTGGTCCAGGCTGGGCGCCTGGCCGGACCGCTGCACATCGTAACGCCAAGAGAGATCGGCATTTCGCTGTTTGGAGCGTACGCGATCGGAGTGGAACTCACATCCCTGCTTTTGATGTCCGGGCTGGTAGGCGCGTACCACCTGGGACGACGTGCTTATAGAGAGGAGGAGCGACATGGCGCCGATACCGATGCAAGACGTGCTGTACTTGGCGGTGACGTTGTTCGTGCTGGGTCTGATCGGACTTCTCACGCGGCGTAACCTCATCTTCACGCTAATGTCGGTCGAGATCATGCTGAACGCAAGCGGTCTCGCATTTGTGGCCGGCAGTTATAAGTGGGGACAGCCAGACGGACAAGTCATGTTTATATTCATCCTGGCGATGGCCGCGGCTGAGGTGTCGGTAGGCCTGGCGCTCCTGCTGCAGTTCCATAGACGGCAGCCCACGTTGGATTCGGATGCAGCTAGCGAGATGCGGGGTTGAGATGGGTTCCTTGCTGTGGATGATTCCGGCCATTCCGTTCGCAAGCGCGACCGTGCTGGCGCTGTTCGGATCGAGGCTTTCGCGCCGAAGCGTCGCCTGGTTGGGCACCGCCTCGATTGGCTTATCGGCGCTGGTAGCGGCGTTAATTGCGGCAAGCTTTCTATCCTCACCACCGGCCGAGGGTCACTTGGTCCAGCATTTGTGGACTTGGATAAGCATTGGTGACTTCCAGCCGGAGATAGGCTTTTACTTCGATCCGGTAGCGCTGGTCATGGTGCTGGTGATCACCTTCGTCGGTTTTCTCATTCATCTGTACTCAGTCGAATACATGCGCGATGACGAAGGATTTTCGCGATTCTTCGCCTACATGAATCTTTTCGTGGCGGCTATGCTCACGCTGGTGCTGGCGAGCAACCTCTTGCTTCTGTACCTGGGATGGGAAGGAGTGGGGCTGTGCAGTTTTCTGCTGATCGGCTTCTGGTATAAGGACCCCGCGAACGTGCGCGCGGCCAATAAAGCATTCCTGGTAACGCGCGTGGGCGATACGGCTATGGCGGTTGGCCTCTTTCTGCTTGCGACCAATTTGCGTACGCTGGATATCCAGGAACTGATGCGACGGGCGACCGAGCAGTGGCCAGTGGGAAGCGGCTTGGCGGTGGCGGCAGCGGTGCTACTGCTGGGGGGCGCCGTCGGCAAGTCCGCACAGCTTCCGTTGCAGACCTGGTTGCCCGATGCGATGGCCGGTCCTACGCCCACGAGCGCACTTATCCATGCAGCGACCATGGTGACCGCGGGCGTTTACCTGATTGCGCGGACAAACGTATTGTTCAGCCTGGCGCCATCTGTCGAGTTTGCTGTCGCGCTGATTGGCGCGGCCACCATGCTGATGTCGGCATTCAGTGCAATTGCGCAGCACGATATCAAACGCGTGCTGGCGTACTCCACTATGAGCCAGATCGGGTATATGTTTATGGCGCTCGGCCTGGGAGCGTGGTCTGCTGCCATCTTCCATTTCATGACGCATGCATTCTTTAAGGCGCTTCTCTTTCTAGCGGCAGGCGTCGTGATTCAGGCCATGCATCACGAGCAGGATATGTTTCGTATGGGAGGTCTGCGGTTCGAACTGCCGCTCGCTTTCTGGTCGTTTGTGATTGGCGGATCGGCACTCGCAGGCTTGCCCCTGATCACAGCTGGTTTTTTCAGCAAGGATTTGATTCTCTGGCAGGCGTGGGCCGGACCAAACGGAAATGGCGGATTCTGGATCGCGGGGATGTTGGGCGCCACGCTGACGTCTTTTTATACCTACAGACTCATTCTGCTTGTTTTCTATGGTTCCGAGAAGTTGGAGGTTTCCCACAAGCGAAGCGCTCTGGTAGCGATTCCGCTCGTCACCTTGTGTGTGCTGTCGCTGATCGGCGGTTATGTAAATACGCCGCCGGATTTCGGTGGAACAGCGGTATTCTCGAACTTCCTGGGTGGAGTACTTCCTTCTCTAGAGCAGGAGCGCGTCGGGCCGATCACGGAAGTGAGCACCGCTCTCTGTGCCAGTGCTTCCTTCGCGATCGGATTTGGCTTCGCGTATTTTCTTTACGCTCCGTGGCGGCGGAGAACACCTCGCGAGGATCCGCTGCTTCGGCTATGGCATTCGGGATGGGGAGTGGATTGGCTGTACGAAAAGCTTTTTGTGGCACCTGTTCAGTTCCTGGTGGGAAAGAGCGCAACTGACAGGGTGGATTACCTCTACACAGGGGTAGCGAAGCTGGCAGATCTGGGCAACAGCACGCTTCGGATCAGCCAGAACGGCCGCACGCGTTGGTATGCGATGGGAATTGCGGCGGGCTTCATTGTTTTGTTCGCGGTTGTATTGTCTGTTCGGTGACGGAGGCCTTGCATGATTCTGTTGTGGCTCATCATGATTCCGTTGGCTGGCGGCATTGCCTCGCTGTCGATTGCGCGGAGGAATGTCCAGGCTGCACGCTGGCTCGCGGTAGCGGTGACCGGGATCGATTTAGTACTTACCGCGAGTCTTTGGATTGGTGCTCGGGGGATCGGTGCTTCTGCTTCATCGTCGCGGTGGCTGTACGAGTGGGATCAGGCCTGGATTCCTCAGTTCGGCATTCGGTTCCATCTGGCGATAGACGGTCTGAGTCTTGTACTGCTGTTACTGACGTTCCTGCTGGGCCTCATGTCCGTACTGGCCTCCTGGACAGAGATTCAGCATCGTGTTGGCTTTTTTCATTTCAACTTACTGTGGGTGCTGGCCGGGATCACGGGAGTATTCCTGGCGGTAGACCTTTTCCTGTTTTACCTGTTTTGGGAATTGATGCTGGTTCCGATGTACTTCCTGATCGGGATTTGGGGACACGAACGAAAGATCTACGCCGCGATTAAATTTTTCCTGTTCACTCAGCTAAGCGGTCTACTCATGCTGGCCGCAATAGTAGCGCTCGCCGTACTGCATCAGAAGAGCACGGGCTCCTATAGCTTTGATTATCAGTCGCTACAGAATCTCCCTCTGACGCCTGGAGTAGCGCGCGCTTTGATGCTCGGCTTCTTCGCTGCGTTTGCCGTCAAGCTGCCGGCTTTTCCGGTTCACACCTGGCTTCCCGATGCCCATACGGAGGCGCCCACGGCCGGGAGCGTGATCTTGGCGGGATTACTACTGAAAACCGGCGCGTACGGATTGATTCGTTTTGTTCTTCCGCTCTTTCCGGGGCCGGTACGTGAGTTTGCTCCGGCCATGATGACGCTCGGCGTGATCGGCGTCCTTTATGGCGCATTTCTGGCCGTCTCGCAGCACGATCTAAAGCGTTTGATCGCCTACACGAGCGTCAGCCACATGGGCTTTGTCCTCATTGGGATCTTCGCCGGGAATGAGACCGCGCTGGCGGGCGCTTTTATCCAGATGGTGAGCCACGGCATCAGCACGGGGGCTATGTTCATCCTGGCCGGCGCTTTGCAGCAACGGATGCACACCCGCGAGATCTCGCGGATGGGCGGGCTGTGGACAACGATGCCCGCGTTGAGCGGTGCCGGGCTCTTCTTTGTGATGGCCTCACTGGGACTGCCGGGGCTTGGCGATTTTGTCGGTGAGTTTCTCGTGCTGCTCGGCGCTTATCGGGCGAATGTCAGCCTTACGGTCGTGGCGACCCTAGGGATGATCGCAGCCACTCTCTACGGGTTGAAGATCAGCAGCCGGGTCTTCCAGGGCCCGAATCGCCATAATTGGAGCATTCCTGATCTGTTTCCTCGCGAATGGGCGATCGTGGGATGCATGGCCATGTGCCTCTTGTGGCTCGGACTCTATCCTCAGTCTTTCATCGGTATCTTCCGGCCGATTTCTGAAAACCCTGCGCAGCGCGTTGCGGCGCTGTATACCGTCAGGAGGTGAGATCATGACGGACTCAATCGTATTCGCCTTAATGCCGTTGCTCATACTCGCCTTTACCTCGCTTGCGGTGATGATCGGAATCGCAATCAAGCGGAACCATCTAGTGGCGGCTGTCCTATCGTTTGTAGGCATTGCCGCATCATTTATCAGCCTGTGGCCGGCATTTTCTGCTGCGCCCGCTCGTGTGACAGCGCTCTTGATCGTCGATCAATATGCGCTGGTGTACATGGCACTCATACTGGTGGCGAGTGCCGCCGTAGTACTGCTCTCGTTCCCCTATCTGGCCTGCCGCTCCGAGCACAAAGAAGAGTTCTACCTCTTGCTCATCCTGGCCACCGTGGGTTCGATGGTGCTCGCGGCCAGCAGCCACATGGTTTCCCTATTCCTCGGACTGGAGCTACTGAGCATCTCGCTCTATACACTCATCTCGTATCCGCGCACCGAGGCCCTGCCAGTGGAAGCGGGCATCAAGTATCTGGTTTTGGCCGCCTCTTCCTCGGCATTTCTGCTGTTCGGCCTAGCCCTTCTGTATGTAGCCAATGGAAGTATGGACTTCGCGCGCATGGTGGGAGCCTCGCCGGATATTGCCGGCGGATTCGTTCCGTTAGCGGGAATGGTGCTGGTGGTTACCGGTATTGGGTTCAAACTGGCAGTAGTGCCGTTTCATCTCTGGACGCCCGACGTGTACCAGGGCGCACCCCTGCCGGTAGCGGCGTTCATCGCGACGGTATCGAAAGGCGGCGTGTTTGCCTTTCTGCTGCGCTGGTTATGGATAGGAGGCCCGGCGAGCCGGACACTGCTCCTCGTCTTCGGAATCATCGCGATTGCCTCCATGCTGACCGGGAACTTACTGGCGCTGCGTCAGACGAACGTCAAACGGCTTTTGGCGTATTCCTCTATTGCACACATGGGTTATTTTCTGGTGGCGGTTGTTGCCGGGGGCGATCTGGGAAGAGCCGCCGCAACCTACTATCTGGCGGCTTACATGGTGACGATTCTAGGAGCTTTCGGCTCGTTGCTGGCGCTGAGCAGCGGAGCGCGCGACGCAGAGACCTTCGATGACATCCGCGGGTTGTTCTGGCGGCGTCCGCTGCTGGCGGCGGTGTTTACGGCGATGGTGCTTTCCCTGGCTGGGATACCGTTGACGGCTGGTTTCCTAGGAAAGTTCTACGTGCTTACGGCAGGCGCCTCGGCGGCAGTCTGGGCGCTTGTTATGGTGCTGATCGTCACCAGCACCATTGGCCTGGTTTACTATTTGCGTGTAATCGTCGCGATGTTCAGCGAGCCGGAACGTGCGCAACTGGAGGTTGAAGCGCCGGTACCGGGCGTGATCTTTGGCATGACCCTAACGGTTCTTACCTCGACCCTTTTGATACTGGGTGTCTACCCTGGACCTTTCTGGGACACCATTCGAGCGGCGGCTCCGTAGGGCCACAACACCGAGCCAGTTCACAAACGCAGATCAGAGACAGAGATCGCCAGCGATGTAATGCTCCAGGTGCGCGATGGTCTCGTCCTGAATGGTAACGATCCAGTTCACAAGGTCGCCGATTGATAGGATGCCAGCAACGTGTCCTGCCGAGTCGACTACGGGGAGATGCCGAATGTGATTGTCTGTCATGACTCGCATGGCCTGCTCAACGGACGTGTCGCACCGAATGGTGATGGGCGAAGGAGTCATGATCTCTCGAACAAAGCTGTCCTTGGATGACTTTCCTTGCAAAACGATCTTACGCGCATAATCCCGCTCGGAAATGATTCCGACCAGAGCGCCGTCGTCGATAACGAGTAAGGCGCCCACATGTTTATCGGCCATTAACTCTATGGCGGAATAAACCGACGCGCCGGAAGGGAGTGAAAAAACGTCGCTTCCTTTTTCTCGAAGCAACATCGAAACGCAATCGAGCACTTTCATGTATCCTCCAGATAGCCCTTTCATAGGCATACCGGAGCCACATCCACGGTTAATGAGCTTACGCCCTGTGACATCGGCATGGGACTTAGCTTTCAAACAACAAATAGTACATCAACTAGCTGCCGCGATACGGCAAACGACCTGGCCGCATCACCTGAAAGCAGTATACGCTTAATTTTAGAACCATTCAACGGGCTAAGATCGTTTGTTGGTGCGTATAGTTTCCCACATACAAGGTCACGAAGGCCGGTACCGGTAGGTATCCTCCTTCCGTTCCCTTTGTACCTCCATCGGGTTATCAAAAAGGACTTTCACCGCAAGCTGTCGAACCTTCGTGCACACCAACGCGGACACCAAAGGAAAGGAGTTGCACGGGACTGTGCAACTCCTCATTTGTGCTGCGTTCCTTTATTAGACTCTACCCCGTGGTAACTGTACGCTTCGGCGCCATGCTCCAAAGCCGGTCCACGGAATGTTCCTTATCCCACATCGGTGTGGGCTCAAAATAGCCCGTGCCCGGTAGTAGATGCTGCTTCACTACGTCTTCATTTAGCGTGATGCCCAGGCCCGGCTTATCTGGAACGGTGATGAATCCCTTGTTGATGATCGGTTTTTCGATACCCTCCACCATGTCCTGCCACCACGGTACATCGAGCGAATGGTTCTCGCACGCCAGAAAATTCTCCGTGGCTGCGGCGCAGTGAACGCTTGCCAGCGCGCCGATCGGCAGGCCCGCATAGTGCATGGCCATCGGTACGCCGTACTCCATGGCTGTGTCGCCGATCTTGTGTGTCTCGAGAATTCCGCCCGAAGTAGAGATGTCGGGATGAATCTTGCTCACCGCGTGGGCTTCACACAGCTTGATGAAGTTTTCCTTGAGGTAGATGTCCTCGCCAGTCAGGATCGGTGTGGGGCTCTCGCTCGAGATACGCTTCAACAAATCGGTATATTGCCATGGGACCACGTCTTCCAGCCAGGCAAGGTTAAATTTCTCATAGGCTTTGCCAAGCTTGATAACGGAACTCGCGCCAATATGGCCAAGATGATCCATCGAAAGCGGAATCTCCATGCCCACGGCTTCGCGGACCGTCGCTACGTAGTCTACGAGCATTCCGATTCCCTTGTCTGTGATCTCGATCCCCACAAACGGGTGACGGAGATTGGTCTCCTCCCATCGGCTCAATCCCGAGGGCCGGGTGAGCGTGCCGGGCGTTTTCTCGATCACGTCGATACCCAGATCCATCTTTAGCCAGGTGATGCCCATTTCATCCTTGCGCGCTTTCAAGCGCTGCGCGTAGACCTTGGGATCATCTGACTCCGTGGTGTCGGCATAAATTCGAATCTTGTCGCGAAATTTGCCGCCCAGCATCTGGTAGATCGGCACTCCATACACTTTGCCAGCAATGTCCCAGAGCGCTTCTTCAATTGCGACCACGCCACCCGCCTGGCGCGAATCGCCGCCAAACTGCTTGATTTTCTCAAAGAGAAAAGTAATTTTGAGCGGGTTCTCGCCCATAATGCGGCTCTTCAGAAAAAGAGCGTACGTGGAACTCGCAAGGTCCCGGACCTCACCAAGTCCATAAACACCCTGGTTGGTGTCAACCCGCACGATCGTGCAAGGGCTCGGGCCTGGCTTCTTTATCGTCGCTACGCGCAAATCCGTGATCTTCAGCGTCGACGGGCTGGAGTTCGTGTTTACGTTGCGAATGTTCGGATCGGCCTCAGCGCTTCTTCTGAGGAGCGCCGCTCCACCCAGCAACGCGGCGGAACTCTTGAAGAGTTCGCGCCGGCCGATCGTCGTTTGCTTTATATCAGACATCCTTTTGGTCTCCTAATCCGTGCGTCATTTCTTCGCGACAGGTTCAGTCGATACACCGTCAGATAACGGAGTCATCTTGCGCTTCCAGCGAAGATAGCGCCGGACCTCAAGAATGTCTTCAATTCATTCCCGCTTTGCTGAACGCAAGCCATCCCGTTCCGCAACTCCCCTAGTGCGAACCCACTGCCGCAAATCTTCGATGCCTCACAGTATATATCTTTCGAATGCAGCCAGTTGTGCACGAGGAGCAGGGAATCCGAACACCGAAACAAATAGGAGCTGCGTTAACTCTAATGTTTTGAACTGGCGGGCCGAAAACATAGTTGACGGTTGTCGCCTACCTGCTGCCATGGTCAACGCGCCCGCTGCAATCACCGAACCAATCTTCAAGCTATTAACGTGGTTTGGCGAGTTTGGCAAATTCTGCTGGCGGGTGACCGCGGCACTTTTCAGTTGGCCCTTCGAATGGACCGAATTTGTGCGCCAACTGGACGTCGTTGGAGCAAAATCCTTGCCCCTCGTCGTTCTGGCGGGAGGGGCCACCGGCGTAGTGCTTTCGCTTCAGACGCGCGATAGCTTAACCCGTTTCGGGGCCAAATCCGTACTCCCCGCCGTCATCATTTATTCCCTCATGAAAGAGACCGGCCCCATCATCACAGGGCTAGTCGTGAGCGGCCGCGTCGGCGCGGGTATTGGCGCGGAACTGGGATCGATGAATGTGACCGAGCAAATTGATGCGATGGCCGTGTCGGCCGTAAATCCGGATAAATTTCTAGCCGCAACGCGCATTTTAGCCTGCTTCATTGCATTGCCGCTTTTGACTCTTGCGGCTGATGCCGCCGGTATCTTCATGGGATGGGTTGCAACTGCTCTTGCTGAGCCCACCTCCCTTAGGCTGTTTTTAAACAACGGACTCAAAGGAGTCTTGTTTAGCGATTTTCTGCCGTCAACTCTAAAGACGGCCCTATTCGGCATCATCATTGGCGCGGTCTCTTCTTTTCAGGGCATGAACACACGCGGCGGAACAGAGGGCGTCGGCCGCTCGGCAACCAGTTCTGTTGTCCTTTCTTCTCTCTTCATCATTTTGGCTGACGTGGTTCTAGTGAGATTTATCATCTTCCTCTACTCGTAAGAGGCGTAGCGAATGCACAACAGCCAGAATGGAAACCCGGTGGTGATTGACCGATTACATAAATCTTTTGGCGAACAGACGGTTTTGGATGACATATCGTTTTCGGTGGGGCGAGCCGAAATTCTATCGGTTTTGGGACGGAGCGGCACCGGGAAAAGCGTGTTGCTGCGGCTGCTTATAGGTTTGGAAAAGCCCAACTCGGGTTCGATCGAAATGAACGGAGTGCAAATTACGCAGCTTGGAACCAAAAAGCTGGACGAGGTTCGGAAGAAGATCGGGTTTTTGTTTCAGCAGGCCGCGTTGTACGACTCGCTAACTATTGAAGAGAATGTTGAGTTCCCACTTAAACGTCACAGCAAACTCGGCACAACCGAGCGGCGCGAACGTGCACATGAGTTGCTTGCAAGTGTCGGATTAGACAAGGACCTGAACAAGATGCCGGCGGAGATTTCGGGCGGCATGAAGAAGAGGGTCGCGCTGGCCCGGGCGCTGGCGCTGGATCCTGAGATTGTCCTTTTTGACGAACCCACGGCCGGTTTAGATCCAATTACTTCGGCTGAAATCGGCCAACTGATCCTCAATCTTCGCAATGACCGCAGCATGACATCCATTGTGGTTACGCACGACATGCATGCAGCTAAGCATTTTTCTGATCGCCTGATTTTGCTTGCCGAAGGAAAGATTGTGGTGGATGGCACGTTTGACGATTTACAGAGCAGCACGAACGAATTCGCAAAGCGCTTCTTGAGCGATTCAGCTTAGAGAGGAAACATGTTGCAGAGTGTTCGATTGGGGCTTTTTATCGTTCTCACCCTGGCCATACTGGCGACGGGCATCTTCCTGATCGGAAGTAAGCAGTCCATCTGGCAATCTACCTACATCGCGAAAGCCGAATTTCAAAACGTTGGTGGCCTGAACGAGGGTGCTGACGTACGGATTGGCGGCATTCGCCGGGGATCGGTCCAACATATTCAATTGCCGCAGGACCCCAAGGGCAAAGTGACGATCGTCATGAGCTTGGGGGAGGACACCAGAAATATTGTCAGACTTGATTCCATGACGATGATTAAGTCAGAGGGCTTGTTGGGAGATAAGTACGTTGAGATTTCGTTCGGAAGCCGCGACGCAAGCAAGCTAAACGGAGGCGAAATTTTGAAGAGTGTGCCTCCTTTTGACATCTCGAACATTTTTGGCAAGACCGACGGCATTCTCGATTCAGCCAAGGTAGCGGTGGACCGTGTGCAGGATGCAGCCGGAAATATCAGTGAAATTACCGCCAAAATCAATCAGGGAAAAGGCACGGCCGGTGCACTCTTGAACGACAGAACGATGTATAAAGAGGCAACCGCCAGCGTCACTGCCATGCGTGACGATCTTGAGGCCTTGAAGAGCAATTTTCTCCTGCGTGGTTTCTTCAACAAACGGGGATATGTGGATTCGGCTGAACTGAAAAAGCATGAGCTTCCGGCGCTGCCCGCCGCTCAGCCGGTTAAGACTTTTCCGTTCGAACCGAAGCAGATATTCGATAAGGCGGACTCCGCGAAGCTCAAAAACAAAAAGGCTCTGGATGAAGTCGGCGCCTATCTCGAAAACAGGAAATTCGGTCTAGCCGTGGTGGTTGCATCGGCCGCTTCCAAGGGCGATTCAGAGAAGTTGCTGGTGCTCACCCAGGCGCAGAGTACCGTGATTCGCAACTACCTGGTACAAAACTTCCGGCTCGATGACACACGAATAAAAACCCGAGGCCATGGGAAATCGGAGGAGCCGGATTCCAGCGGATCCCTGGAGATTCGCATCTATTCCGCTCAGAAATAAAAAGAATTAGAGATTCACTAGAGCCGCGGTGGATGACTCGCCAATTCGTTTCAACTGGCCGCAGGCTGCGAAAATATCTAGACCGCGCGGCTTCCGAATGAAGCAGGGCACCGCTTTGCGCACAATCTCCTGGAAACTGACGATCCGCGCTTCATCCGGTGTCTGGAACGGAATGCCAGGGCCCGGATTTAGCGCAATCAGATTCACTTTGCAGTTAAGGCGCGAGAGGAGGCGAACCACTCGCTTTGCATCGGCGTCGCTATCGTTCACGCCCTTCAACAACACGTATTCAAAAGTCAGCTTTTCCCAGGTACGAAGCGGGTATGCTTTGCATGCCTCCATCAGGTCGGCAAGGTGATACTTGCGCGTGATGGGCATCAATTCGCGGCGCTGCTCTTCGTTTGAAGCATTCAGGGAAATCGCCAACTTCGGTCGCACGGCGGCCTGTCCGAGTTCAGCCATTCTAGGGACGATGCCCGATGTGGAAACGGTGATCCGCTTCGGCGAGAGTGCGATGCCCTCCGGGTCAGTCAACAAGCGCGTTGCTTTCAGTACGTTAGGGAGATTCAGCAAGGGCTCGCCCATGCCCATCATGACGATATTGATGCGGCCCTCAGCTGGCTTGAGGCCGTTCTCGCGACCAATATGCAGAACCTGGCCAACAATCTCCCCAGCCGTCAAATTACGTTCGAGCCCCATCAGCGCGGTAAGGCAAAATTTACAATCGACCGGGCAGCCGACCTGACTGGAAATGCAAATGGTGTCGCGGCCTACCTCCGGCATGAGAACGGCCTCCACGGTACGGTTATCGGCGAGACGGAGCAGGTAGCGCCGGGTGCCGTCCACCGAGTCAAAACGGCTCTCCGTCACGGGCAGTCCGAGTGTCGCGCGTTTAACCAGCTGATTACGAAGGACTTGTGGCAGACCGGAAATTTCCGTTAAATTCGCCACGTCCTTCCTGTACAAAGCGTCAAATAGTTGTTTGGCACGATAAGGTGCTTGCCCAGCGCCTAGTAGTATTCTCAGGTCAGAGAGCTCCATTCCGATTAAGGGCTGGGCTTGTGTCGTGTCGGGCTCCAATTGTTTTAGTGTACGTCGTACACTCGGAAAGGCATCGTTTATGGTTTTATCAGTCCCCCAAACCCGTGAAATTCAGCGAGAGACCCTGCCAAATGGGCTGCGGATCGTCACGGAAGCGATGCCGCATGTCCGCTCCGTTTCGCTTGGAGTTTGGATTGGCAGCGGCTCCCGGATCGAGCACGGCCCAGAGAACGGCTTATCGCACTTTATCGAGCACATGGTGTTTAAAGGCACCACGGGCCGGTCAGCGGAAGACATCGCGAAATCAGTAGACTCAGTCGGCGGCGGATTGGATGCATTCACCAGCAAGGAACTGGTGGGTTTCAACGCCAAGGTTTTAGACCAACATGTTCCCTTGGCAATTGACATTCTGTCGGACTTGGTTCTGAACCCGACATTCCGCGCAGACGATATCGAAAAAGAAAAAAGCGTAATTTTGGAAGAGATCAAGATGGAGGCCGACCAGCCGGAATTTGTGCTGCACGAAGCGTTCATTAGTAATTTCTGGAAAGGGCACGCGCTGGGCAAACCGATCCTGGGTACGAAGGAACGGGTCAAGAATTTCGGGCGTGAATTACTGTGCGATTATTACGGCCGTGTCTATTCGCCGCGCAACATCCTGATCACTGCGGCGGGTAACCTGAACCACGAAGAGATCGTGAAGTGGATTGGCGACAAGTTCGCGGGCATGGCTGACCGTGCGACGTTGCCAGTGGACACCGTTCCGAAGACCCACGCTCCGTTTCTGCTGAAGAAGAAAGAATCGCTTGAGCAAGTACACATTGCGATGGGGGTACCCAGCTATCCGCTCGCGCATAAGCTTCGCTATCCGCTCTATATATTGAACACGGTGCTGGGCGGCGGCATGAGTTCGCGCCTGTTCCAAAATATTCGCGAAAAGCAAGGGCTGGCGTACGCAGTCTATTCGGAGCTGAACTTGTTTAGTGACACGGGTTGCTTCATGATCTACGCCGGCACTGCGCCGGAAACGGCAACGCAGGTGGTTACCTCGGTTGTGCGGGAGTTTCGCGAACTGAAGGAGAACCTGATTAGTGAAGACGAATTGCGCCGGGCCAAAGATCATCTGAAAGGCTCATTGATGTTGAGCCTGGAATCCACTTCCAGCCGTATGTCGAATCTGGCGCGGCAGGAGTTGTACTTCGACCGTTTCATGACACTTGATGAGATGATTCAGAACACCGAGTCTGTTACTCGCGACCAGGTGCAAAACATCGCTCAGGAATTCTTCCGTTCAGAAGATATTGCACTAACGATGTTAGGCCGTTTGGGCGGAGTGAAGCTCACGCGCGACGATCTAACCTGTTGATGATCCGTGCGAACCGATTCTGAGCGCTGGCAGTTTGAGTTGCTTCCGCTTCGTTTCACATTTGTAGCCCGCGAACAGATGCGTTTCCCCGCGCGGAACTCGGCCAATCTGCTGCGAGGAGCATTCGGCACGATCTTCCGCAAAGTTACCTGCTCCGCCGGTTGCCCGGGTGCCCGTCAATGCCAGAGTCGCGCGACCTGTCCTTATGCACGAATGTTTGAACCGTCCGCGCTGACGAATGGCCCGAGCGGCTTGGCCGATTGGCCTCGTCCCTTCGTGTTTCGAGCGAGCCACTTGGACGGCAAAACCGTTACTCCGGATTCCACGTTCTATTTCGACATGAATTTGTTTGATATCCGTGGCGCGGCGGTGGAATCGCTGAGGTCAACCTTCGCGCAGCTAGCCAAAGAAGGCTTGGGTCCTCAGAGAGCGCGGGCGGAGTTTACAAACGTTTCACGAGTCGAGGAAGGCGGGCAAGCCTGCCAGTGGAACGGCGAACTGGCGCCTTTGGCAGTCACTCTGCAAAGGGAGGAGCGGCTTGAGCGAATACTCGTACGATTCGTTACTCCAACAGAATTGAAAAGCGGGCAGGGAATTGTTCGCGAGCCGAGCTTTGGCGTGCTGGCCGCACGCATTCGTGACCGCGTGAGTACGCTGCGCGAGTTATACGGGAATGGGCCATTGGAAATCGACTTCCGTGGATTCAGAGAAAGAGCGGAACGGATAGCGATGACGCGTTGTGAACTTACTCAGGTGGACGTGTCCCGGCGCAGCAGCCGAACCGGGCAGGTACATTCGATTGGCGGCTTCATTGGTGAAGCGGAGTATGAGGGTGAACTAGGCGAGTTTGTTCCCTATCTTCGCGCCGCGAAATGGACCGGAGTGGGCAGGCAGACAGTTTGGGGTAAAGGCGAAATCCATTGCAGCGAGCCTAATTCCGAGCATTACTCTGCAGATAAATGATGAGCGTGCGGCCATCGGAAGTGAAACCACCTCCTGTCGCCGTGCGAGCTTCTTTGACCGTCCGCGCGGAGGTGAGGTATTCGTTCTTAACCACCATGCCGGACTGCTCGAGACTCTGGCCGATGTAATCACGTTCAGCATCGGTAGCGGGATCGATTTTGTGCGTCAGGCCGTTGTTGCGCTGGTCCTTTTCAAAGCCAATGTCATGCGTACCCGCGCCGGCCCAAACCGTTTCACCGCTGGCCGTAAACGGAGCTTTCCAGATCCGGAAATGGTGACGCTCCGCGACCACCATGAGCGGGTCGGCCTGCGCGTAACCGAAGTCCTGCACCCGGCCGAAAAGTTCCAGTTCACTCATGGGCATGCTGACGTAGGCTTCCTTGGACAAGCTGCGGAGCAGCCCGGTTAGAACGGCATCCTTCCTGGTTTTGTCCACCAGCACCCAGCCGGCGGCGGCCAAGGCATCCTGCACTGCCTCGAGAGAACCGATGACAACGAAGTTGACACGATCTCCCAAATTGCCTTGTGCGTCATTCACGCGGGCTGGAATCTGTTCGAGCACCTGCTGCGTGAACACGGGGACCGGTCCCGCCGGTGTTTTGGCAGGCACACCAGCGGTCCGTTCAATAGCAACGTGGTAAGCGCCCTCGCCCGGAACGGCCGGCATTTGGTTGATTCCAAGAAAAAGACGGCCCGCGATGGGAACGGTCTTTGTCGTGGCGACGCCTACGAGGAAAGCGCGCGCCGCGCCGCTGTCGCCAACCCGTGCGACCAAGGCTCCCCGGCCCGCTGCATTTACCGGGAACTGCATGATCAGGTCCATCCAGCCGCGCGCCAAGCCTTCAGGGCCCGTGGAGCGGGCGCCGTCATCATATTGAACCGTGCCTGTAGCTTTAATGTTGATCCGGTCGCCCGCTTTCAGATCAACGCCCGTATCGATCCATTCCTGGCTCGCGCTTACGTCGATCTCTTTTTTGTCTGATCCAAAGAGGACACTGGCGGCGGCTATCCATAGCAGGAGCGCGCGTGAGAACATTCGTCCCATTTTAACTTCCGCGGCCCGCACTATAAACACGGTACTGCAAACCCGCATTACAAACCCAGGTTCTGCCGGGCGTACTTAATGCACGCCACGTTGTTATCCTCTTCGTATTTCTTCCGCTCATCCGGTCCCAGCCCAGTGGTCGAAGGCAGCCGCTTCTTTGGCGGATTCTTCTGGATAGTCTCCATCATCTTTGCCACCTGGTGTCCCGGGACTTCTTCAAACGTCACCCAGTATTGGCTCGTATAGATCGGAACCTTTAGCGGATCGCGCGAAATCATCTCCAGATCGAGCGGCATGTCCGGGTCTTTCTGCCGGAGCGTATCCACCATTTTTTTCAGATCGATAAAGCCTTCGCCAAATGGCACTTCCGACAGCAGAAAGCCATCTTCGTATGGCGCGACGCCCATGTCCTTGATGTGGCCGGAAAAGATCCAAGGCTTTAACGTTTCGAGCGTAAACATTGGCTCTTCGCAAAACGATACGTTATTTCCGAAATCGAAATGCACGCCAACGTATTCGCTGCTCAGCCGCTTCATCCAGGCGGCCTGCTCCACGGCCCGCCAGCCCTTATGATTCTCAATCGACAGCCGTACTTTGTTTTTTCGTAGCACCGGCTCGGCCAGTGCCACCATTTTTTGGTTCAGTTCGAAGCTTTTTTGATAGGCCTCGAGGCTTTTGAAATCTTCATAACGCCGGCCCGTCAATGCCGCGTGCAATCCGAACGCGCCCACCTCGCGCGCCGCTTTTACTGAGGCATCGAATTTATCCACGTCGCTCTCCGATTGGGGCAGACGGATATTGAAGATGACGTGCATGTCGTAAGTTTGAAGCTTGTCGCGAAGCTTGCTGATCGCGCCTGGTTCAGTCGGGGGTGCGCCCACTTCCGCTCCGCCCAAACCCAAGCTGTGGCAGTAGTCAATGAATTCGTCCGGCGGTTTAGCAGGGCCGCTCGTGGTTCCGCGGGCAGTGCCCAATCCGCCTCCGTTGTGCGCGATGAACGATGTGGGCGCGCCGCCCATGCCTTTTCGCCCAAATGGATTAGGCACGGCTTCAGCGGCGGCCCGCGCGACCAACGGCGACAACACAGCCGCCGACCCGGCCGCCATGAACATCTCTCTTCTTGTCATATCGACCACTGCTCCTCTTTTTCCACGACCCCTGATCTCCTGCATACAATATCAATTTGCGATTTTTGGAGCGCAGTGCTCACGGAAAAGCAGTTGGCCTGGCGCTAGCGCCTACTGCTGGGGATGCGAAGCGGTGCTACCTTCTGTTAAGCCCAATGTCCACTTGATTCCTTCGAAGTACATCTTCGTAATATCCGGATCGTCCCAAGCTTCTTTGGTGTGCCCCAACGTGGAGTAGAAGACCCGGCCCTTGCCATACATCTTCGACCAGGCCACGGCAAAGTCACGGTCCGCGCGGTGGATACGCGGATTATTTTCATAGTTCAGTTTCGAGGCATCCAAACGCAACAGCACGTTCACCTTGTCGCGAGACCATTCCTTCGGTTGATAAATTTCGTCGCGCTTCGTGAAGGCATGCGGAAAATGGCGGACGGCCGGGAAATTCGGATCTTCCACTATGATTGGCGCGTTGAACGTGAACCACGGATGCTGGTCGAACCAGCCGCCGATCATTTCTCCATATTCCGGCCATTTGTAGTTGGTATCGAGCGCGGCGTGAATGCCGACAAAGCCCTTGCCGTCCTCTTTGATGAACGACATCATGTCTGCCTTCTGATCGTCCTTCAAATCCAGTTCGCCAGTGGTGCTGGCAAACACAATGACGTCGAAATACTTCAGACTTTTGAAGTTACCTTTCTTAGTCTCGCTTTTTGTAATGTTCTCAGTGTCCGTCCGCAGCGTTGCGTCCCAGAGTTTGGAGTCATGCCCCATGCGCCATACGTTGGCCATGGCATCCGGAACCGAATCGTGCTCGAAGCCGTTGGTCTGGCCTACTACCAGTACATGCGCCATACGATTCGGCGGCATTGTGATTTTTTCCGGTGCGGCCGGAGGCGTTTGCGCCGTGGCCCGGATGCCATAAACGAGCGCTCCGGCGCACGCGGCCGCGGTTAAAAATAGAGTTACAATTCGATAATGTTTCATAAGCCCCAAAGACAGTGAAGGTATCACAGTAGTACCCCAAAGCACGGTTTTAGTCACTGCCGATCGCGCTCGGGCTGAATAAACACCCAGCAAACCGCCGCCATAAGATACAGGGCGGACAAAATATGCAGCGGCATGCTCCAGTCGCCCAGTCGGTCCACGATGTACGCCAGAACAATGGGGCTTAGCATGCCGCCCACCTGTCCGGCCGTATTCATGGTGGCGCTCAGCATCGCCGAATTTGCTCCGCCGAGTTCAATGGCCGTGGCCCAGGCCGGCGCGAGCGTAAACATGGATGCAGCGCCTCCCAGTGCGATCAGGAGACCCGCCCAGTGTCCGTCGTTCATCAGTGTTCCCGCAAGCATCGCAATTGCCCCAAACAGGTAGGCGACGGCGCCCACGCCGCAACGTCCGGCACGCGTTCCAAAACGCTTCGAAATCGCATCCGTGGTGACACCGCCGGTCACATCCGCCACAACGCTCAGCAGCAAAGGCAGGCCGGCGAAAATCGCGAGTTCGGCCTTCACCATGCCGCGCGATTTAGACAAATAGGTCGGTAGCCACGTGATGAAGAAATAGAATCCGTAGGTGTTTGCAAAATACTGCAGGCAGAGCGGCAGCAGACTCCGCGTGCGAAAGATTTCGCTCCAGGAGCCTCCGTGACCGGACGGAAGCCCGCGAGTGCTCTCTATCAGATCTCGCTCAGCCGCGCCGACCGAAGCATGCTCGCAAGGCTCATCCCGAAACCACCGATGCCATCCGAAAGCCCAGACGAACCCAACACAGCCAAAGAGAAGAAAGATCATGCGCCAGTGCAGAAACGTGGTGAGGTAAGTGACCAGGATCGGAGTGAGTCCGCCGGACAAATGAGCGCCGGCAAAAAAGATGCCTTGCACTCGCCCCCGTTCGCGGGCTGGAATCCAACGCGCGAAAACACGAGCCACATTGGGCCATGCGCCTGCTTCGCCAACGCCAAACAGAAAGCGGATGACCAGGAGAGTTGCGTAGCCGAATGCCCCGGCGGTTGCCACCGTGAACGTGGACCACCACAGCACAATGCGTGTCAGCACGCGGCGGCTTCCTATGCGATCGGCCCACCACGCGGTCGGAATTTCGAACAGTGCGTAGGCCAGCGTGAAAGCGCTGAACACGTAGCTCATCTGCATGTTGGTGAGGCGCAGATCGCGCATGATGTCCGGGGCAACGATCGAGATACAAACCCGGTCCAAAAAAGTGATGGCCGCGAGGGCCACTGTAAATACCACTACCCTGTATCGGACGCGCGTGAGCGTGTCGTCTGTCTTTGGCATCTGGAAACTAGAGTGTAGTACCCCTCTATCCTGAACGTATAAATGCGGAAACGTTTTTTTCTCATGGCGGCCGTGCTACTCGCGGCCGCTTCCTTTTTTTCACTCTTTGCACGGCAGCAACCACAGGATCAGCAACCCGTTTCCAAATCCGCTCCAACCGCCCGCCAGCCGGACGTAGTAGTCACCGGCTCCTGGGGTCCGCTCCCGCTTGAGGAGTCGGACCGCTCCGTAAATGCCTATTCTTTGCGCAGTTCGTTTCTGCTATTCGGCAGCCTGGCGGATGCGCTGGATCTGGATTCCTCCGTTCAGGTGCAATCCCGCGCGCCCAACGGTGTGCAAGGGGATATATCCATTCGCGGCGGCTCGTTTGCGCAGACGCTTGTCATGCTGAATGGCATCCGTCTCAGTGATGCGCAATCGGCCCACCATAACTTTGATATTCCCGTTCCGCTGGATGCCATCGAGCGAGTTGAAGTTTTGCGCGGTTCGGGATCGACCCTTTATGGATCCGAGGCGGTGGGCGGGGTGATCAACGTCGTCACGCGTCCCATCAGCGACGAAGATACCTGGGAAATGCGCCTGCGCAGTGGCTACGGCAGCTTCGGCACGAATGAAGAGAGCGGTTTCCTTGCCTTCAAAGCCGGTCCTTGGTCACAGCGGTTTTCTTTCGAGCGTGAATTGTCCGATGGTTTTCGTGATGACCGCGAGTACCGCAGCTTGAGCCTGGCCTCCGAATCCTGGCTTAAGACAAAGTTTGGCTTGACCCGCGTCTTGCTCTCGACGCTCGACAAGCCCTTTGGCGCCGATCAGTTTTACGGAAACTATAACTCCTGGGAGCGCACTAAGACTTGGCTAGCTACTCTCTCGCAGGATCTCGGCAAGAATACGGTGTTCTCGCTCGGCTATCGCCGCCACACCGATTTGTATGAACTATTGCGCGATGACCCGGCCTACTATACGAACCGGCATGAGGACGAAACCTGGGATATTGCTATCCGCCGGCATGACGCTCTTGGGAAAGTGGTGCAGATTTCTTACGGAGCGGAGGGATTGGCGGACCATGTCGATAGCAACAATCTGGGCGTTCATTCGCGTAAACAAGGGGCGGTCTATGGAGGTCTGGACATCCGGTCGTGGCGGCGGTTCTCCTTCAGCGTCAGCTCACGGCAGGAGTTCTACGGTCACGGCCAAACCATCGCTGTTCCCGCGGTGAGCGGCGGATACTGGTTGTCGTCCAAAGTCAAACTGCGGGGCGCGGTCAATCGGGCTTTCCGGCGGCCAAATTACACCGATCTTTACTATCATGACCCCACCACCAGCGGTAATCCCAACCTGAAGCCGGAACGCGCGATGAACTACGAAGGCGGCGCCGATGTTTATTTACCTCACCGCTGGCGTGCCTCCGTCACCGTGTTTTCGCGGCATGAGACCAATGACATCGATTACATTCGAGCGAATTCATCCGATATCTGGCAAGCACTGAATTTTACCAGTTTGACCTTTACGGGCGTCGAAGCATCGCTGGTTTGGTCCATGCAGAACTCCGGACGTCTCGAAGTTCAATATACTGGCCTGCACGGCGCGGAAGGAGCGTTGCAGGGTTATCAGTCCGAAGACGTTTTCAATTATCCAACCCAGCAGGCAGTCGTGAGTTGGGAACGCGCCTCTTCGCGCGGGTGGCTGGCGCGCGCGCGATTGGGCGCAACCAACCAGTACCAACGGAATGCCTACGTGTTAGTGGATGGGTATCTGGCTTGGACTAGATCGCCTCTGCACCCTTACCTGCGGCTGACAAATTTAACCAACGCCGACTATCAGCCGGTTTACGGAGTCGTCATGCCTGGCCGTGCCGCGCTCATCGGCGTGGAATGGTGTGTGTTGTGCCAAAAGCATTGAGTGCTTATTGATACTGGAAATGCGTTAAAGTGAAGCAATCGCCGATGTTCCTCAGAATGCTCCCCGGAAATATTGCTGTTTGCTGTGGACTCGCTCTTTTTTCCTTAGCCGGGAGCGCGCAAACACTCCGGCCCCCCATTGCGGAAAAGCGCCCGGTTACCGACACCTATCACGGCGTCAACGTGGTGGACGATTACCGCTGGCTCGAAGACTTTCAAGACCCGCAAGTGAAAAAATGGGTCGCCGCGGAGAACGAATACACGCGCTCTGAGCTGGGCAAGATTCAATCACGAGCCAAACTGGCTTCTGAAATGCAGGCGATCGTCAAGCAAGCATCCCTTAGCCGCCGGGAACTGGCAGTAGCTGGCGCCAAGTTGTTCGCGGTGGAATCCCGGCCGCCCCGTGAGCAGCCGGAGTTGGTGGTTTTTCCGTCCGCCGGTAATTTGAGCGTTGAAAAGACGGTTCTCGATCCGCTACAGATGGATCCCGCCGGCCATACATCCATCGACTTCTACAAACCATCGCGCGACGGCCGCTATGTCGCGGTTTCGTTATCGAAATCAGGCAGTGAAGCCGGCGATGTGCACGTGTTCGACGTAGCGACCGGCAAGGAACTGGCCGCCGACGTTGTGCCGCGCGTAAACAACGGCACTGCGGGAGGCAGTGTTGCCTGGGACGCAAACAGCACTGGGTTTTATTACACGCGCTATCCGCGAGTTGGTGAGCGATCGACTGCCGACCTCAATTTTTACCAGCAGATTTACTTCCATAAGCTGGGAACCTCCGGTTCGGACGACCGTTATGAGACAGGCAAGGAGTTCCCCCGGATAGCGGAGATCGTCCTGAACGCCAGCGAAGACGGCAGATGGATTTTGGCGACTGTTGCAAATGGCGATGGCGGCGATGCCTTCCATTACATTCGCGGACTCAACGGGACATGGACTCAGCTCACTCACTATTCCGACCAAATCACTAGCGCTGCATTTGGACCCGATGACTCGCTCTATTTACTCTCGCGAAAGAATGCGTCCATGGGCAAGGTTCTACGGCTCTCCTCGCCTGATCAGCCGATGGCTTCCGCGCAAACCGTTGTGCCCGAAAGTGACGTGGCCATTGAGCAATTCGTGCCCGTGCAGGGCCGGCTCTATGTGGTGGATTTGACGGGCGGGCCTTCTCAGATTCGCATGTTCACCAGTACAGGGAAGCCGGAAGGACTCGTTCCCCTCGGGGGCATCGTTTCTGTCTCCGCTATTTTGCGGTTCGGCCATAACGGCGTTCTGTTTCAAACGACCGGCTACCTGCAGCCGGGCCAATGGTTCAGCTATTCAATGAAATCGGCAAAACCTGAACTTGTTCCTGCGCTAAATACGCCTTCTCCTATATCGCTCGCCGGTGCTGAGGTGATCCGCGATTTTGCCGTTTCAAAAGACGGAACGCGCATTCCCCTCAATATCATCCGGCTGAAAAACACCAAGCTGGATGGGCGCAATCCAGTCTTGCTGAGCGGCTACGGAGGGTACAACATCAGCCGCAAACCGCGTTTCTCATCGTTTAACCGCTTGTTGCTGGACCGTGGTTTCGTCATTGTAGATACCAACCTGCGCGGCGGCAGCGAATATGGCGAGAAATGGCGCCTAGCCGGCAACCTGACGCACAAGCAGAATGTCTTCGATGACTTTTATGCCTGCGCGCAATATCTGGTTTCGCATGGGTACACCACTCCGCGGCGCCTCGGGATCGAAGGCGGAAGTAACGGTGGATTGCTGATGGGCGCAGCGCTGGTGCAGCATCCCGAAATGTATCGCGTGGTGCTCGCGTTTGTGGGTATCTACGACATGCTGCGCGCGGAACTATCGCCCAACGGCGTCTTTAACATCACCGAATACGGCACAGTAAAAGAGCTGGATCAATTTAAGTCGCTCTTTGCCTACTCGCCATACCATCACGTCGCCGACGACAAAACATATCCCGCTGCTATTTTCCTTACTGGAGATAACGATCCGCGCGTCGACCCCGCCAACTCACGCAAAATGGTGGCGCGATTGCAAGCGGTGGGCCGGTCGAAAGGCCCCATCCTGTTGCGCACCAGCGGTAACGCCGGACACGGCATAGGGTCTTCATTGAGCGACAGCCTGGCGCAGCGCGTGGACGCCTATTCTTTTCTGTTTGAGCAACTGGGCGTAAAGTAAGGGGCATGGCCATGTACTCACGCCGCAACCTGCTTCGTTTAGCGGTTGCGCTGCCCGCCGCCGCTTCCCTGGCGAATTTTCGCGCGCTTGCCCAAGGGCACGCCAAGAAGGTCAAGATTACGGCGGTCAAGGCGATGGCCATCCGGAACATCGCTGGAAACTGCCTGATTCGAATCGATACCGACGCTGGTTTGACCGGCTATGGCGAAGCCGGTGCCAGTGGTCCCATCGCGCGCGCACGCATCGAAACGATGAAAGACTTGCTCATCGGGAAAGACCCGCTCGCGATCGAGGTGCTTTACCAGAGCATGAGTTCTCTAATGCACAACTACATGGCCCACATTCCGACGGTCAGCGGAATTGACATTGCGCTATGGGATTTGGCCGGAAAAATTCTGGACGTGCCGGTGTCAACGCTCCTGGGTGGCCGCTTTCGTGAGGAGATGTTGCTCTATTCGCATGGCAGCTTGTTGAAAGATGCGCTCGATCCCGCGTCTTGCCGCGATTGGGCGCAAACCATCAAGCAACAGCCGGAAGGTTTCACGGCGTTCAAGATCGACATCCACCCGATACTCGGCATCCCGAGCGGAAAGTTTGCCGACACTCTGGACAGCGCGCAGTTGAGGAAAGTGCACCGCGCCTACAACAACTTGCGCCAGGCCGTTGGCGATGACATAGACATAGCCGTCCATTGTCACAGCGAGTTGGATGCGCCCAGCGCAATTAACGTATGCAAAGCCGTCGAGAGCATGAATCCGCTCTTTGTGGAAGATGCCGTCAATCCGCCATATTCTGAAGCCTGGATGTCATTGCGCCGGTCGACTCGTCTAACACTGCTCACGGGAGAAAAGCTGGAAACCGTTCGAGAATTCCGTCCCTTCCTGGATACCCAGGCTGTTGACATCATCCACCCCGATTTGGCTTTTGCGGGCGGCATAACCGGCACTAGGAAAATCGCCGATTACGCCGCGCTCACCCGCACTCCCTTTGCGCTCCATAATGTGGGTTCGCTGCTCTTGACGTACGCAAATGCGCACTTTTCGTCTTCGGCGAAAAATTTCTACCGTTCTGAGAGCGCGTTGGGCCGGACTCCTCGCTACATTGAACAGATGGCCGCCAGTAATCCACCGCAGGTAAGCAACAGCCGCCTCAAAGTGCCGGACGGTCCGGGTCTCGGCGTTGAATTGAATGACGACTTCTTGCGCCGCAATTTGGTGAATGGCGAACCTTTCTGGGCGTAAAAGTGGCTCAACAGACACAAAGGGGACATCCTCACAAAAAGTCGGCAAAATACCGATCCGAATGTGGCGCACCCAACTTCCGCTGTTGACGTAGCGCGACGAGTCGGCAGATGCTTGTCTTTCATTGTTTAATCCGAAGGAGACACTGTCATGAGCCTGAGATCACTAGCCGCAGTCGCCGCGTTATTCATGAGCGCCGCGAGTGCCTCTGCCGATCACGTCAGAAGAACAGCCTGGAGCGTCCCTGCCTTGTCTGCACACCTGGTATATTTCACCGATGACAGTGTATACAGCCTTGACGGCTCTGCGTCCTGGCCCGGCGGTCAAACCGTCAACGTGATGCATGATGATTTCATGAATAGAAATGTCAACGCTGCACCGGCTGGGCTTGCGGCCGGATTGTCGCCCGCATGGCTGGTAATTAGCGGCCTTTCTGTAGGTGCGCTGCTGTGGCTCCGCTGGCGCATTGCCAAAAATTGACGTCCCTGTGGATCGGCAGCACTGTAACTAAACTTTACAAACCTCGTTTAAACGGGTGGCGGAGCGCGTTCGTCCTAAAAGTATGAATAATCGTTCACAACTCAACGTTCCCGACGCTGCCAGCGTGCCGGTCCTCAATTGGCGCACAGCCACCGGTTTGGACTACGCCAGTTTTTCCGTTCGGGGCGAAGAAGCCGGAGGCGACTATATTGATTTCGTTCCAATGGCAAATGGAGAATTTGCTCTCATGCTGGGTGAAACGGATGCCAAAGGCCAAGCCGCGGATTGGACCAGTGCCTGCCTGAAAGGGGCTGTTCGAGGCTTCGTCGCCCGGGGCGAAGTGAATCCTATGAGGCTGGTGAACGATCTGAACCGTATCATTTACGATTTGTGTTCCATCGAGCAGGTAGTCTCGTTTCTTTACGCGCATTACAGCGCTAGGACAGGAGTGCTCACGTACGTCAACGCCGGCCATGAAGCCGCGCTCTTGCTGCAAGACGGACGTCGCGGTACTAGCTTGCTGGATTTAGGCGGACCCGTCCTGGGCCTGAAGGCGACATCCGCTTACAGCGAGGGGGTCGTAAAACTACGCTCCGGAGATCGCTTAATCGCTTTCACTACCGGGTTGATTGACGCTCTTGCGTGTGAGCCGGAAGGATCTGCCGAAGAGGAATTGTTAGACATCGCGCGCGAGTACGAGGAAGCCGATTCTAGAGATCTTGCCGGCGCTATCCTGCACCGTATCGCCCAAGCACAGCTCTCGGATACAGTGCGGGACCGTTCTCTAGTAGTCGTCTCCAGAAGCGGCGCTCTGCGGTGCGCCAAGAGAAACCCCGCGCGAAGAGAACTTGCGTTTGCCAATTAGGGCTGCGCCGTCACTTGTCTTAAAAAGCAATCGATGCGCGCGTTGGCTTCTTCAGCTAACGCGTAAGGGTAGGCATTGAATTGGTGCGATCCGCCGGGATAAACCGCGAGCTGTCCGGGGTTGTTCGCCGCAATCCAGCGCGCATACATAAACAACGAGTCATCCAGCAGCGGGTCGGCTGTCCCGATGGTGAAGAGCGCCGGCGGTAGATGGCTCAGGTCCGCATACAGTGCCGATATATCCGGATCTCGGAGGTTTGCCCCGGCAGGTACATACGCCGCGAAGAATTTCTCTAGATCTATGGTTCTCAGGACCAGCCGTTTCGCGCTGCCAAATCGCTTCTGGCTCGGTGTCATGGAGAGGTCAAAAATGCCGTATAGCAGATTCGCTCCGGAAAAACCAGTGAAGCCGTGCCGATCGCGCATGCGAATGAGCGAAATGGCGGAAAGCGTCGCGCCCGCCGATTCGCCGCCGATCGTCAGAATGTCGGCGCCAAACTCTCGCTTGGCGTGATTCGCCAGCCAGGCTGCGGCGGCCTCGCAATCATCCGGAGCGGCCGGGTAAGGATTTTCTGGCGCAAGGCGATAGTCAACGCTCACGCAAGCCAGTTCGGCATTCTGCGCGATCCTTTCGAGAAAGGAATCCTGCAGGTCGGTCGCCCCGAGCACAAAACCGCCGCCGTGAATATGTAAGTAAACCCCGCGCGGATTGTCCGGCGCAATGACGCGAAGCGGAATCCGGTGGCCGCCCTTTCCGGCAATCGATAGAACGTGCGCTTTCTTCGAACGCGCCGGTAAAGGAAAAGGTCCTTCCCCGCGCGCCCGCATTGCACGTGTTGCTTGCGCGCCGGCTTCCCACCAATTGGGCAGACTGCTTTGTTGCGCGATCAGCCGCTCATTGTGTTGACGGGTTGCCTCGGAAACCGCTTCTGGGCGAAATAGAGCCGGGTCGAATGTCATTCCAGGTTTGGGAGCCTTA
>Ga0193743_1000544_pt1 | contig 29429 bp, 40 predicted proteins | sample L2c2metaG_FD_143038 | JGI IMG/M metagenome (GOLD analysis project Ga0193743, IMG submission 143038) | Soil microbial communities from a riparian zone of the East river system, Colorado, United States - L2c2 | ecosystem: Environmental > Terrestrial > Soil > Riparian zone | place: USA: East River...
CAGCGCCGGGTCGCCGGCGAGCTGGCGGAGCGTCGCGGTCAGCGCCGAGGCATCACCCGGGGGTATGAACAGCGCGTCGTCGCCGAGGGTGCGGCGCTGCGGTGCGGTGTCGGAGGTGACGATCGCGCACGCGGCGGCGGCGCCCTGGAAGACCTTGGTCGGCACCACGTTCTGGGCCTTCTCGGTGGTGCCGAAGATGCCGAGCGAGACGTCGTGCGCGGCGACCATAGCGGGCAACTCGGCAGCGGTGACCCAGTCGACCCAGTTGACCCGCGGGTTGGCGGCGGCGGCGGCGCGGCAGGCGTCGTAGTCCTGCCCCTTCCCGACCATCGTCACCTCGATCCCGTCGTCGGCGGCCAACTCGGCCAGCGCGGCACCCAGGTATTCGGTGCCGTGCAGCGGCGTGAACAGCCCGACGAACACCACCTTGAGCGGGCCCTCGGGCCGGGTGGCGGGCCGCGCGGCGCCGGCCGCGAACCACTGCTGGCCCGCGCCGACCAGGGCGACCACCCCGCGGGGCGCGGCGTCGGCGGGCAGCGCCGCCAGGTGCTCGTCGGTGTCGACCACGACCACGTCGGCGGAGCGCAACGCGCCCCGGTCGATCCAGCGCATCAGCTTCGACTTGAGACCGCCGCCGCCGGCGGTCAGGCTGCGGTCACGGGCGGTGCCGGCCGCGGAGACCAGGTGGTCGAGCACGATCGGCGTGCGGCGGCGGAACAGCCGGCGCGCCAGGCGCACGTCGAAATGTCCGAGATAGCCGACCAGGACCGCGTCCGCGGAGCCAGCACGGCGGGCCCGCACCGCGAGCAGGGTCCAGCAGCGCGCCAGCAGCCAGGCGAGCTTGGGTAGCCGCCAGGGCTGGCGCAGCATCGCGACGCGTCCCGCCGTGTCGAGCTCGAGCGGGACGTTGACCTCGACCACTTCGTCACCGGCGGCCCGGAGGCCCTCGATCAGGACGCCCACCCGGGGGTGTCGGTGCACGTCGTAGGTTCCGAAAGCGAGCCAACGCACCGCGGTAGCGTAACGGACCCCCGCCGAACCGGACGATCAGGGCAGCGGGCGGCAGCGCTATTCGCTCGCGACCGCGGTCGATGCGGCCGGCGTGGGGTCGGGCACCGTGTTGATGTCGGGGGCGTTGACGATCGGCCGCTTCCGCTTGCGGTCGGTGAGCAGCGCGATCGCCGGCCAGGCGAGATCGGCGACGGTCATCAGCAGCCGCGAGACGAGCGCGGCGACCAGCGCGACCGGCTCGCTCACCGAGCCGGCGAGGAGCACGACCAGCGCCGTCTCCCGGGGGCCGAGACCGGCCGGGGCGATCGCCAGCAGGAAGCCGATCGACCAGGCGCCGGCGAACGCGGCCACCGAGCGGATGATCAGGTCGGAGCCACCGGCGCCGAAGTCGAGCAGCAGCGCCCACAGGTGCGCGCCGTAGCAGAGCCAGGTCGCGACCGCCCAGAACACCGCGAGCCCGATCCCCTTGGCCGACAGCGGCTTGGGCATCGCCTCCCGGCGGGCCAACCGCATGGCCAGCGCCAGCAGCCGGTTGAGCACCGGCGGCAGCAGCACCACGATCGCGACCGGCACGGTGAACAGCGTCCACCAGTATTTGTGCCAGGCCTCCCCGCCGAGCAGCGGCAGCACCACCGCGGTGAGCAGCAGGCCGGTGCCGAGCGTGATGAACATGGTGATCAGCACGGCGGCGGCCGACGACCGGCCGGGCACCTGGTAGGCCTTGCCGAGCCGCATCTGGGTCAGCACCGGCCAGACCTTGCCGGGCAGGTATTTGCCGAGCTGGCCGACGAAGAAGATCCGCATCGCGCCGGTGAGAGGCACGTGGCTGCCGAAGTCGGCGAGCAGCACCCGCCAGCCCAGGAACGAGCACCAGACCGCGGCCAGCGAGCCGACCAGCGAGAGCGCGATCGCCGGCACCGACAGGTCGCCGATCACGCCCTGCACCTCGGACCAGCGCCTGCTCACCGACCAGGCCACGTAGCCGACGAACGCCACCGTGATGACGATCTCGGCGACCCGGCGCAGCACCGACTTGCGCTTCTTCACCGGGGGCGAGGCGGGAGCTGACACACGAGCACGATACCCACCCCAAGGGGGTGTCTCGTGGGTCAGGGTGGCGCGCCATGACCCACGAGAGGCCCCCTAGTCATCACCCCAGACCGGCTCCGGCGTCTCGGTCACTTCGCCATCGTCGGCGAACCGGATGAACCGGTCGAACGACCTGGTGAACCAGCGGTCGTGGGTGACCGCGATGACGGTGCCCTCGAACGCCGCCAGGCCCTGCTCCAGCGCCTCGGCCGAGGCCAGGTCGAGGTTGTCGGTCGGCTCGTCGAGCAGCAGCAGCGTGCAGCCGGACAGCTCCAGCAGCACCACCAGGAAGCGCGCCTGCTGGCCGCCGGAGAGGGTGCCGAACCTCTGGTCGCCCTGCCCGGCCAGCTCGTAGCGGCCCAGCACCTTCATCGCCTGGTGCCGGTCCATCCCAGCGCGGTGCTCGTCGCCGCGCCACAGGATCTCGACCAGGGTGCGCTCCATCAGCTCAGGCCGGTCGTGGGTCTGCGAGAAGTGCCCGGGCCGGACCCGGGCGCCGAGCCGTGCGACCCCGCCGTGCGCCACCGGCGCCAGCTTCTCGCCGCCGTCGACCGGCAGGTTGGCCGGGTCGGGGTCGGTGCCGCCGCGCGCCAGCAGCCGCAGGAAGTGCGACTTGCCGGTGCCGTTGGCGCCAAGCACGGCGAGCCGGTCGCCATACCAGAGCTCGAGGTCGAACGGGTAGGTCAGCCCGTCCATCTCCAGCGCCTCGCAGATCACCGCCCGCTTGCCGGTGCGCCCGCCGGCCAGCCGCATCCGGATGTCCTGGTCGCGCGGCGGCGTCGGGGGCGGGCCGGCCTCTTCGAACTTGCGCAGCCGGGTCTGCGCCGCGCGGTAGCGCGATGCCATGTCTGAGTTGTAGGCGGCCTTGTTCTTATACATCAGCATCAGCTCGCGCAGCTTCTGATGCTCTTCCTCCCACCGCCGCCCGTCCTCTTCGAGCTTCTCGTGGCGGGTCACCCGGGCCTCGTGCCAGGACGCGAAGCCGCCCGGGTGGATCCAGGCGCTGCCGCCCTCGACCGCGACCACCCGGCCGGCGGTCTGGGCGAGCAGCTCGCGGTCGTGGGAGACGTAGAGCACCGATTTGCCCGACTCGCGCAGCCGCGCCTCCAGCCAGCGCTTGCCGGGCACGTCGAGGAAGTTGTCGGGCTCGTCGAGCAGCAGCACCTCGTCGCCGCTGCGGAGCAGCAGCTCCAGCGCGACCCGCTTCTGCTCGCCGCCAGACAGCGTGCGCACCGGCCGGTGCTTGCTCTGTTCCCAGGTCTTGCCCAGCACGATGATGGTGACGGTGTCGAACAGCACCTCGGCGTCGTAGCCGCCGGCCTCACCCCAGGCGGCGAGCGCGTCGGCGTAGGCCACCTGCGCCTTGCCGGCCGCGGTGCTGTATTTGCCGCGCACCTCCGCGGCGTGCATGGCCGCCTCGGCGGCGGTCAGCCGCTCGCCCGCGGCGCGCAGCGGCGGCGCCGCGAGGGAGAGCACGAACTCCTGCAGCGTGGTCTCGTCGCCGACCATGCCGATGAACTGGCGCATGACACCGAGGCCGCCGAACCGGGCGACCACCCCGGTGCGCACCGGCAGGTCGCCGGCGATCATCCGCAGCAGCGTGGTCTTGCCGGCGCCGTTGGGGCCGACGAGCGCCACCTTGGCGCCCTCGCCGACCCGGAACGAGACGTCGGCGAACAGCTCACGGCCGTCCGGCAGGACATGCGCCACGCCCGCCACATCGATGTAACCCACGCAACGAATGGTGCCCGACGGATGCCGCCGGCGTCGCGTCAATTCCGCCCGGGTCCGGGCGGCGGTCAGCTCGGTCGCGCGACCCGGAACACCCGGAAACCCTTCTGGCTGGCGTGCCGGTCGACCTGCCAGCCCTGGTCGACCAGCCAGCGTTGCAGCGAGTCGCCGCCCAGGTGCCGGCCGGCGACCAACCACGCCACGCCGTCTGGTGCCAACCGGGGCAGCCAGCGGGCGAGCAGCGCGTGCAGCTCGGTCTTGCCGATCCGGATCGGCGGGTTCGACCAGATCTCGTCGAACCGGACCGCCTCGTCGACCTCGTCGGGTGTGCACACCCGGACCCCCAGTGGCCCGGTGTTGGCCGCCGCCAGTGCCCGGGCCCGCGCGTTCACGTCGACCGCGTAGACCGTCGCCCGCGGCGCCACGGTGGCCAGCACGCTCGCGATCGGCCCGTAGCCGCAGCCGAGGTCGAGCAGGGTGCCAGTGGCGGTCGGCCCAGGCAGGTCGGCCTTGCGCAGCAGCACGCCGGTGCCCGGGTCGAGCCGGTAGGCGGAGAACACCCCGCCAGCGGCGCGGAGGCGGAACTCGTGGCCCCCGGCGGCGAACTCGACGGTGCGCTCGGCACCGGCGGTGGCCGCGTCCGGCTCGGCGGTGAAGTAATGGTCCCCGGTCACACCCCGCATTCTCGCCCACCGCCCGCGCGGTCACCCGAACGGGCGCCACACTTTCGGCGGGCTTGGCCCGGATTCCGGCCCGCCACGACGCGCAACGCCTAGCGTGGCCGGCGTGCTACTGCGGCGCGTGCTCGCGACTTGGCGGTCACCGGACTGGCGACCATCCCGGCCGGCCTGCGCGCTGGCGGCGTTCGCGGTGCTGGCGCTCTGCGGCTACGGCACCTACCTGGTGGCCGCCGAAGACCCGCCGGAGGTCGCGACGGCCGAACAGCCCGCGGCCGCGATCGTGCTGCGCGAGCTGACCTCGCGGGCCGACGACCCGCGCCCGCTCACGGCGACCGAGGTCTTCCCCGGACCGGTGGTGGTCACCTGGCCGGCCGGCAGCACCTACCGGGTGCTCCGGGTGCAGGCGCTGGACCGCTGCGCGGTGGCCGCCGAGGGCGGCGTGGTCGTGCTGCTCGATACGGCTGGCTGCAGCCAGGTGGTGCGCGCGACGCTGCGCTCCCCCGACGGCTTCTATGTGGTCACCGCGGGTCTGCTCAACCTCGCCGACGCGGCCGGCGCCCAAGCGGTGCACAGCGGGATCAGGTCGGTGCTCGACGCCGGCACCGGCCGGCTGCGCGGCCTGCCCGCGGGCACCGGCACCGGCGCGCTCGCCCGGGACACCACCCAGCTCGGCTGGCACGTCCGTGGCCATTTCCTGGCGTACGCGGTGATCGCGCGCAGCGATGGCGGCGAGATCTATCCAGCGGACCCGGACGCCCGGCAGATCCTCTCCGACCTGATCGAGCAGTATCTGCACACCCGCGTGCTCGACCACCGCGCAGCCGGCGACTAGCTCGACGGTGCCCGCAACCGACGGGTGGCCGCCGCCCGCGCGGCCAACGCGCCCGCCTCGTCCGGATAGCCGACCGCCACCAGCGTGAGCCCGTGCGGCGGCGCCACCGTCACCGCGCTGCTGCGCTCCCGGCGGGTGAGTTGCTGGGCCGGCCACGACGTGGGCCGGCGGCCGTCGCCGGCGACCAGCATCGCGCCGACCAGGCTGCGCACCATCGCCTGGCAGAACGCGTCGGCCTGGACGGTCGCGACCAGGACCCCGTCATCGCCCCGGCGCCAGTCCAGCCGGGTCACCTCGCGCACCGTCGTGGCGTTCTCCTTGCGCTTGCAGAACGCGGCGAAGTCGTGCTCGCCGCGCAGGCCCGCGGCCGCGGCGTTCAGGTCATCCACGGAGAGCGTGCGGGGCCAGGCGAGGGTGTCCAGGCGGCGCAGCGGATCAGCGCCCCAGGGCGCGTCGGTGACCCGGTAGACGTAGCGGCGGAACAGCGCCGAGAAACGGGCGTCGAACTCGGCCGGCGCCTCGGTCAGCGCGGTCACCCGCACGTCACCGGGTAGCAACCCGGCCAGCCGGCGCGGCAGCGTCGGGCCGGTCGCCGCCCAGACCGGGTCGGGCAGGTCGACGTGCGCGACCTGGCCGGTGGCGTGCACCCCGGCGTCGGTGCGGCCGGCCACGGTCAGCCCGGTCGCCACGCCCGAGCCGAGCACCTGCTCGAGGACCGAAAGAAGGGAACCGGCGACGGTACGCCGCCCGGGCTGCACCGCCCAGCCGGAGAAATCGGTGCCGTCGTAGGCGATGTCCAGTCGCGCGCGCACGTCGTACCCCCTGATGAGACGAAGAAGGCGCCCCGCGAAGGGCGCCTTCATCGTCGTGCGGTGCTGCCTAGTTGTCGTCGTCCTTGGCCTCGGTCGTGACCGGAGCCTGCGTCGACGTCGCGGCCGGGGGCTCGTCCTCGCGGGTGAGCGCCTCGACCTTGTCCCGCTGCGCGGCGGCCTTGCGGGCCGCCTTCTTCGCCGGCGCGGCCGGAGCCTCGACCAGCTCTTCGACCAGCTCGATGATCGCCATCGGAGCGTTGTCGCCCTTGCGGGGAACGGTCTTGATGATCCGCGTGTAGCCACCGTTGCGGCTGGCGTAGCGCGGGGCGATCTCGTCGAACAGGGCGAAGACCACGTCCTTGTCCCGGACGACGGTCAGCACCCGGCGCCGGGCGTGCAGGTCACCGCGCTTGGCCTTGGTGATCAGCTGCTCGGCGAGCGGACGCAGGCGCTTGGCCTTCGTCTCCGTCGTGGTGATCTTCCCGTGACGGAACAGCGCGGTGGCCAGGTTGGCCAGCAGCAGCCGTTCGTGCGCCGGGCTACCGCCGAGGCGGGGGCCCTTGGTGGGCGTGGGCATCGTTGGTGCTCCTCAGGTGTCGCAGCGGGGTGTCAGAGCTGCTCGGTCTCGCGGTAGTCGTCGGTGTCGTAGTCAACCTCGCCGAAGGAGTCCACGACGTGCGCGGGGTCGAAGTTGGGCGCCGAGTCCTTCAGGCCCAGACCCATGCCGGCGAGCTTCATCTTGACCTCGTCGATCGACTTCTGACCGAAATTCCTTATATCGAGGAGGTCGGCCTCCGTGCGCCCGATGAGCTCACCGACGCTGTTGATGCCCTCGCGCTTGAGGCAGTTGTAGGAACGGACGGTCAGGTCCAGCTCCTCGATCGGCAGCGCCAGGTCGGCAGCGAGCTGCGCGTCCTGCGGCGACGGGCCGATGTCGATGCCCTCGGCGGTCTCGTCGAGTTCGCGGGCCAGGCCGAAGAGCTCGACCAGGGTGGAGCCGGCGGACGCCAGGGCGGTGCGCGGACCCATCGACGCCTTGGTCTCGACGTCGATGATCAGCCGGTCGAAGTCGGTGCGCTGCTCGACACGGGTCGCCTCGACCCGGTAGGTGACCTTCAGCACCGGCGAGTAGATCGAGTCGACCGGGATCCGGCCGATCTCGGCACCCGCGCTCTTGTTCTGGTTCGCGGTCACGTAGCCGCGACCCCGCTCAACGGTCAGCTCCATATCGAGCCGGCCCTTGCTGTTGAGCGTCGACAGCTTCAGGTCGGCGTTGTGCACCGAGACGCCGGCCGGGGGCTGGATGTCGCCCGCGGTGACGTCGCCGGGGCCCTGCTTGCGCAGGTACATGCTGACCGGCTCGTCGTGCTCGGAGCTGACGCACAGCTCCTTGACGTTCATCACCAGCTCGACGACGTCTTCCTTGACGCCCGGGATGGTGGTGAACTCGTGCAGCACGCCGTCGACCTTGATGCTGGTGACGGCCGCGCCCGGGATCGAGCTGAGCAGGGTCCGGCGCAGCGAGTTGCCGAGCGTGTAGCCGAAGCCGGGCTCGAGCGGCTCGATGGTGAACCGGGAACGGGTTTCGCTGATCGACTCCTCGGAGAGGGTCGGCCGCTGGGTGATGAGCACTTCGTTTCTTCCTTCGTTCGGGACCGCCCACTATTTGACGGTCGCCTTTGTTGGGTCCCGCGCCGCCGAGGCGGCGCGGGACCCGCGAGCCCTTACTTGGAGTAGAGCTCGACGATCAACTGCTCCTGGACCTGGGTGTCGATCACCTGGCGGACCGGGAGGGTGTGCACCAGCACCTTGTGCTGGGTGGGGATGGCCTCGAGCCACGCCGGGACGGTCTTCGAACCCGCCTCAGCCTGCGCGATGATGAAGGGCGTCATGTCCTGCGACTTCTCGCGCACCTGCACGATGTCGTACTCCTTGACGCGGAACGACGGGATGTCGACCTTCTTGCCATTGACCACGAAGTGGCCGTGTTTGACCAGCTGACGCGCGTGGTCACGGGACTTGGCGAGGCCGGCCCGGTAGACCACGTTGTCGAGGCGCGACTCGAGGATCTGGAGCAGGACCTCACCGGTCTTGCCCTTCTTCGAGACGGCTTCCTCGTAGTAACCGCGGAACTGCTTCTCCAGCACGCCGTAAACCCGGCGGGCCTTCTGCTTCTCACGAAGCTGGAGCAGGTATTCGGTCTCCTTGGTGCGGCCGCGGCCGTGCTGTCCGGGCGGGAAAGGCCGGGACTCGAACGGGCACTTCGGACCGTCGCACTTGCTGCCCTTGAGGAACAGCTTCATCTTCTCCCGCCGGCAACGGCGGCAGTCTGGACCGGTGTAACGAGCCATCTCTCTCTAACCTCTCAGACCCGACGACGCTTCGGAGGACGGCAACCGTTGTGCGGCTGCGGGGTGACGTCGGCGATCTGGCCGACCTCGAGGCCCACGGCCTGCAGCGAACGGATCGCGGTCTCCCGGCCGGAACCGGGACCCTTGACGAAGACGTCGACCTTGCGCATGCCGTGCTCCATCGCGCGGCGCGCGGCGGCCTCGGCGGCGAGCTGCGCGGCGAACGGAGTCGACTTGCGGGAGCCCTTGAACCCAACCTGGCCCGCGGAGGCCCAGGAGATGACCGCACCGGTCGGGTCGGTGATCGACACGATGGTGTTGTTGAAGGTGCTCTTGATGTGCGCCTGCCCGTGGGCGACGTTCTTGCGTTCCTTGCGCCGGACCTTCTTTACAGCGGCCCCGGCACGAGCCTTCGGTGGCATAAGTCTTCTGCGCTCCTAATTACTTCTTGCCGGGCTTCTTCTTGCCGGCGACGGTCCGCTTCGGGCCCTTACGGGTGCGCGCGTTGGTGCGCGTGCGCTGCCCGCGGACGGGCAGGCCACGGCGGTGCCGGATGCCCTGGTAGCAGCCGATCTCGACCTTGCGGCGGATGTCAGCGGCGACCTCGCGGCGCAGGTCGCCTTCAACCTTGAAGTTGGCCTCGATGTAGTCGCGGAGCTGAACCAGCTCCTCGTCCGAGAGGTCCTTTGCGCGCTTGTCCAGGGAGATACCGGTAGCGCCAAGGGCTTCCTTGGCGCGGGTCCGGCCGACCCCGAAAATGTAGGTGAGCGCGATCTCCATGCGCTTGTCGCGCGGGAGGTCGACGCCAGCTAGACGTGCCATGTGCGGGCGTACTCCTCGTGTGTTCGCGGAGGTCTGTGCCCATCCCGCCCCGCTGCCCGCGCGGGCCCTGGCCTCCGACCAGGGGTGTGCCACGAGTTCGCCTTGCTCCCGCGGCTGGGACGAGCTTTCTGTTGTGTTCGGCCAGGGCTACGCCCTGGCGTGTTGTGTGCGGCCAGGGCTTTCGCCCTGGCGCGGCGATGTCGCCCGGGACTTAGCCCTGGCGCTGCTTGTGGCGCGGGTCGTCACAGATGACCATGACCCGGCCGTGCCGACGGATGACGCGGCACTTGTTGCAGATTCGCTTGACGCTCGGCTTGACCTTCACGGTTTGCCTTTACTTCCCATCAACGCCCGGCGGCGCCGCATGGCATGCCGGACCGTCGTCACGGACGGGGACTGGTGTGCCCCGGAGCCGTCAGTCAGGATTTGTTACTTGTAGCGGTAGACGATGCGCCCACGGGTCAGATCGTAAGGCGAAAGCTCCACCACGACCCGGTCCTCGGGCAGGATGCGGATGTAGTGCTGCCGCATCTTGCCACTGATGTGAGCCAGAACCTTGTGGCCGTTGGCGAGCTCCACCCTGAACATGGCGTTCGGCAATGGCTCGATGACCCGACCCTCGATCTCGATGGCCCCGTCTTTTTTCGGCATATCCTCCGCTGTCCTGACGTCGGTGTTCCGGGTCGGTGCACAGAATCTCCCGAGCGAGGGATCACCCAGGCCAGCCGCGGGCCCTGTCGACCGCCGGAAGCGCGTGGCGGGCATGACAGAGCGGACGCTGTGCGCCGAAAGACCATACTACGCGGGGGTACGCATCGACGCCAAACCGGCGCCGACCTGGGTGCTCCTGCGGTCAGTCGTCTTCGTTTTCAGCGTCTTCAGCAGCCCTTTTGTTCCGTTTCCGCTGTTCCTGCCGGGCCCGGTCAGCCGCCCACTTCTGTGGTTCGCCGCTGGCCAGCCCGCCGATCGTCGAGACCAGCAGGACCGCGCCCCACGGGCCGGCGACCCAGGCCGGCCAGAAGTAGAGCCACTGTGCCGTCATGAGGCAGATGACCGCCCAGATGGCGACGACGATCGTGACGGTGGCGAAGTAGCTGTCCCAGGTGTGCGACAGCCAGCGCGTGGTGGCGTTGGGGAACCGCCCGTCGGGGCCCGGCACCAGCGCGTCGTTGCGGGTGGGAACCATGAGTTGCGCGCCAGCGGTGGGCGGCCTGGTGTCCGGGAGGTCGTCGAGGAGTCCGTCCAGGTCGCCGAACGTTTTCGCCGCGTAGGTGCGGCGCAGCCGCTCGTCGAACTCGGTGAGGTCGAGGCGCCCCAATTCGAGGGCTGTGCGGAGTTGGTCGGCTACGTGCTGCCGCTCCGCGTCACCCGCCCGCATCTGACGCCGGTCCATACCTCTGAGGATGCCACCGGTTGACCAGCTACCGTGCGGGGTCATGAATGTCTCCGCGAATTACGAAACAGACCAGAATCTGCGGACCAGGCAGGGCATCTGGGCGTACGGTGCGGCCGGTCCCCTGTTCCGCCGGGTGCTCGACCTCGTCACTGTTCCGGAGACGGCGCCGGTCGTGGACGTGGGCTGCGGAAACGGCAACTACCTCGGTGAGCTGCGCCGGCGCGGCCACCGCGGACCGCTGCTGGGCCTGGACCTGTCGCCCGGCATGGCGGCGACGGCCGCGGCGGCCTCGGGCGTGCCGACGGGCGTCGCGGACGCCCAGTTCCTGCCCATTCGCACCGCCACGGCCCGGCTCACCCTCGCGCCGCACATGCTCTACCACGTCCCGGACATCCCGCTGGCGACGGCGGAGATCCGGCGCATCACGGCACCCGGCGGGCTCGCGGTCATCGTGGTCAACAGTCCGCGGCACGCGCACGAAATCGACACGCTGCTCGCGGCGGTGACCACCGACCTCCTGGGCCACCCGGTCACCATCATCTGGGACGGTCATCGGTTCCGCAGCGACGGGGCAGACGCGCTGCTGCCGACCGTGTTCGGCGATGTCGAGAAGCACGACCTGGGTGGGGTGGCAGCGGTCACCGCGGCCTCGGCTGTCCGCGGCTACGTCGAAAGCCTGCCGGCGAGCGCCCTGGCCGTTCCGGCGGACCGTCGCGACGAGGTGCTGACCGAGTTCGAGCGCCGGGCCGAGGCCCGCATCGCCGCTGACGGCAGCTTCCCGGTGACCAGCAGGGCCGTCGCCTACGTCTGCGGCGCAAGCGCGTTGCGCAGGAAGTCGAGTTCGGCGACCAGCAGGTGGGCGGCGACGTCACCGCCGACCATGTGACTGCCGGTCGGCACAGGCAGCACGTTGTGAAGCCGGCCGGCCGCCAGCAGGGCCGCGGAGAGCTTCAGCGTGTGCGCCACGTGGACGTTGTCGTCCTGGAGCCCGTGCACCAACAGCAGCGGGCGCCGCAGGTCGGGCGCGTAGCGCAGCAGCGAGTCCCGCTCGTAGAGGTCGGCGTTGTCGTCAGGGTGCCCGAGGAACCGCTCCTGCCAGTGGGTGTCGTAGAGCCACTGGTCGGTGACGGGCGCGCCGGCGACCGCGGCGTGGAAGACGTCCGGGCGTTGCAGCACCGCCCGCGCCGCGAGATAGCCGCCGTAGGACCAGCCCCGCATGGCGACCCGGGTCAGGTCCAGGTCCGGATGCCGCTCGGCCGCCGACGACAACCCGCTGATCTGGTCTTCCAGCGCCGCGGCACCAAAGTCGAGGTGCACCAGTCGCTCCCAGCGCGGCCCGCGTCCCGGCGTGCCGCGGCCGTCGACGACCACCACCGCGAAGCCCTGGTCGGCGAACCACTGCGAGGTGAGGTAGGCCGACTCCGCGGCGAGCACGCGTTGCGCCGCCGGGCCACCGTAGGGGTCGAGGAGCACGGGCAGCGGTCCGTCGCCTGTGCGGTGGCCGGTCGGCAGCAGCACGGCGGTCCACAGCTCCAGCGCACCGGCTTGGAACAGGTCGATTCGTGGGGTGACCGGCGGGCGCTGGGCATGGCTGCGGATGGGGGCCGGCGGTCCGCCGCCCAGGCGCACCGAGACGTGGGTCTCTGGATCGTCGAGCCCTCGGCTGACCAGGACGGTCGTGCCGCCCGCTTGTTGTCCATCGTGGACGCCGTCGGCGGTCAGCCGGGTCAGCCCGGCGGTCGCGGACCAGGTCCACACATGCCGCTGGGTCGGCTCGGCCGAGCCGCTGAACAACACGGTGTCGCCGTCGACGCCCAGCACCTCGCGCACCTGTAGCCCGGCCGGCGTGACCGGCACCCCGCCGACCAACAGGTGCCGGGTCTCGTCGACGTCGGCGGTCCACACCAGCGCACCGCCGGCTGTCCGGGTCGGGGTGCCCGGCACCAGCGACACCCACGCCGCGTCCCGCTGCTCGTGTTCGACCTTGCAGGCGCCGCAGTCCGGGTCGACCCGCAGCACCCGCACGCAGGTCTGCGCCCGGTTCTGCACCGCGATGGTCAGGCCGGTGCGGTCCCACGTGACGCCGGTGAGGTATTCGAAGCCGGTCTGGTCCCAGTCGACCGTGACCCGGCTGCCGCCCCGCCCGAGGACGACCAACCCGACCTCGGCGTTGGCCGTGCCGGCCTCCGGGTAGCGCAGCGCGGTCGGGGGCGCGGCGGGATCGGCGAGGTCCGCGACCCACCACACCCGCACGCGGCTCTCGTCGACCCGGGCGGCCACCAGCCGCTGCCCGTCGGGCGCCCACCACCAGCCGCGCGGGCGGTGCATCGACTCGCCGGCGACGTGCTCGGCCAGCCCGTAGGTGACGTCCGGGGCCTCGGGTGCCGCGAGCGTCCGCCGGCCCGTGCCGTCGACGCCGACGACGTGCAGGGCGCCGCCGCTGACATATCCGACCAGCGCCCCGGTGGGGTCCGGCCGCGGGTCCACCACCCCGCCACCGGTCGGCAACGGCCGGACCGCACCGGTGGCCGGCTCGACCACGACCAGTTCGCCACCGAGCGCCAGCGCGACGACGGACTGGTTGCGGTCGCAGGCATACCCGGCGACGCCGCCGCCGGCCTCGCGGGCCCGCTCGCGCCGGCGGATCTCGGCTTCCGGCAGGGCACTCTCGTCGAGCCCGAGATCCCGCGGGTCGAGCAGCAACCGCTCGGTCGAGCGGGCGACGTCGAGGGCCCACAGGCATGAGATCGGGTCGACACCGGACAGGGTGCGGGTGAACAGCACCTGCTGACCGTCGCCGCGGACCTGGAAGCGCGCCGGTGCGCCGAGGGTGAACCCGCGGGTGCGCGCCCGGGCCGCCGGGAAGCCCGACGCCGGCGCGGTCAGGACGGTGCCGAGGTCGAAGCCGTGGCGCGGGCGGTGAGCAGGTTGCCCAGCCGGGCGCGGCCGCCGTCAGCTGCCGTCAGCACCCAGGCGCCGTCGTCGAGCAGGGCGATCGAGTGCTCGACGTGCGCGGCGACCGAGTTGTCGCGGGTGATCACGGTCCAGCCGTCGTCGAGCTCAGCCGTGCGCGGCGAGCCCATCGTGATCATCGGCTCGATGGCCAGGCAGAGGCCGGGCACGAGCTTGATGCCGCGGCCCGGGCGGCCGTGGTTGAGCACGTGCGGGTCCTGGTGCATCTCGGTGCCGATGCCGTGGCCGCCGTAGCCGTCGACAACGCCGTAGCGGCCCCCCGCGCGGACCGCGGTCTCCACCGCGTGGCCGATGTCGGTCAGCCGGCCGCGGCCGGAGATGGTGCCGCGGGCCGCCGTGGCGATGCCGGCCCACATGGCCTCTTCGGCGATCTCGGCCATCCGCACCAGCTTCGGGTCGACGTCGCCGACCGGGACCGTGATGGCCGCGTCGCCGTGCCAGCCGTCGAGGACGGCACCGCAGTCGATGGAGATCAGGTCGCCGGTCTTGAGGACCTGCTTCGGCGAGGGGATGGCGTGCACGATCTGTTCGTTGACCGAGGAGCAGATCGATCCCGGGTAGCCGTGGTAGCCCTTGAACGACGGGGCGCCACCGGCGTCACGGATGATGCCTTCGGCGATCGCATCGAGATCGGCGGTGGTCACGCCCGGCGCCACGGCGGCGCGCATCGCGGCCAGGGCGTTGGCGACGACCAGGCCGGCCCGGCGCATCAGGTCGATCTGCTCAGGTGTCTTCAGCTGAACGTTCAGCTGGTGTCGGCGCATCAATCGAGACTACCCATATGAAGAGTCCTCAGCCGCCGCGATGCTGTCGCATCGCCACGCCTTCCGGTCGTATGAAGAGTCCTCAGCCGCCGCGATGCTGTCGCATCGCCACGCCTTCCGGTCGCCCGCTCAGCCGCCGTAAGACCGCAAAGCATCGATCGCCCGCACCGTGACGTCCTCGACAGGCCCGGTCGCGTCGATGCCGACCAGCTTGCCCTGCGCGCCGTAGTAGTCGACCAGCGGCGCGGTCTTGTCGGCGTATTCGACCAGCCGCTTGGCGATCGTCTCGGCCTTGTCGTCGTCGCGCTGGAACAGCTCCGAGCCGCAGCGGTCGCAGATGCCCTCGCGGGACGTCGCGTCGAACTCGACGTGCCAGATCTTGCCGCAGCCGCGGCAGGTCCGGCGGCCGGACAGCCGCCGGATCACCTCGTCGTCGTCGACCACGAGTTCCATCACCAGGTCGAGCGCGGTGCCCAGGTCGGCCAGCAGCTTGTCGAGCGCGGCCGCCTGCGGCGTGGTGCGCGGGAAGCCGTCGAGCAGGAAGCCCTCGCCGGCGTCGGGCTCAGCGAGCCGCTCGCGCACCATGTTGATGGTTACCTCGTCGGGCACCAGCTTGCCGGCGTCCATGTAGCGCCTGGCCTCGACACCCAGCGGCGTGCCCTGGGTGACGTTGGCGCGGAAGATGTCCCCGGTCGAGATCTTGGGCACGGCCAGGTGCGCGGCGATGAACTCGGCCTGCGTCCCCTTTCCCGCGCCCGGAGGACCCACGAGAACAATTCGCACTAGCGGAGGAACCCTTCGTAGTTCCGCTGCATGAGCTGGCTCTCGATCTGCTTAACCGTCTCCAGCCCGACGCCGACCATGATCAGCACCGCCGTGCCGCCGAACGGGAAGTTCATGTATTGCTGACGGTCGAGCCAGATGAAGAAAAAGCTCGGCAGGATCGAGATGACGCCAAGGTAGAGAGCGCCGGGAAGGGTGATCCGGCTCAGGATGAAGTCGAGGTATTCGGCGGTCGGCTTGCCCGGCCGGATGCCGGGCACGAACCCACCGTACTTCTTCATGTTGTCCGCGACCTCGGTCGGGTTGAACGTGATCGACACGTAGAAGTAGGTGAAGAAGATGATCAGCAGGAAGTAGAGGGTGATGTAGACCCAGCTGGTCGGATCGACCAGGTTGTTCTGGATCCAGGCCTGCCAGCCGTTGAGGTTGTTGCGGTCGTAGAACTGCAACAGCAGGGCGGGCAGGTAGAGCAGGGACGACCCGAAGATCACGGGGATGACGCCGGCCTGGTTGACCTTGAGCGGTATGTAGGTGGACGTGCCGCCGTACATCCGGCGCCCGATCATTCGCTTCGCGTATTGCACCGGGATCCGGCGCTGGGCCTGTTCGATGAAGACCACGAAGAAGATGATCAGCAGCACCAAGGCGATGACCAGGAAGAACTTCCACCAGCCCTGGGCGATCTTGATCTGCCAGCCCTCGCTGGGGAGGCGGGCCATGATCGAGGTGAAGATCAGGACCGACATGCCGTTGCCAACGCCGCGGTCGGTGATCAGCTCGCCCAGCCACATGACCACGCCGGTGCCGGCGGTCATCGTGATGACGAGCGACACCAGGGTGATCCAGCTCGGCAGCCCGGTGCCGTCCGGCACGATCGGGAACTGGTCGCACATGTTGTTGAACAGCTGCCCGGAACGGGCCAGTGCGACGAACGCCGAGGCCTGGAGGATGCCGAGGCCCAGCGTCAGGTAGCGCGTGTATTGCGTGATCTTCGCCTGGCCGGCCTGACCCTCCTTGCGGAGCTGCTCCAGCCGCGGGATCACGACGGTCAGCAACTGCAGGATGATCGACGCTGTGATGTAGGGCATGATGCCCAGCGCGAAGACCGACAGCGACAGCAATGCGCCGCCGGAGAACAGGTTGAGCAGGTTGAACACGCCACCTGCGTTGTTGGTCTGCATCAGGTCCATGCACTTCTGCACGTTTCCGTAGGAAACGCCCGGGCTGGGCAATGTGGCACCCAACCGGTAGACCGCGATGATCCCGACCGTGAACAACAGTTTCTTGCGCAGGTCAGGCGTGCGGAACGCACTGATAAATGCGGAGAGCAACGTCTTCCTCCTGCGCGGGCGGGCCGCCGGGGTCGTGGCGGCTCGAGGTGGCTGTCGGTAGTGGGCCGACACCCTGTCGGGAACGGACTCTAACTTATCTGGCTCGGAAGAGGACCGGCTGGCCGGACCCATCCAGCTGAAACGATATCCGCGGGCATCGCTTCAGATCAACGCCGGAAGGGCGCGGCTCCCGACGGTCTCCTGACCGTTGAAGCCGCGCCCCTGCCAGCGCTACAGCTCGGTGGTGGCGCCACCAGCGGCAGCGATCTTCTCCTTGGCGGACGCGCTGAACGCGTGCGCCGTGATGCGGAGAGATACGCCACCGAGATCGCCGGTGCCGAGCACCTTGACCGGCTGGTTCTTGCGAACCGCACCCGAGTCGACGAGCTCGGCCGGGCCGATCTCGCCGCCGCTCGGGAACAGCTCGGCCAGCTTGTCCAGGTTGACGACCTGGAAGACGACCTTGTTCTGGTTGCGGAAGCCCTTCATCTTCGGCAGCCGCATGTGGATGGGCATCTGCCCACCCTCGAACGACGCCGGGACGTTCTTGCGGGCCTTGGAGCCCTTGGTGCCGCGACCAGCGGTCTTGCCCTTGGAGCCTTCACCGCGACCCACCCGGGTCTTGTCGGTCTTGGCGCCCGGGGCGGGACGCAGGTGGTGAACCTTGATCGTCATTATTCGACCTCCTCGACCTTCACGAGGTGGTTGACGGTGAAGATCATGCCCCGAATCTCGGGGCGGTCCTCCTTGACCACCACGTCGTTGATCCGCTTCAGGCCGAGCGACCGCAGGGACTCCCGCTGGTTGTGCTTCGACCCGATGTGGGACCGGACCTGAGTGACCTTGAGCCGTGCCATCAGACACTCACCCCAGCCCGGCTCGCCAGCATCGCGGCCGGCGCTACGTCTTCGACCGGCAGGCCACGACGGGCGGCAACAGCCTCCGGCGACTCGAGCGCCTTCAGGGCCGCCACGGTCGCGTGGACGATGTTGATCGGGTTCGACGAGCCGAGGCTCTTGGAGAGCACGTCGTGGATGCCCGCGCACTCCAGCACGGCGCGGACCGGCCCGCCGGCGATGACGCCCGTACCGGCCGAGGCCGGCTTGAGCAGCACCACACCGGCGGCGTCTTCGCCCTGCACCGGGTGCGGGATCGACTGCGCGATCCGGGGCACCTTGAAGAAGTGCTTCTTGGCCTCTTCGACACCCTTGGCGATCGCCGCGGGCACCTCCTTGGCCTTGCCGTACCCGACTCCGACCGTGCCGTCGCCGTCGCCGACGATCACCAGAGCGGTGAAGCTGAACCGCCGACCGCCCTTGACGACCTTGGCAACCCGGTTGATCGCGACGACTCGCTCGAGGTGCGGAGTCTTCTCGACGGGCGCGTTTCCGCGGCCGCCCTCGCGGCGGTTGTCGCGGCGACCACCCTCGTTGCCACCGGACCCGCCGCCACGGCGCTGTTGACCTGGCATCAGCAGCCTTCCTTTCTCAGATGTGACGGGGTCAGAACTCGAGCCCGGCTTCGCGCGCGGCGTCAGCCAGCGCGGCGATGCGACCCGCATATTTGCTGCCACCGCGGTCGAAGACGACCTTCGACACGCCAGCGGCCTTGGCCCGCTCGGCGAGGAGCGCGCCGACCTTGCCGGCCATCGCGCTCTTGTCGCCGTCGGTGCCTCGGATCGAGGCGTCCATGGTCGAAGCCGCCGCCAGGGTGTGACCCTTGGCGTCGTCGACGATCTGGGCGTTGACGTGCCGCAGCGACCGGCTGACGACCAAGCGCGGACGCTCGGCCGTACCCACCAGGTTCTTGCGGACCCGGAAGTGCCGACGCGCCCGGCCGACGGCCCGCTTCGCGGCGACGCCGCTCCGGCGCTTGAGTAGCGTGGCGGTCACTTCTTACCTGCCTTTCCAGCCTTGCGGCGGACAACCTCGCCCTGGTAGCGGACGCCCTTGCCCTTGTATGGCTCCGGCGGACGGATCTTCCGGATGTTGGCGGCCACCTCACCGACCTGCTGCTTGTCGATGCCGGCGATGTGGAACAGCGTCGGGCGCTCCACCGTGAAGGTGATGCCGTCCGGCGCCGGAACCACGACCGGGTGCGAGAAGCCGAGCGCGAACTCGAGGTCCTTGCCCTTCGCGGTCACCCGGTAGCCGGTGCCGGCGATCTCTAGCGTCTTGCGGTAACCGTCGGTCACCCCGACGACCATGTTCGCCACCAGCGTACGCGAGAGGCCGTGCAGCTCCTTGGCCTTGCGCTCGTCGTTGGGACGCTTGACCAGAAGCTCGTTCTCGGCGCGCTCGATAGTGATCGGCTCGGCCAGCGTGTGGCTGAGCTGACCCTTCGGGCCCTTCACCTGAACGGTCTGGCCGTTGATCGTGATGTCGACGCCCGTCGGCAGCGGGATCGTCTTACGTCCAATTCGCGACATTTCTTTAAACTCCCCGGTTACCAGACGAAGGCGAGGACTTCCCCGCCCACGCTCCGCTTGCGGGCCTGCCGGTCGGTCAGCAGTCCCTGGGACGTCGAAATGATCGCCACGCCCAAACCGCCGAGCACCCGCGGGAGCCCATCCGACTTGGCGTAAACCCGCAGACCGGGCTTGGAGACGCGCTTGATCCCGGCCAGGCTCCGCTCGCGGTTCTGGCCGTATTTGAGCTCGACGACCAGTCGCTTGCCGACGACGCCCTCGGCGGGCTCCTCGACCGCCCAGGTGGCGATGTAGCCCTCGCTCTTGAGGACCTCGGCGATGTTCGCCTTGATCTTCGAGTAGGGCATCGTCACCCGGTCGTGATAGGCCTGGTTGGCGTTGCGCAGACGGGTGAGCATGTCTGCGATCGGGTCGGTCATCGTCATGAGTTCTCGTCAACCTTTCTCGCCGTGGTTCCCCGCCCGGGGCCTACGGCGAAGCGGTATTTCGGGTGGTGGCTTACCACGAGGCCTTCGACACACCGGGGAGCTCACCACGGTGAGCCATCTCCCGGATGCAGATCCGGCAGAGACCGAACTTGCGGTAGACCGCCTTGGGACGCCCGCAGCGCTGGCAACGGGTGTACGCGCGGACCGCGAACTTCGGCTTCGCGGCAGCCTTGATGATCAGCGCCTTCTTAGCCATGCTCAGTTCTCCTTGAACACGGGAAGCCCAGGAGCTTGAGCAGCGCCCGGCCCTCGGCGTCAGTCGTCGCCGTCGTGACCACCGTGATGTCCATGCCCCGCACGCGGTCGATCCGGTCCTGGTCGATCTCGTGGAACACCGACTGCTCGGTCAGCCCGAACGTGTAGTTGCCGTTGCCGTCGAGCTTGCGGGCGTCGAGGCCGCGGAAGTCGCGGATACGCGGGAGGGCGATCGACAGCAGCCGGTCGAGGAACTCCCACATCCGGTCACCGCGCAGCGTCACCTTCGCGCCGATCGGCATGCCCTCGCGCAGCTTGAACTGCGCGATGGACTTGGTCGCCCGGCGGACCAGCGGCTTCTGGCCGGTGATGGTGGCCAGGTCGCGGACCGCACCGTCGATCAGCTTCGCGTCCCGGGCCGCCTCGCCGACGCCCATGTTGACGACGATCTTGACGAGGCCCGGCGTCTGCATCGGGTTGCCGTAGGTGAACTGCTCGCGCAGCTGCCCAACAACCTCATCGCGGTAGCGCTGCTTCAGGCGCGGCAGCGTGGTGGCTGTCGTGGTCATCAGAGTTCCTTACCGGTGCTGCGTGCGATGCGCACCTTGATGCCGTCGTCGCCGACGCGGTAGCCGACGCGGGTCGGCTTGCCGTCGGAGTCCACGACCATCACGTTCGAGACGTGGATGGGTGCCTCCTGCGTGACGATGCCGCCGGTCTTGGCGCCGCGCTGGGTCGTGCGGATGCGTTCGTGCTTCTTGACCCGGTTGACGCCCTCGACAATGACCTTGTCCTGGCGCGGCAGGGACGAGATGACCTTGCCCTTGGCGCCCTTGTCCTTGCCGGCGATGACGACGACCGTGTCGCCCTTCTTCACCTTCATGCCCGGGCCTCCCTACGGTCGGCCCGCGCATGCGCGGATGCACTGAGCCGAATGATTCGCTCGCTGCGCTCACTCATGGCTAGAGCACCTCCGGTGCCAACGAAATGATCTTCATGAACCGCTTGTCCCGGAGCTCCCGGCCGACCGGGCCGAAGATACGGGTGCCGCGCGGGTCGCCGCCATCTTTGATGATCACGGCAGCGTTCTCGTCGAAACGGATGTAAGAACCGTCTGGCCGCCGCTTCTCCTTCGCGGTGCGGACGATGACCGCCTTGACGACGTCACCCTTCTTCACACCGGCGCCGGGAATGGCGTCCTTGACGGTGGCGACGATCACGTCGCCAATGCCCGCGTAGCGCCGACCCGAGCCGCCGAGAACCCGGATGCACAGGATCTCCCGCGCACCCGTGTTGTCGGCGACACGCAGTCGCGACTCTTGCTGAATCACGTCTATCTCCTCTGTCTGCCAGTCCTCCGGCGCTGCCGGAGCTTGGAAGAACCGGTCGGCTTACTTACTTCGCGCGTTCGAGGATCTCCACGACGCGCCAGCGCTTGGTGGCGGACAGCGGACGGGTCTCCATGATCATGACCCGGTCGCCGGTGCCACACGCGTTCTGCTCGTCGTGGACCTTGAGCTTCCTCGTACGCCGCAGAACCTTGCCGTAGAGCGGGTGCTTGACCCGGTCCTCGACCTCGACCACGACGGTCTTGTCCATCTTGTCGCTCACCACGAGACCCTCACGGGTCTTGCGGCTGGCCCGCTCGGGAGCGGCGGTGGTTTTCTCAGTCATCACGCAGTCACCTCAGTTGGCGCGGCCGAGAGCCCCAGCTCACGCTCACGCATGATCGTGTAGATCCGGGCGATCTCCTTACGGATGACCTGCAGCCGACGATTGTTGTCGAGCTGGCCCGTCGCGGACTGCACGCGGAGGTTGAACAGCTCCGCCTTGGCCTCGCGCAGCAGCGAGATCAGCTCCTCTTCGGGAAGCTCTCGCAGCTCGGCGGCCTTGGTGCCCGCTGCCATCAGGATTCACCCACTTCGCGTGTCACGATGCGGCACTTCATCGGAAGCTTGTGGATCGCACGACGCATCGCCTCTCGCGCAATCTGCTCGTTGGGGAACGACATCTCGAACAGGACGCGGCCCGGCTTGACGTTGGCCACCCACCACTCGGGCGAGCCCTTGCCGGAACCCATCCGGGTTTCGGCCGGCTTCTTGGTCAGGGCCTGGTCCGGGAAAACCGTGATCCAGACCTTGCCACCACGCTTGATGTGGCGGGTCATCGCGATACGGGCGGCCTCGATCTGCCGGTTGGTCAGGTAGGCCGACTCGATCGCCTGGATACCGAACTCGCCGAAGACCACGCATGAGCATCGGGATCAGCCCGCCTGCGCTGAGCTGTCTTGGCCGGCGTCCGGCGCCGGCGTCGCTGCCGGAGCAGCATTCTCGGTCGGGGCCTCGGCGGGCGCGGCCGGCGGCGGACCACCGGCGAGCTCGGCCTGGGCCGCGCGGCCCGCCTCGGTGCCGCCCGGGGTCGTGCCGGACGAGCCGGAACGGCCACGACGCGGACGCTCGGGACGGTCGCCCCGCTCGCGACGGGGACGCGGCGCGCCGGCGTCAGCCGGAGCCTCGCGACCCGGAACGGCGTCGCCCTTGTAGATCCAGACCTTCACGCCGATGCGGCCGAACGTCGTGCGGGCCTCGAAGAAGCCGTACTCGATGTTGGCGCGCAGCGTGTGCAGCGGAACGCGACCCTCGCGGTAGAACTCGGTGCGGCTCATCTCGGCGCCGCCGAGGCGGCCTGAGACCTGCACCCGGATGCCCTTGACGATCGGGTTCTTCATCGCCGACTGCATGGCCTTGCGCATCGCCCGGCGGAAGCTGACCCGGCTCGACAGCTGCTCGGCCACGCCCTGCGCGACGAGCTGAGCGTCGGACTCGGGGTTCTTCACCTCGAGGATGTTGAGCTGAACCTGCTTGCCGGTGAGCTTCTCGAGCTCGCCGCGGATCCGGTCGGCCTCCGCACCCTTACGACCGATGACGATGCCCGGCCGGGCGGTGTGGATGTCGACCCGGACCCGGTCGCGGGTGCGCTCGATGTCGACCTTGGAGATGCCGGCGCGCTCAAGACCCTTGGACATCATCCGGCGGATCTTGACGTCCTCGCCGATGTAGTCCTTGTAGAGCTTGTCCGCGAACCAGCGGGACTTCCAATCGGTCGAGATGCCGAGCCGGAACCCATGCGGGTGAACCTTCTGACCCATTACTCGGTCCCCTCCTCGGCGGTCTCGTCCGCCTTGGTCTCCGTCGCCTTGCTTTCGGTCGCCTTCTTGGCGGCCTTCTTCGCCGGCGCCTTCTTGGCTGGCGTCGGCTCGGCGGCGGTCGCCTCGGTCGGCGTCTCCGTCTCCTGCACCGCGGTCGCGGGTGCGGCCGCGGCCTTGGCGGCCTTGGCCGGCGCGGCCTTGCGCGTCGAACGCTGGGCCGGAGCCACTGCCTCGACCGCCACTGTGATGTGGCAGGTCCGCTTGCGGATCCGGTAGGCCCGACCTTGTGCGCGCGGCCGGAACCGCTTCATGGTCGGACCCTCGTCGACGAACGCCTCGCTGACGAGCAACGCGTCGGGGTCCAGCCGCTCGTTGTTCTCCGCGTTGGCGATCGCGCTGGCGAGCACCTTGTAGACCTGCTCGCTCGCCGACTGCGGCGCGAACTGGAGCACCGTGAGCGCCTCCTTCGCGGGCAGACCGCGGACGAGGTTGACCACCCGGCGCGCCTTGTTCGGCGAGATGCGCACGTGGCGCGCAACCGCCCGTGCGCCCGGAAGCGCCGGAGCGTCGCCCTTGACTGGCATCGCTGTAACCCCTCTGATCCTCTATCTGCACCGCGTCAGCGGCGGCGGCTCTTCCGGTCGTCCTTCTCGTGACCCTTGAACGTGCGGGTCAACGCGAACTCGCCGAGCTTGTGCCCGACCATCGCCTCGGTGACGAACACCGGGACGTGCTTGCGCCCGTCGTGAACCGCGATCGTGTGCCCGAGCATGTCGGGGATGATCATGGAACGGCGCGACCACGTCTTGATGACGTTCTTCGAGCCCTTGTCGTTCTGCGTCTCCACCTTCTTGATCAGGTGGTCGTCGACGAACGGGCCCTTCTTCAGGCTACGTGGCATCTCGGGTTATCCCCGCTTCCGGTTGGCGTAACGACGGCGGACGATCAGCCGGTCGCTCGGCTGGCCCTTGCGGCGGGTTCGGCCCTCAGGCTTACCCTGCGGGTTGACCGGGTGGCGACCGCCGGACGTCTTGCCCTCACCACCACCGTGCGGGTGGTCGACCGGGTTCATGGCGACACCACGGACGGAGGGGCGCTTGCCCTTCCAGCGCATCCGGCCGGCCTTGCCCCAGTTGATGTTGGACTGATCGGCGTTGCCGATCTCGCCCACGGTCGCCCGGCACCGCACATCGACCCGCCGGATCTCGCCCGAGGGCATCCGGAGCGTGGCGTACTGGCCCTCGCGGCCGAGCAACTGGATGCCGACACCGGCCGAGCGGGCCAGCTTGGCCCCGCCGCCCGGGCGCAGTTCCACGCCGTGCACCTGGGTGCCGACCGGGATGTTGCGCAGCGGCAGGTTGTTGCCGGGCTTGATGTCGGCGCCCGGACCGGACTCGATGGCGTCGCCCTGCTTCAGGTCCTTCGGCGCGATGATGTATCGCTTCTCGCCGTCGGCGTAGTGCAGCAGCGCGATGCGCGCGGTGCGGTTCGGGTCGTATTCGATGTGCGCGACCTTGGCCGGCACGCCGTCCTTGTCGACCCGCTTGAAGTCGATGATGCGGTATTGCCGCTTGTGGCCGCCGCCCTGGTGCCGGGTGGTGATCCGGCCGTGGGCGTTGCGCCCGCCCTTCTTCGGCAGCGGGGCCAGCAGCGACTTCTCCGGCGTCGACCGGGTGATCTCAGCGAAGTCGGCAACGCTGGAGCCACGCCGGCCGGGCGTCGTCGGCTTGTATTTACGGATAGCCATTGTTGTCTACACCCCTCAGCTGACCGGGCCGCCGAAGGCCTCGATGCGGTCGCCCTCAGCCAGCTTCACCATCGCGCGCTTGGTGTCCTTGCGCTTGCCCCAACCGGTGCGGGTGCGCTTGCGCTTGCCCTCACGGTTGAGCGTGTTGACGGTCAGGACGCGGACGTTGAAGATCTGCTGAATCGCGATCTTGATCTGCGTCTTGTTCGCACCCGTGGCCACGATGAACGTGTACCAGTTGCGGTTCAGCTCGCTGTAGCTCTTCTCCGAGACGATCGGCGCGACGATGATGTCGCGCGGATCCGCGATGGTCGGCATCAGTTCTCCTCCTGCGCGGCTTCGGCCGGCACGCCGAGGAACTCGTCCAGGGCGTCCTTGGTGAAGACCACGTCGTCGGCGACCAGCACGTCGTAGGTGTTGAGCTGGCCGGCCTCGATCAGGTGCACCCGCGGCTCGTTGCGCAACGAAATCCAGTTGATCTCGTCAGTCGCGGTCAGCACCACGAGCACCCGCTTGGCCTGCGTCACCTTGGTGAGCACGCCGATCGCGGACTTCGTGGAGGGCGTCTCGCCGGTGACGAACCCCTCGACCACGTGCACGTGGCTGCTGCGGGCCCGGTCGGAGAGGGCGCCGCGGAGGGCGGCGGCCTTCATCTTCTTGGGCGTCCGCTGGCTGTAGTCGCGCGGAACCGGGCCGTGGACAACGCCACCGCCGGCGAACTGCGGCGCCCGCAGTGAGCCCTGCCGGGCGCGGCCGGTGCCCTTCTGCTTGTAGGGCTTCTTGCCGCCGCCCCGGACCTCGCCGCGGGTCTTGACCTTGTGCGTGCCCTGGCGCGCGGCGGCCAGCTGGGCCACCACGACCTGGTGCATCAGCGGGATGTTGGCCTGCGTGTCGAAGATGTCAGCGGGCAGCTCGACGGAGCCGCTCTTGCCACCGTCGACGGTGATCACGTCGACCGAAGTCATCACGCACCACCCTTCGAGACCAGCACCTTGGCCGCCGAGCGGACCAGGATCAGCGCGCCCTTGGGGCCGGGAATGGCGCCCTTGACGAGCAGCAGGTTGTTTTCGGTGTCGACCGCCTGGACCGTCAGGTTCTGCACGGTGTAGCGGCGACCGCCCATGCGACCGGCCATCCGGACGCCCTTGAAGACGCGACCGGGGGTCGCGCAGGCGCCGATCGAGCCGGGCGAGCGGTGCTTGCGCTCGACGCCGTGGCTGGCCTTGAGACCGTGGAAGCCGTGCCGCTTCATGACGCCGGCGAAGCCCTTGCCCTTGGTGCGGCCGGTCACGTCGATCGACGCGCCGGGCGTGAACGCCTCGACGGTGACCTCCTGACCGAGCTCGTAGTCGCCGGCGTCGTTCGTGCGCAGCTCGACGATGTGCCGTCGCGGTGCGACGCCCGCCTTCGCGTAGTGGCCGGACTTCGGCTTGTTGACCTTGCGCGGGTCGACCACGCCGTAGGCCAGTTGGACGGCCGCGTAGCCGTCGTTGTCACCGGTGCGGATCTGGGTCACGACGCAGGGGCCGGCCTGGACCACGGTGACCGGGACAACGCGGTTGTTGTCCCAGACCTGGGTCATGCCGAGCTTGGCGCCCAGGATGCCCTTCACTTGCCTGTCCATGAGTTCGCAGTCCCTACAGCTTGATCTCGATGTCGACACCGGCCGGCAGGTCGAGGCGCATCAGCGAGTCGACCGTCTTCGGCGTCGGGTCGATGATGTCGATCAGCCGCTTGTGCGTGCGCATCTCGAAGTGCTCGCGCGAGTCCTTGTATTTGTGCGGCGAGCGGATGACGCAGAAACGGTTGATCTCCGTGGGCAGCGGCACCGGGCCCGCGACCTGCGCCCCGGTGCGGGTCACCGTCTCGACGATCTTGCGCGCCGACGAGTCGACGACCTCGTGGTCGTAGGCCTTGAGCCGGATGCGGATCTTCTGTCCCGCCATGGTGGCTTCTGTTCCTTCTCTCGATGCCGCTCTTGTCGTGGGTTTGACCCCACTCCTCCGACCCCCGCGGTCGGGCGTGTCGCGCCCTGTGGCCAAGCTCCGCCGCAAAGCGGCGGTCTGTCTATCGGGGGTCGGACGCCTCCGAAAAGAGGCGCCACGCGCGAGGGTGGCTGCTAACCCAGGGGCCAGCAGCCACCCGTCGCGTACGCAACCTGACTAGTATGCCGGATCGAACCCGGCAGGTCTAATCGGGGTTACCTGTTTACTTGATGATCTTAGTGACGCGACCAGCGCCGACCGTGCGACCACCCTCGCGAATCGCGAACTTGAGGTTTTCCTCCATCGCGATGGGCTGGATGAGCTTGACCGACATCGTGGTGTTGTCGCCCGGCATCACCATCTCGGTGCCCTCGGGCAGCGTGACGACGCCGGTGACGTCCGTGGTCCGGAAGTAGAACTGCGGACGATAGTTCTGGAAGAACGGGGTGTGCCGGCCACCCTCCTCCTTGGAGAGGATGTAGACGGTCGCCTCGAACTCCGTGTGCGGGGTGTTCGAACCCGGCTTGACCACGACCATGCCGCGCTCGACCTCGTCGCGCTTGGTGCCGCGCAGGAGAAGGCCGACGTTCTCACCGGCGCGAGCGTCCTCAAGGGTCTTGCGGAACATCTCGATCGCGGTGACCTTGGTCTTGAAGCCCTTCTCCTTGATCCCGACGAGCTCGACGTCCTCGTTCGGCAGGAGCACACCGCGCTCCACCCGACCGGTGACGACCGTGCCACGACCGGTGATCGTGAAGACGTCCTCGACGGGCATGAGGAACGGCTTCTCGACGTCACGCTCGGGCTGCGGGATCGACGTGTCGACCGCGTTCATCAGCTCCATGAGCTTGTCGGTCCACTCGGGGTCACCCTCGAGGGCCTTGAGCGCCGAGACGCGCACGACCGGCAGGTCGTCGGCAGGTTATTCGTGCGCCGACAGCAGCTCGCGGACCTCGAGCTCGACGAGCTCGAGCAGCTCCTCGTCATCGACCATGTCGCTCTTGTTGAGCGCCACGACGATGTAGGGAACGCCGACCTGGCGGGCCAGCAGCACGTGCTCACGGGTCTGCGGCATCGGGCCGTCGGTCGCCGCGACCACCAGGATCGCGCCGTCCATCTGCGCGGCACCGGTGATCATGTTCTTGATGTAGTCGGCGTGACCGGGGCAGTCGACGTGCGCGTAGTGCCGCGACTCGGTCTGGTACTCGACGTGCGCGATCGAGATCGTGATGCCGCGGGCCTTCTCCTCCGGCGCCTTGTCGATCTCGTCGAACGGCGTGTAGGGGTTAACGTCCGGCATCTTGTCGTGCAGGACCTTGGTGATGGCCGCGGTCAGCGTCGTCTTCCCGTGGTCGATGTGACCAATGGTGCCGATGTTGACGTGCGGCTTAGTCCGCTCGAACTTCGCCTTCGCCACTGGTGTCCTCCTCAAGGACTTCTTGTTCCGTACGTCCTCGGCACCCTATGGCACCGACGACACTGTCCACTTGGTGGGTGCTGGGACGATGAAGCCCCAGCACCCTCACATAGCTATTCGCCAGTTGCCTTGGCGATGATCTCCTTCGCGACGTTCTGCGGAACCTCGGCGTAGGAGTCGAACTGCATGCTGTAGCTGGCCCGGCCCTGGGTCTTCGACCGCAGGTCACCGACGTAGCCGAACATCTCCGAAAGCGGCACCAGGGCCCGGACGACGCGAGCGCCGCTGCGCTCCTCCATCGCCTGGATGATGCCGCGCCGCGAGTTGAGGTCGCCGATCACGTCGCCCATGTTTTCCTCGGGCGTGGTGACCTCGACCGCCATCATCGGCTCGAGCAGTGCCGGGTCGGCCTTGCGGGCAGCGTCCTTCAGCACCATCGAACCGGCGATCTTGAACGCCATTTCCGACGAGTCGACCTCGTGGTACTGACCGTCGAGCAGGGTCAGCTTGAGGCCCACCAACGGGTAGCCGGCGAGGATGCCGTATTGCATGGCGTCCTGTGCGCCCGCGTCCACGGAAGGGATGAACTCCCTCGGGATGCGGCCGCCGCTGACGGCGTTGGCGAACTCGTAGGTCGGTGCGTCGTTGTCGAGCGGCAACGGCTCGAGCCTGACGATGACCCGCGCGTACTGGCCGGAGCCACCCGTCTGCTTCTTGTGGGTGTATTCGACCTTGTCCACCCTGCGGCGGATCGTCTCGCGGTAGGCCACCTGCGGCTTGCCGACGTTGGCCTCGACGTTGAACTCACGCCGCATCCGGTCGACCAGGATGTCGAGGTGGAGCTCGCCCATCCCGGAGATGACCGTCTGGCCGGTCTCCTCGTCGTTGCGGACCCGGAACGTCGGGTCCTCCTCGGCGAGGCGCTGGATCGCGGTGCCCAGCTTCTCCTGGTCGGACTTGGTCTTCGGCTCGATCGCCACCGAGATGACCGGCTCCGGGAACGTCATCGACTCCAGGATGACCGGGTTGGCCGGGTCGCAGAGGGTGTCGCCGGTGGTGGTCTGCTTGAGACCCTGCACGGCGATGATGTCACCCGCGTACGCGGTCGACCGCTCCTCACGCTTGTTGGCGTGCATCTGGTAGATCTTGCCGATGCGCTCCTTGCGGTCCTTGGTCGAGTTTATGACCGGAGAACCCGAGTCGAGCGTGCCGGAGTAGACCCGGACGTAGGTGAGCTTGCCCAGGTGCTTGTCCGTCTGGATCTTGAACGCGAGGCCTGCGAAGGGCTCCGAGTTCGACGGCTTGCGCAGCAGCGGGGTCTCACCGTCGGTGGCCACGCCCTCGATCGCCGGAACGTCCAGCGGCGAGGGGAGGAAGTCGACGACCGCGTCGAGCATGGGCTGGACGCCCTTGTTCTTGAAGGCCGAACCGGTCAGGACCGGGTTG
>Ga0193743_1000545_pt1 | contig 29401 bp, 24 predicted proteins | sample L2c2metaG_FD_143038 | JGI IMG/M metagenome (GOLD analysis project Ga0193743, IMG submission 143038) | Soil microbial communities from a riparian zone of the East river system, Colorado, United States - L2c2 | ecosystem: Environmental > Terrestrial > Soil > Riparian zone | place: USA: East River...
ACTGGAGATCTGGCTTCGATAGGTGCGGCCCTGCATCCACGCCCGATTCGCCGGGTCGATGGACAGCAGCACCACTCGGCACAGCACCTGGCCAGGGCCGGGTTCGCCGATCTCGGTTGTGGCAGTGCGGAAATGGCGGAGTTCGAGCGGGCCGTCCGGACGCTCGGCGAGCAGGATCTGCCTGTTCACGTTGCCAGTTCCCCGGCTCGCTCGAGCAGGCGCAGCGCAGCGGCGTGGAGGCGATCGCCGGTGGTCTTGTCAGCCTGGCCGGCGCACGCGCGGGCATGGGTGCCTTCGAGGACGATGCCGAGCTTGTAACAGGCGAGGACCTCGAACCACGGCAGCGCGGTCAAATCGCGGCCACTGACATCCCGGTACCTCGCGATCAGTTCCGCACGAGTCGGGAATCCCGACCACGGCTCGATCGGGACGACGGCCGCGGCGTGACCGTCGTCGTCGCGCCAGGTGGCGAGCAACCAGGCCAGGTCGAGCAACGGATCGCCGACCGTCGCCATCTCCCAGTCGACGACCGCTACCAGCTCGGGGCCGGACGGCGAGAAGAGGACGTTGGCCAGGTGGAAGTCGCCGTGCACCAACCCGGGCTGCCAGGTCGCCGGCCGGTTACGGTCCAGCCATCGGGCGACCGGGTCGACACCGGAAAGTTCTGAACCCAGATAACCGGGAAGCTCGCGGTAGCTCTCCAGTTGCGTCTGCCAACGCGCGGCCTGCCGCTCGAGATAGCCTTCCCGGCGCCCCAGGTCCCCGATCCCGGCGGCGTCGACGTCCACCCTGGACAGCGCGGCGGCGGTGTCCGCCATGGCCAGGCCCATCTGATGCCGGATCACCGGATCGTCTCTGTGCGGTGCCGGTAGACCGCCTGCCGGATTGAATCCGTCGATCGGGGCCATCAGGTAGAACGCGCAGCCGAGCACGTCGGTGTCGCCGCAAGCGGCGATCAAGCCGGGATGGGGAACCGGCGATTCGCGGAGCGCGGCGAGCACCCGGGCCTCGCGGCGCATCGTCTCGTCACTCTTGGCTCGCTTGTGGATCGGCGGCCGCCGCAGCACATAGTCATTCCCGTCGCGACGGAACCTCAGCAGGATGTTCTGTGTTCCACCGGTGAGCCGCTCGACGTGGGTGATCGGGCCGCGGGGGAGGCCCTGCTGGTCCATCCAGGTGGCGAGCCGGTCCAGATCGACTCCCGTCGGCTGGGCCTCTGCTGGCGTCGCGGTCACCGTGCGAGGAGAGCGGGATCGCCGTTCCCGACGGCGTGTTCGAGTAGTTCGGCGTAGCGGGCGCGGGCTTCGGCGCGCCGCGTGGGGACGTGCGCGGTGGGGAACAGGCCCGGCGCCGGAACGCGGTCACGGAGCAGTTCTCGGGCCAGCGTGATCTTGTGGACCTCGGTCGGACCGTCGGCCAGCCCCATCACCTCGGAGCCGAGCAGCATTGCCGCAAAAGGCATCTCGTCGGACACCCCGAGCGCGCCGTGCAGGTGCAGGGCACGCTGCGCCACGTCGTGCAGAACTTTCGGCATGGCGACCTTGACCGCGGCGATGTCCTTGCGTACGACGCGGTAGTCCTGATGCTTGTCGATCAGCCACGCGGTGCGCAGCACCAGAAGGCGGAACTGTTCCATCTCGATCCAGCTGTCGGCGATCTTCTCCTGGGTCATCTGGAAGCTCGCCAGGGTGCCGGCTCGGGTCTGGCGGGAAACCGCACGCTCGCACATCATGTCGAACGCCTGACGAACCAGCGCGATTGTGCGCATCGCGTGGTGAATGCGACCGCCGCCCAGTCGGGTCTGCGCGATGGCGAACGCCGCGCCCTCGTCACCGAGCAGGTTCTCCGTCGGCACCCGCATGTTCTCGAACCGCAGGTACGAGTGCGAGCTATCGTGCTCGCCCCCGATGTGTATGTCGCGCACGAACTCCAACCCTGGCGTTCCGGCTGGCACCAGGAACATCGACATTCCCCGGTACGGATCGGCCTCGGGATCGGTCACGGCCATCACGATGAAGAACGCTGCCACCGCGGCGTTGGAGGCGAACCACTTCTCGCCGGTGATCACCCACTCGTCGCCGTCGCGCACGGCACGGGTCCGCAAGAGCGTGGGGTCGGCCCCGGCGTGCGGCTCGGTCATCGCGTAGCAGGAGGAGATCTCTCCTGCCAGCAGCGGCCGCAGAAACTGCTCCTTCTGTGCGGGGCTGCCGAAGTGCGCGAGAATCTCGGCATTGCCCGAATCGGGTGCCTGGCAGCCGAAGACCGTTGGAGCCCAACGGGAACGGCCGAGGATCTCGTTCATCAGAGCCAGCTTCAGTTGCCCGTACCCTGGTCCGCCGAGCTCGGGACCGAGATGACACGCCCATAGTCCGCGATCTTTGACCCGTTGCTGCAGCGGCCGCACTATCGATGCGGCCCGCTGGTCGGCCTTGTCTGCGGGGTCGCCGAGCACCAAGTCCAGCGGCTCGACTTCGTCCCGGACGAACGTGTCGAGCCAGTCCAGTTCGCGTTGAAAGTCGGGTTCGGTGTCAAAGTCCCACGCCACTGTGCGCTCCCATCGCTGTAATGCGATCGACCTGTGATTTAATGTGATCGCATCAATCAAGCTAGCACGAGGAGGGCAGGGAAGTGAAAGCGTCGGTGGCCGGGCAGGACACCCGGTCGCAGCTCATCTCCGCCGCCGAGCGGCTGTTTGCGGAGCGGGGCGTCGACGGCGTGTCGCTCAACGAGATCAATCGCGATGCGGGCCAACGCAACGCCAGTGCCCTGCAGTACCACTTCTCCGACCGCGCGGGCCTGCTGAAGGCGGTCATCGACAAGCACGGGCCCGACGTCGACGCGCGCCGTGACGTGTTGCTTCAGCAGTACCGGGTATCCGGAGTAGAAGACCTGCGTGCACTGGCGGCCGCGCTGGTCCTGCCCCTGTCGGCGAAGTTATCGGACCCCGACGGCGGTCGGGAGTACTTGAGAATCGTTGCCGAGCTGGTCAATCGGCCCGACCCGCAGTTTGGCGTCCTCCTCGACGGCCCCGGCGGAGCCGGCCTCCTGACCTGGCGCGAATGTGTCGACCCGCTGCTCACCCGGGAGTCCATCGAGATCTTCCACACCCGGTTCACCGCGATCCGGTTCACTCACGTCGAACTTGCGATCCGCGCGGCCGGGCGGCCGCGCGCCGACGAGCGGTTGTTCACCAGCAGACTGATCGACTTGGTCGCAGCGGTCCTGGCGACTCCGGTGTCGGAGCAGACAGCGGGACTTCTGCGCCAACGCAATACGCGCCGGCGACTCACCTGATGAGCCCGTCGAGCGCCATCGCACAGAATTGGTCGGCGATGGACTCGACGGTGTCGCCGTTTTCGGGGCGGTACCAGAGATAGAGCATGTTGACCATGCCCAGCAATCCGTTCACGACGGCGCGGTCCGCGCTGCGGAAGCGGCCCGCCCGGTGGCCGTCATCCAGCACGCGTTGCCAGCAATCCTGAACCTTGTCACGGAGGATCTGGAGTTCGGCCGCACGCGTACCGGTCAGGGCGCCGCCGTCGCGGACCTGGATGGCCACCTCTCGGCGATGTTCGGCGATGATCCCGACATGGAAGCCGATGAGTCTCCTGAGCTTGTCGACGGCGTCGAGATCGGCCGTTGTGATCGATTCGGCACCGTCCAGAGCATGCTCGGTATAGCGCCGCAGAATCTCCCAGAGCAACTCGTGCTTCGAGCGGATGTGGTAGTAGAGGGCGCCCGGTTGGACGTCCGCGCGGGCGCCGATGTCGGCGACCGAAGTGCCATGAAAGCCCCTGGCGGCGAACAACTCTACCGCCGTTTCGATGATCCGCTCGCGGGTGGCCGCGCCCTGCCCTGCGACGCTGCCGGGCGGTCGCCCGCGCGGCCGTCGCGGGGGCTTCCCGAGTGTTGCGCCCCCTGCTGCAACAGCACTCATCTCATCCCACCGTCCAGCTTCAGCGTGGCACCGGTGCAGAACGAGGACGCCTCCGACGCGAGGTACAGCGCCGCCCCGACGATCTCCTCCGGTTCGCCCACCCTGCCCAGTGCCGCGGCTGCCGCCATCGCCTCGGCGACCTGTGGCGTCCAGGCGCGCGACACATCGGTACGGAAGGCCCCACATTGGATCGTGTTGACTCGCACGGTTGGCCCGAAGGCTTGGGCGAAGCCCTCGGTCAGCGCATTGAGCCCGGCCTTCGCAGCGGCGTAGGGCAGCTGCTCGGGTGCCGGCCGGCTGGCCGCCACCGAGCTGATATTGATGATCGAGCCTCCTTGCGCAGCCGCCATCTGCGTACCGATCAGGGCCGCCAGTCGGAACGGTCCCTTGAGGTTGAGACCGATGACCTTGTCCCACAAGGGTTCACCGACCCGATCGAGGCTCGGGTACAGCGGCGACATGCCAGCATTGTTCACCAGAATGTCGACCCTGCCGAACTCCGCATACGCAGTATCCACCAGAGTGTCGCACTGCGCCCAGTCGCTGACGTTGCACGCCACCGGCAGCGCTTTGCGGCCGGTGTGCCGCACGATCTCGCCGGCGACTTCTTGGCAGCCGTCCAGCTTTCGGCTGGCGATGACGACGTCCGCGCCATGCTCGGCGAACGCTTCGACCATGCACTTACCCAAACCCCGGCTGCCGCCGGTAACCAGCGCCACCTTGCCATCGAGTCTCATATCGCCCTTGCTTATGTAGTGATCGCTCAATATGCTAACAGCACCCTCTGGCTTGCTTGCATACAAGCAAGGTTGCGGGTTGGGCTGGAAGCGGACGGGAAGTCGACGGCCCCAACAAAATGCTGAGAATGGACGGTGAACGATGTCACGCAAGCAGTTGTGTTCGGTGCCAATCGAATCGGACGCCAAACCCGTGTATGGATCGGGCACCCCGGGACTGCTGGAAATGCATCGGCTCCTGCTGAGCGACCGCCAGGAATACTATCGCCGCAAGCTCGAGCAGTTCGACGAAGTCACTTTCATCAACCTGTTCGGAAACAAGGTGGTGCTCTTTCTGACGCCCGAGGGCACCCAGGCGGTCGCGATGAACCTGGACAAGGCGTTGGCCAACGGGCCGGCATGGGGGCTGTTCATCGGGCTGGGATTCCGCCGCGGGATCCTGCTACTGGACTTCGACGAACACCGCCTGCACCGGTCGGTGATGCAGAGCGCGTTCTCCAGCCCCAACCTCAAGGGCTATCTCCAGGAAATGCAGCCGATGCTCGCCGGCCGCATCGCCAATCTGCCTGCGGGGCAGGTCCCGCTCGGCCACGCGTTCAAGGACATCTCGCTGAGCATGGCGATGGAGGTGTTCGTCGGAGTGAAGCTGCCCAAGGCCGAGACCGACCGAATCATCAAGGCCTTCATGGACTGCCTGTCCTCGGTGGGCGCGTTCGTACGCTTCCCAATCCCGGGCGGGCAGTGGGCGCGGGCGATCGCGGCTCGCAAGGAGCTCGAGAGATTCTTCTACGACCTGGTGCCGCAGAAGAGGGCGACCGAGACAGCGGATCTGTTCTCGGTGCTGTGCCACGCACAGTCCGAGCAAGGGGAGATGTTCACCGACGAGGACGTCGTGAATCACATGATCTTCGTGTTATTCGCCGCGCACGACACCTCGACCGTCACGTTGACGACGATGGCGTATTACATGGCGCGCTACCCGGCGTGGCAGGACCGGGCCAGGGCCCGGGCCTTGTCGCTGCCCGCTGAGCTCGCATACGAGCATCTCGGCGAGATGACCGAGCTGGATTGGATCATGAAGGAAGCGTTGCGGCTGAACCCTCCGGTGCCGTGGCTGGCCCGTCAGGCCATCAAGGATACCGAGGTCAACGGCTACCACATTCCGGCAGGAGCGATGGTGATGGCACCGACGCCGGCGATCCACAGCAATCCGCGGGTGTGGCACGACCCCTATACGTTTGATCCCGAACGGTTCAGTCCGGAGCGTGCGGAGGACAAGTCTCACCGGTTCGCGTGGATGCCGTTCGGCGGCGGAGTGCACAAGTGCATTGGCCTGTACTTCGCGCAGATGGAGATCAAGACGATCCTGCATCACCTCCTGCGCAACTTCGAGTGGTCGGTACCCGAGGATTATCGCTGGACGCTGGATCCCCGCAGTTTGGGCGACCCGGTCGACGGGTTGCCGGTAGGGCTTCGGCTCCGGTCGGCAGTCGAATCATGAAGGTACACATCGATCACGCGAGGTGTGAAACCAACGCGCTGTGTGTCGGAATGGCGCCGGACCTGTTCGAACTGGACGGCGATTACCCGATCCAGGTGCCAGACGTCATTCCCGCCGAGCGTCGCGGTGAGGTTCGCGAGATCGTGGCGAGCTGCCCGACAGCGGCCCTGTCAATCGAATTCGCTGACGGCGAGTAGCCCGAAACAGCCTCGCCTGCAGCGGATGTCACGACTCGGACCCGCCAGGGATTCATCAATGACCGCCCTCGGTCTGGCGGATCTGCTCGGCCGAGTCGGCCGTCGCCAGGTTGGCTGCGAGGAAGTCTGCGGTACGAGGCAGACTGAGGTGCAGCTCCGAGATGACACACACGCGCGCTTGCCCATGGCTCATCTGGAAGTCCAGAGCGTGACCGCCCTGGCTGCGGCCGTCGTCGAGGAAGTGCAGGTGGTAGCCGGCCACCGAGATGCCCTGGTCGTAGTCGGGGAGCCGGAAACCTGCGAGGGTGCCTGACACGTCGGTGCAACGGTTCTCGGCTTGGCCTGCGGTGGCTTTGATCAGGGGTGGGTAGGGCGGCGTCTGGGCCATCACAGTCCGGGTGCTGATCTCGTTGAACTGCCCAGCGATCCTGATGGCGTACATGAGGTTCTCGCTGCCGATGAGCTCGTCGATCCGTGCGAGGGCTTCGGATCGGGTCGTGGGGCTCGTGAACGTGAGGCTGTGGTCGGTCTTGAAACGGGTGACGGCGGCGAAGGGTGTGCGTTCGGTATCGGCGGCGATCACAGCGCTGCCGTCGGCGCGCAGGTGATGGCAGATGCCGTCCAGGATCACCATCTCACCGTCGAGGTGGTTGAAGGTGCCGAGACCGAAGTCTCCGTGCTGCAGGATTTCGGCGATGGTGACGTCACCGTCGTACACGCCGTCGAGCAGAGCCCCCATGGTGGACGACTGATACAGCTCCCGCGCTGCGCTGTGGTGGTGGCCCACCATGGCGCTGGCCCAGTTGCGAAATCGGTCGTGGGCCGTATGCGGCTCGGTGCTCATTCGAGGCAGCCTTCGTGGAGCTGCGCGGCGAGGCCTGTGTTGTGGCTGTAGTCGACCGGGACGTCGATCAGCGACGGGCCGTCCTCGGACAGCGACTGCTTGAGGACCGTCTCGAATTCCTCCAACGTCTCGACGCGGTAGCCTCGGGCGCCGAACGCCGCGGCGTAGGAGACGATGTCGTAGTCACCGAGCTGTACCCCGGACTTCCTTCCGTATTTCAGCGCCTCCTGGAACCCCACCATGTCGTAGGTGTCATCGCGCATGATCACGTGGGTGAAACTCAGCCCGAGACGTGTCGCGGTCTCCAGTTCCTGTGCGGAGAACAGGAACCCACCGTCACCGGAGATGGATACGACCTGGGTGCCGGGACGGACCAAGCTCGCCGACATGGCCCACGGCAGGGCGACGCCGAGCGTCTGCTGGCCGTTTGAGAAGAGCAGATGACGGGGCTGGTAGACCCGGAAGTGGCGCGCCATGTAGATGTAGACCGAACCGACGTCGCACGCCACGGTGGCGTCGTCCTCGAGCCCCTCACGCAGCGCTAACACCAGCGCCGCCGGATTTACCCCGTGACCCTGCGTCGAAGCACCGCGGGCATTCTCGTCGATGTCCGCGAGAACCCTTCGCTGGCGTGCGAGTTCGGACGCGTAGACGTCTCCGATGTGCAGATCCGATAGCAGCCGGGTCATTTCGTCGAGGGTCGCGGCCACCGAGCCGCGCAGCTCCACCACCGGCTGGTAGTGGTTGTCCACATCGGCGGGGATGGTGTCGATGTGGACGACGGTGCGGTCGACGTCGGAGTTCCACAGCACCGGGTCGTACTCGACGGCGTCGTAGCCGATGGTGACCAGTACGTCGGCGTTGGCGACGACGACGTCGCCTGGCTGGTTGCGGAACAGGCCGACCCGGCCCAGGTAGTGCTCTTCGAGGGCACGCGACACCACGCCTGCAGCCTGGAAGGTTTCCACCACGGGCAACCCCGTGGCCGTGACGAGAGCCCGCAGCGCAGCGCAACTCTGCGGGTCGGCACCGCGCGCACCCACTAGCAGGGCCGGCCGCTGAGCGTGCCGAATGAGGTTGGCGGCCTGACTGATTGCCTCGGCGGATGCCGGGCCCAACGCCGGAGAGGGCAGGGCCCGCGTGATGCCCGCGGAGGTCGGCGCGGCCAACACATCCTGGGGCAGGATAATCGCGGCGGCTCCTCGTGGTGCCGTGGTGGCGGACCGGAACGCGTTCGCCACCGCTTCCGGAACGTTGTCCGGGTCGTTGACCTCGCCGGTGAACTTGGTGACCGTCTTCATCATCGCCGCGGCATCCATCGACTGATGCGTTCGTTTGAGCCGGTCCTGCCGGCTCACTGCGCCGCAAAGTGCCACCACCGGGTCCTGCTCGGTGTTGGCGGTGAGCAGACCGGTGGCCAGATTCGCCGTCCCGGGCCCAGAGGTCACCAGCACCACGCCAGGGGATCCGGTGAGCCGGCCGATGGCCCCGGCCATGAACGCCGCGTTCTGCTCGTGACGGCACACCACCAACTGCGGGCCCATGTCGGCGAGCACATCGAAGACCGCATCGATCTTCGCCCCGGGTACGCCAAAGACGTATTCCACCCCGTACGCGGTGAGGGCTTCCACCACCCGCTGAGCGCTTCGGGCGGCAGGCCAAGGCGCGTGGGTTGCGGTCATCGGGCACCTACTTTCTCGTGTGTGCGCTTGTCGGCCTCGAACCTGGTGAGATCGGTGATGTTGCCGAGCGCGGTGGGTTCGGGACGGCGGGACAGTCGGTGCTGAAGAGAATGTGGTTGTCGCCGGCGACTTCCAACGGCTCGATGAATCAGACGGTACGGCCGCGCTTGCGCATCAACAAGGAAATCATCCCCGCGAGGTCACCTTTTCGGGCCAGCACTACCCCATACATACCTGCTAGCGCCAAGAGCAGCCGCCTCGGCCTGGATGAGACAACCAGGGGCGAAAAGGGTTTCGTTCCTGTTGCAGCAGGTGCGGCCATTCAATGATCTGGGCCGTGCCGCTGGGACAGATAGTCGTGCACGACTTCACCTGCCTGGAGGGTGACGTCGGACACCGTGTGGGTGATGGACACGATCTCCCGCACCGGCAGCTCCGCCAAGGGTGCCATCGCGTGCGGGTAGAGCTCCAGCGTCCCAGGGCCGGTGTACGCCTCTTTGACGACGACGTCCTCATAGCCGAACCTGACGAGTTCCAGGATCCTCGGCTTCCCGTCGATGTGCGGAATGATCTTGAGCACGACTCCGGGGGAGCCTGCCGCTCGCTCAGCTTCCCGTGGCTCCATCGTCTGGTGCCCATAGCCCATCGTGGCCCTCGCCACGGGGGCATCGCCGTACTCGAGGGTGCCGACGAGGGTGTCGTCGTGCAGCCCGACCGTCGGCGCGCCGAACTTCTTTGGCAGTCCCCACCATTCGCGGCCCTGCAGGATTGCGGCAACGCTGCCCGCGTACATCGCAGGCCGGAAGAGGAGCGGCTCGCCGTTCAGTTCGGTACTGATGCTCTGCGCGACCTCGTAGTAATCGCCCAACTTCGGTGCCCTCATGAACAGGAAGGCGATGCTGACGATCGGCTCTGTGACGGTCAGCGGTTGGGGAACAAGCGCGGCGACCTTGTCGATGTCAGATCGGTAGGTAACCGTCAGCGAGACGCGGTCGAGGAATCTGTCCGGGGGCGGTGGGTAGGCCGGACATGCGAGCGGCATCGACACGGCCCGAGCGACAACGTCGGCTGCCGGAATGGTGGTTGCCATCATTTCTCCTTTGGGGTGACGGGTTACTGCCCTAAGGGCGTCAGCCGGCGACGAAGTGTTGACGGAGCTCGCCGATCCCCTCGATGGTGCTGACCAACTCGTCACCAGGGGCGAGCCAGCGCTGAGGGGTGCGGCCGAGCCCGACACCTGGCGGGGTGCCGGTGAAGATGACGTCCCCAGGCAGCAGGGGCAGGACGGCCGAGATCCTGGCGACTAGCGCCGGGACGGGGAAGATGAGGTCGTTGGTGCGGGCACGCTGGACCTGTTCACCATTGACCGCGCAACCCAATTCGACATCGTCGGGGTTGTCGAACTCGTCGGGAGTCACCAACCACGGGCCGATCACCGAGAAGCCGGGATAGGACTTGGCGAGGCTGAACTGTGGGGACGGGCCCTCCATCTGGCCGATCCGCTCGGAGATGTCCTGGCCTACGGCCAAGCCGGCGACGTGGCTCCAGGCGTCGGCCTCGGACACCTGGTAGGCCTCGGCACTGACGATCACGACCAGCTCGACCTCCCAGTCGGTGTGGCCGCCCGTGGGCAGGGCCACCTCGGTGACGGGGCCGGTGATGCTCGAGACGAACTTGGTGAAGACCGGCGGGTCCTCGGGGATGGCGAAGCCGGCCTCCAACGCGTGCGCCCGGTAGTTCAGCCCAATGGCGAACAGCTGGCGGGGGGCCGGGGCCGGCGAGCCGAGTTCGGCGGGGTCGAAGCCGTCCGCGCCGGTGAACTCGGCTTGATCGACCCAGGCGCGGAACTCGGCCCACTGCGAGTAGATCGCCTGCGGATCAGATGGAAAGCGGCCGTCGCTGGATTTCTCGACATCGACTGCGCCGCTGTCGGTCACGATGACGAGACGGCCGGCGAGATTCGCGATGCGCATGGTGTGTTCTCATTCCGGTTGAAGGTTGGATGTCCTGACCCGCAGATCGGCAGCGAGTGCCGGGCGGGTGGCCCGCTCGAGCTCGATCAGCACGGAGTGGTACGGGCGTCCGGTCGCGTGCTGCATGCCGATCTCACACGTGCGGTTGGCCGACAGATGGGCATCGAACTCCCGCGACGTCACCTCTTCTGCCTCGTGCTTCGTGGCTGACTCGGTCAACTCCTTGTGCAACATGCCTCGGTCGCCTGCGAACCCGCAGCACTCGGCGTAGACCGGAATGCGAACGTCACGGGCGCACGCGGCCGCGACGGCGCGGAGGTCATCGTCATCGCCCAGATGGCGCATCGAGCAGGTCGGATGCAGCACCGCGCTGCCGATCCGGTGAGTGACTACCAGGTTGGGCAACAGCTCGGTCGCTGCCCACACGATCGAGTCAACCACCTTGAGAGCGGCGTGCTTTCGAACGTTGTCGGGTGTGAGGTACGGCTGCACCTCTTGCGCGATGCCGAGGGTGCACGACGACGCGTCGACGACCAGCGGCAGACGTCCATGGTCGGTCCACTCCCACGCCCTCTCGACGATCCGGTTGGCCATCACCGCATTGCCCTCGTCGTAGCCCTTGGAGTGCCAGATCGTCGCGCAGCAGGATCCGACGACGTCGGGCGGAATCCACACCGGCCGTCTGGCCCTGCGGGAAACTTGGACGATGGCCTCGGCCAGGGCTTCGCCCTCGGGGCCGGCGAAGATCCGGTTGACACAGGCCACGTAGTAGACGGCAGTGGCCGTGGTCCGGTCGGTAGACGGCAGCCGATGGCTTGCCGGGCCGGGAATCTCGGGCAGCCATTCGGGAATCAGTTCCGGAGAGACCACCGCCCGTACCCCGGAGGTGATGTCCTCCAGCACACGGTCGCTCAGGTGGTCCGCGACGACGAGGGCTGCGCGGATCGACCGCTCCGCGACGGCGAACGCGTTTGCGATGCGGGCCGCATTGCGCTCCTCGCGGGGAGAGTGCCGTACGTGGCGGAACCCCTTCATCATCGCGCCGGTATCGATGCCGACCGGGCAGGCGATCATGCACGTCGAGTCCCCGGCACAGGTGTCGACCGCGTCGTGCCCGTAGGACTCCAGCAGCGCGTCGGTGACAGCTGAATCCGCGGGCTGGCGCAGCATCTCGCGGCGCAGCACGATGCGCTGCCGCGGTGTCGTCGTCAGGTCGCGGCTCGGGCAGACGGGCTCGCAGAAGCCGCATTCGATACAAGGATCGGCGGCGGCTTCGATGGTCGGGATGGTCTTGAGGCCGCGTAGGTGTGCGCGGGGTTCGCGGTTGAGCACGACGCCGGGGGCGAGCACACCGTCGGGATCGAGGAGCTGCTTCACCCGCCACATCACCTCGGTGGCACGCGGGCCCCACTCGAGTTCGAGGAACGGCGTCATGTTGCGCCCGGTGGCGTGTTCGGCCTTCAGCGAGCCGTCGAAACGGCGGACGATCATGGTGCAGAAATCCTCCATGAACGCCGCGTAGCGTGCGACGTCGTCCGGTCGGGCCGCGTCGAAGGCAAGCAAGAAATGCAGGTTGCCGTGCGCCGCGTGGCCCGCGACGGCGGCGTCGAAGCCGTGTTTGCGTTGCAGTTCGCTCAAAGCCACGCAAGCTTCCGCCAATTGCGAAGGAAGCACTGCGAAGTCTTCGGTGATTAGCGTCGTCCCCGTGGGCCGCGCCTTACCCACCGCCGTCATGAATGCTTGGCGGGCATGCCAATACATGTTGATCGTGCCGGCGTCCTCGGTGAACCGGTTCGTGATCGAGGCGACCGGCGCGACGAGGGTGAGCTTGTCGCGGACCGCCGCAGCGGCTTGCCGGTTGTCGCGGTGCGCATCGGCGTCCCCCGCGCGGAACTCGACCAGCAGTGCTGCCACGCCCGCAGGCATGTCCGCCCAGTCTCCTGGCACCCCCGCCACGCTTGCGCACGCCCGCAATGTGTTGTCGTCCATCACTTCGATCGCACGTGCCCCGGCATCGGCGAACAGCGGCACGGCCGCTGCGGCGTCACGGAGCGTCGGGAAGATCAGCATCGCGGTATGGGTGAACCGGTCCAGGGGGACCGTGTCGAACACCGTCTCGGCGATGAACCCGAGGGTGCCCTCCGAGGCGACCATCAGCCCGCGCAGGATCTGTACCGGGGTGGCGCCGTCCAAGAACGCGTCGAGCCGGTAACCACTGGTGTTCTTGAGCTGGTATTTCTTGCGGATGCGGTCGACGAGCTCGCTGTCGCGTTCGATGTCGTCCTTCACTGCGAGGAGCCCGTCGCAGAGCTCGGGTTCGGCGTGGCGGAGGCAGTCGTCGGCGTGCGGATCTCCTGTGTCCACCACGGTGCCCGACGGCAGCACGAACGTGAGCGACGACAGTAGCTTGTAGGAGTTGCGCGCTACACCCGCCGTCATGCCCGAGGCGTTGTTGGCCACGACACCGCCTACCGTGCATGCGCTCGAGCTGGCCGGATCGGGCCCCATCAGACGACCGTGCCTGGCAAGCGTGATGTTGGCGTGCCCCACCGTGGTACCCGGCTTGATCCGGGCCTGGACACCGCCGTCGAGAACCTCGACGCCGGTCCACTCACGGCGCACGTCGACCAGGATGTCGGTGCCCTGCGACTGTCCGTTCAACGAGGTGCCTGCTGCGCGGAACACGATCTCGCGCTGATGTTCTCGGGCATACCGCAGAACCGCGGCGACGTCGTCCACGGTCTCGGCGATGACCACCACCTGCGGGACGAACCTGTATGGACTGGCGTCGGAGGCGTACCGCACCAGGTCGGAGAGCTTGTGCAGCACCTTGCCCTCACCAAGGAAGTGGATGAGGTCTTCCCGTAGGTTCTCCGGCGTGCCCGCGGCACGGTCTTCGGCCACGCCGTCGATGGCCAGACCGCCGGTGGCGGCTGGTCGCAATGCTCCGGGCTTCGGGTCGAGTAGCGCCACGTCAGGCTCCGGTCCTGTCTCGGTGAGTTGCTTGCAATCCCACCGTCGCGCCGATGGGCATCCCGCGCATCCGTTGATACACGCGCACGTGTCCCTAGTCGGGTGGGTGACTCCGCGATTCGGTCAGGCGAGCCCGGTCGCGTCGCCGTCAGCGGCGAGGACGCGGTGGAGTTGGGTACGTGACCGGATGCCGAGCTTGGCGAAGATCTTGCGCAAGTGGTATTCGACCGTGCGTGGGCTGAGAAACAACCGGGCGCCGATCTCAGGATTGGAGAGTCCGTCGCGGGCCAGCCGGGCGATCTGGGCCTCCTGAGGGGTGAGCGGGTCGCCGGTCTCGACGGTCCGTTTGCGGGCGGTTTCGCCTGCGGCCAGCAGCTCACGCGAGGCGCGCTCGGCGAACGCGTCCATGCCGATCGCGGTGAACATCTCGTGGGCCGTGCGCAGCTGCTCGCGTGCATCGAGCGAGCGGCGCTCGCGGCGCAGCCATTCGCCGTACACCAGGTGCGCGCGGGCGAGCTCCACGCGGATTCGGCTGCGGCCCAGTCGCTCGATCGCCTCACGGTAGAGGCTCTCGGCGACCTCGCCCCGGCTGAGCATGGCGCGTGATCGCGCCTCGATCCCCAACGCCCAATCAGTGCCGCTGGGGCGCGTGGTCTCCGCGAGCCGCTGGAGGCCGTCGGCTGCGGACTCGGTGTTCCCGCTGCGGGCGGCTGCCTCGACGAGCTCGGCCAGCGCCCAGGTGGAGAACCGCAGCTCCTCGGGATACTCGGTGGCCTGCAGGGCAGCCGCCAGCGCGTCCTCATAACGGCCAAGGCCGTTGTGTAGCACCGCGCTCACCCAGTGCGTGAACGTCAGCACGAGTCCCTGCCTGCGTTGCATCGCGTCGGCGCCGGCGGCGTCGATCAGTTCGGTGGCGTCAGCCTCGAGGCCCCGCCACGCGGCGAGTAACAGGTCGGAGTAGGGCGCAAAGTGGCTGCCGGTCGCGTCGGTGACCGCCCGCGCCTCCTCGACCAGCGACGCGGCGGCACCGAACTCGCCGGCAAACACGAGCAACCCAGCCCGATTGTTCAAGGAGATCGGGAGGACGGCCAGCGCGCCCGCGTCGCGGGCGAGCTCCACTTGTCGGCCGGAAAGCACATCCCAGGCCTCGTCGTCCCACAAGTCCGTGGCAGCGTGGGAGGCCAGCCAGAACCAGCGCATACCCCCGTCTCGGGAGACGACGAATCGGCGGAAAGCGGTGAGCGCGCGCTTCAGCGTCAGGGCGCCAGCGGCGTGGCCTTCGGTGAGCAGGAGTGCGATTCCGTCCAGCAGCAGATCGAGCGCGCCCGGCGGTTCCACTGCTGGATGCGCCCGACGCGCCGCCTCAGCCACCTGCAGAATGCCGACGCCACCGCCGAGACGGCCGGCGAACAGTGCGGCGGAAAGCGCGTCTAGGTAGGTTTCCCGCGCCAGCGTGACATCGAGCGGCGCGAGCCGTTCGGCGGCGTCGAGTAGCAGTGACGGAGCGTCGCTCCCGCGGTTGGCGGCGAACGCGATCTGCGCGCGCAGCAACTCCGCCCACGCACTCTGGAGCTCGTTGAGTGGCCCCGCCTCCGCCGCCCCGAGCAGTTGCAGCGCCGCGTCGAATGCACCGGCGTGAAGTTTGGCCCGTGCTGCGTCCAAGGCCCGTGTCGCCCTGCGCGTCGGCTCTTGCGTCAAAGCGGTCGCTCTCTCCAGGAACGCGGCCGCCGCGGCCAGACCCCCACGTGCCCGCGCCCGGCCTGCCGACCGCTCGAGCTCCGCGGCGACCTCCTCGTCGGGCCCTGGCGCCGCCTGAGCCCGATGCCAGGCGCGGTGATCGGGGTCAAGCTCGGGATCGGTCGCCTCTGCCAGCGCGCGATGTACGCGTTGCCGCTCGTCCAGCTTCGCGGTCCGGTATATGGCGGAGCGCACGAGCGGATGACGAAACCGCACATCCCGGACGCCGAACTCGAGCAGGCCGGCCGCCGTCGCGGGCGCCGCCGCCTCGGGTCCGATCCCGAGTCGCGTGGCCGCGCGCCATACCAACACCGGATCGCCGATCGGGTCCGCCGCCGCCAGCAGCAACAGCAGCTGGCTTGCGGTCGGCAGGCCCTCCAGCCGCCGCAGGAAGTTATCCTCGATCCGACTCGACAGTGGAAGTGCGTTCGGCAACCCGAATCCCCCGGCCAGCTCGGCCGCCGACGCCCCGCGCGGCAACTCCAACAACGCCAGCGGGTTACCGCGCGTCTCGGCGATGATCCGATCACGCACCCGCGTATCCAGCGGCCCAAGGATCACGGTCCCCAGTAACGCCCGCGCGGCATCACTGGGCAGCCCCTTGACGACGAGCTCCGCCAGACCCGACACCTCTCGTCCTGGCTCCCGCGCGGCGAAGACCATCACGACCGATTCGGCCCCGAGTCGTCGTGCCACGAACGCCAACGCCTGCGCGGACGCCCGATCCAGCCACTGCGCATCATCGATGAGGCAGAGCAGCGGTCGCTCTTGCGCTGCGTCGGACAGGAGGCTCAACACTGCCAACGCGACGATCAACCGATCCGGCGCCTCCCCGCCATTGAGCCCGAACACCACACCGAGCGCGTCGCGTTGCGGGCCTGGCAAGCGGTCGCGTCTGTCAAGCATGGGCGCGCACAGCTGATGCAACCCGGCGAACGCGATCTCCATCTCCGACTCCACGCCCGACGCGCGCACCACCCGGCACCCCGACGCGCGCTCACTCAGGTACCCCAATAGTTCCGACTTGCCGATCCCCGGCTCGCCGCGCACGACCAGCGACCCGCTACGCCCCACGCGCAAGCCCTCCAGCAACCGGTCAAGCGTCGCGCACTCGCTACGGCGGTCCTGCAACACCCGGCGCCGCCGCCCCACGCTCAGCTCCTGGCCTGCTGCAGTTCGCATTTGAGGAGCTTGCCGGTCTCGGTGCGGGGGAGTTGCTCGACGAAGTCGACGGAACGCGGTGCCTCGAAATGTGCCAATCGCTCGCGAACGTAACCGATGATTTCCTGGCGGAGCTCGTCACATATCGAGACTCTACGAGGGAACTGACTTGCGAGCAAGCAGGTTTCTACGATCGCACGCTCGGCGTCACACGTCTTCGGTCCGCGAAGCGGTGTCCCGGACTTTGGCGTCACGATCTACGCTTTGATCAGCGCTGGAGTTGGAGTGGCGTTACCCGCAATGTGCTCTGACATTCGCTCACACGTAGTGCTGCAACGGAATTGACGTCATGAGATGTCATTGACCCGAACGTATCCAATGCACGTCTAGCGGGTCTCGCGCACTGAAGCGCTCAAGGTGGCGAGCTATGACGTCCTCGAAGGTGGCGAAGTTGGAGTCGTCGGTTGCGATGGTGATGTTCAAGGTGTCCGGTTTGCAGGTGATGGTGACGCGCACCGCGTTGTCATCAATGTCGAGAGTGCCCGTCGCGTGTGTTTCATCCCAGCTGCCGATTGATCGTCTCCCGAGGTGAGCGACAAGTTGTTTGCCATAGCGCGATGCACGGTCGGTCTTTACGATCGCAGTGCTTGTGGTGGTCAATGACATTGGTGTCCGTTTCGTCAGATGCTGGCTGTTCGAATCGCAACGCGGCGGCGCTGAGTCACGCACTCAGGACGCAGGTCCCAAAGCCGGCGTATGTCACAATCGTCCGCGCCGATGTCGCGGTCCGGTCGAGTTTGCCTGCCCCAACCACCGTACCACACCTTGCTTGCGCGCCGGCAAGTTGCCATGCTTGGTGATCGTGAGGATTTTGAGCGGTGGCCCAGCGATGACGGACACGACGACAACAATGGTGGCCTCAAGCGGGCTCACGCTCAGCGATGTGGTCAGCGAGCGGCGCCGGAAACGTCCGAATCAGATTGCGATCATCGACCCGGCCACCTCGCTGACCAACATCGAATGGGACACGGCCGCTGATCAAGTGCACGCGGCGTTGCACGCCCACCATGTCGGTGCGGGCGATCGGGTGATGTTCGTGGGCCGCAACCAGGCCGCCCATCCTGTCTTATTCGCGGCAACCTCGCGCGCGGGCGCGACTCTGACTGGTGCGAATTGGCGTCTATCGGCGCCAGAGGTTGCCCAGGTGATCGGAGACTGTGAGCCCGCGATCGTGTTTGCCGACCGAGAGTTCACTGAAATTGTTCAGGCGGCAATGGATTTCGCCGCATTGAACGCCCCGCTGGTGGTGTTAGACCCGGCCGCCCGGTTGGGCGGTCTGCTGAGCTCGGCCGACGGTGCCGACCCGCCGCCCCCGGCGGCGCCCGCGCTTGCGCCCCCGATCACATTGCCGTGATCAGCTACACCTCAGGTACCACCGGAACCCCCAAAGGGGTGCTCATATCGGCCGCCCAACTGCGCGCCCTGTCGACGCGACCGAACCCGGTGCGACTCGGGATCGACACCCGCTTCCTGGTCGTATTGCCACTGTTCCATATGGCAGGGGTGGGCTGGATCGCCACCATCGCCTGGGCAGGGGGCACGCTAGTCTTCCTGCCCAGTGCTGACCCGCTGCAGGTAGCTAGCGCGGTGTCAACCTACGCGATAACCGACACCATGCTCGTGCCGGCGTTGATCGAGATGGTCATGAACGATCCGCGCGTGGGCAAAGACGCGTTCGACGGATTGCGCAGCCTCAGCTATGGCGCGTCGCCGACGCCTGGCCCGACTCGAGATCAAATGATGTTGAGGTTCACAGGAGTCGACCTCAACCACGGCTATGGGCTCAGCGAGACAGTCGGGCCAGTATCGGCCCTTACCCCCGCTGACCACCGGGCTGGCGGGGGCATCCTTGAATCTGTTGGGCGCGCGTTACCAGGTATTCAAATAATGGTCGTCGATAGCGAAACCGGCGCCAAATTGCCCGATGGTCAGACCGGCGAAATCTGGACACGCAGCGATCAGAACTGCGCTGGCTACTTTCGGCGCCCGCAGGACACCCAGGCCCTCTTCGCGGGGGATTGGCTGCGTACCGGCGACCTCGGGCGCTTGGTCGATGACATGCTGTTCATCTCCGGCCGGATTAAGGACATGATCATCACCGGCGGTGAAAACGTCTACGCCATCGAGGTAGAGCGTGTCCTAGTAGGCCTATCTGGAGTCAAGGAAGCCTGCGTGGTTGGGGTGCCGCACCCGACGTGGGGGCAAACCGTTGTCGCCGCCGTGGTGGCCGACCCGACGCTGTCTGTCAACGACGTCACGCTTATCAACGGCTGCCGAGACAACCTCGCCCACTACAAATGTCCGGCAGCAATCCACCTTGTCCGCGAACTTCCCCGCAATGCCACTGGCAAGGTGCTGCGGGACGTTGTGCGGCAGATGTTCAACTCCAGCGACAATCCATGATCGTCTTCTCGGAGCGCAGAACCCAACGGGCGCATCAGTCCCGAAATCCGTCGATTCAGCGCCTGTGGCCTGCGAAATCTGAACGAGTCGCGTCCGTCGCTCACCGTTGTCCAGGCCAAACTGCGGACCTTCGTTGCTGACCTTGGTCCGCCGAGGGACTCCGTCGGCAACATGGGCGGGACACCGCCTCGGCGGCCGTCCGCGGTAGAAGGGAACCTTGGCGATCGCGGACTGGCATGCGCAGGCGCAGAAGTTCTTTGGTAGCATGCTTGCGCGCAAGCAATTGGCCACTGGATCTGTTGGCACGGCGAAGCTTCCCGCTGCCAAGAAGGGCCTAGATGGGGATGGCAGTCATGCAACCTCTCGGATCCCGGTTGCACTAGGCGGCAGTGTGGGGTTGTGCCAATCGGCAATTTCTAAGGAGGTTCGGTAGCAATGCAATCCATCCCCGTGCGCGCAGCTGTACTGCGTGGCGGTCAAGAGCGGTTCGACCTTGAGGATGTCACCCTTCGCGAGCCCGGCCCAAGCGAGGTCCTGGTTCGGATCAGCGCAGTGGGGATGTGCCCCGCGGATTTGTTGGGCCGCAAGGGCATTCCGGTGAAATATCCACTAGTGGCCGGACATGAAGGCGCCGGGATTGTAGAGGGGCTCGGTCCTGGCGTCACCCATGTCAAAGTCGGCGACCATGTGGTGCTGAGCTTCGACTCCTGCGGATGGTGTTCGCGATGCAGCGAGGGCGCGCCCGCCTACTGCGATCACTTCATACCCCTCAACATGGTTGGGCGACGCCGCGACGGCAGCACACCGATGACCTCAACGACCGGTGAGCCGATCTGCGGACGATGGTTTGGCCAGTCCTCATTTGCCACGCACGCGATCGCAACCGAACGCAACACGGTGGTTGTCGTCGACGACCTACCCTTGGAACTGCTCGGACCCCTCGGCTGCGGCATTCAAACTGGCGCAGGCACCGTCCTGAACGCCCTCAAACTCGGACCCGGCGACTCGCTGGCGGTGTTCGGCACCGGCGCAGTGGGCTTGGCGGCGATCATGGCTGCCAAAATCGCTGGCGTCAGCGAGATTATCGCGGTGGACCTCAACGCCAAACGCCGTGACCTGGCATCCAGTCTGGGCGCCACCCGCGTCCTCGACGGTGCCGATCCCGACATAGTCCCCCAGGTAAGGTCGTGGACGGGTGGGGGAGCCGACGCTGCATTCGACACCACTGGCCTATCGCCGGTCGTGGTCAACGCCCTCAACGCCATCCGGTCCCGCGGAACGTGTGCACTAGTGGATGTCGGCGGAGACCTGGTTATCCCGCCACTAGCTCTTGCCGGCGGACGCGTCCTGACCTTCCTAACTGAGGGGAATGCGGCGCCACACCAGTTCATCCCCCGGATGATCGGCCTGTGGCGCAAGGGCCAGTTCCCATTCGACCGCCTCATCCGCACCTACCCCCTCGCCGAGATCAACATCGCCGAGACACACATGACCAGCGGTGAGACCGTCAAACCAGTCCTGATACCCCCAGCTTCGACCACGTAACTGGAGCTTGTCGAAGCTTTAGTGGTCGGCTGAGCTGTTGTGAGATCGGACCAGTCTGCCTCGGCAATACGTCACTGTGACGTAACAAAGTTGCGCCTCCCAGGCGAGTGTCTTCGTCGTTCTCGGGTAGCCCGCGATGCGGGGTGTCGAGGTGCGACACGCCGCCACCGCGGTGTAGATGCGTAGCGAGTCGTCCTAGGTCGTCGTAGTCGAACCCGCCCGGTTCGGGGAGCGGATCGATCTCCACGCCGGTGAGACGCCTTCTTGACGGTAGCGCACCGGTCGGCTAACGTCCCGTAACACAATACGATATGAAAGCGTATCGCATAGTGATCCACATTCGTGCATTCGTCGCCGCGGTCGGGCATATGCCGGTGTCGCCCTGACGAATCCGTTGCGGGAAGGCAGGTGAGTCCTGTGACCGATGTATCGTCGGCCGCTCGGCTTCTTCGCTGGCAGTCGAGGTCCTCGTCGGGTGTGCCACCTGAACGCGGCCGTCGAATGCGCTGCGGAGCTGCCCTTGGCGCAACCCAAGAACTCGGAGGGGCAATATGCGCCACGTGAGATCTATTGATTTCGACACCGCTGAAATCACCGGGGCGAACGGATACAAGGGCAAGATCTTGTTCAGCGGCGAGAGTTGTGTGCTGATCGCTACCCAAGTTCCGCCCGGAGCCCGGGGGCCCCTCAATCACGTACATCCTCAGGATCAGCTGTACTACGTCATCGACGGAGAGGTGACCCTCAAGCTCGGAAATGAGGTCCGCACCGCCTCGACCGGGTCTGCGGTATTCATTCCCGCTGGTGTGCCCCACCACAATTGGAACGATGGCGACACTCCTGAGATGCACCTGGAAGTCCTCGCGCCCGGCAACGTTGGACTCCAACCGGGGATCCAATTCACAGAATCGACCGAATCGGGCGGCCTACCCTTTGCGGTGGTCTCACCGACCAACCGGACGATACAACTTGACGGCGGAATGAAAATGGCCCCGCTGGTCGGCCGCCGTAGCGGTTCGAACAACGCTCTCATCTATCAGGCCAATCTCCCAAGCGGAGCGGCCGGTCCAGACCTGCACGTCCACGAATTCGACCAGTTCTACCTGATTCTCGAAGGAACCCTAGGCGTGCAGGTCGGATTCACCGAATACACCGTGAGTCCACAACACCTTGTGGTCCTACCGGCCGGAGTTCCTCACAAGCAGTGGAATGCAGGCGATGGGGTCGAGCGCCACATCACGATCATCACACCCGAGCCAGAACATCCCAGTTCCGATCTCGCACCGTGGGACATCGCCGTTGAGCTCATCGCTGCGTCGCATCACCGCGGTGATGCGACGGCGCCCACGTCACAAAGCGCCGACCGCTAACGGACTGCGCCGTGGTCGCACAATGAATTCCCTGATGCGGACCTGGGCCGCCGGCGGCACGACGCTGGGCGCTTGGACGACACTGAACACACCGGTGATCGCCGAGCTGCTCGCAACCATCGGACACGACTACGTTTGCCTTGATCAGCAACACGGGGTCGCCGACGACGTCAGCCTTCTTGGCAGTCTTATCGCTGTTGCCGTAGGCGGCGCGGCGCCACTGGTCCGTGTCCCCGCAAATGAGCCGAGCATGATCAGCAAGGCCCTGGACTGCGGCGCCGCAGGGGTGGTCATTCCGTTGGTCAATGACCGCAGCGACGCCGAACGTGCCGTCCAATCCTGCAAATATCCACCCGAGGGGGACAGGAGCATTGGGCCTATCCGCACATCGTATGTAGGCGGGGGGCGGACAGCTGACAACGTCGCCTGCATCGTCGTGGTCGAAAGCGCATCGGCTTTGAACAACATCGACGAAATCTGTTCCGTGCCAGGCGTCGACGCCGTCTACGTCGGCCCCGCCGACCTAGCCGCCGGCCTCGGCTGCCCTCCGACACTTGGCATCGGACCCGGTGTGCACGCTGAAGCGATTGCCACGATCATCGCCAGCTGCGCCAACCACGGAATGCTCACCGGGATCCATTGCGGGCGCAGCGCACAGGTGATCCAATGCGCCGAGAACGGATTTCAGATGATTACCATCTCCACCGACACCCAACTGCTCGCCGCCGCGGCGAAGCGCCGCTTCGACGACGTGAGGAAGGTTCTTTCCACATCACGTGAAAGACACCAAGCGCTCCTCCTCATTTCTTCCGAACGCCCCCGCCGACCCGAGGCCAACACCGTGAGGGTCCTGGACAGGGCAACCCGCGCAATCACAACGCCTCGGTGCCGCCGAGATTGGCGGCGCGAGCGGCGCTCGTGCCTGCGTCCCGAGATCGCGACCGGTCGCAGTAGTCTGCGAGAACGTTCGTTCGCCAACGGCCATCACGCTCGGCCACCGTCGCCCGCCCATCGAACACTGACATGAGGATTTGGGGTGTCGACTGTGCCCGGCGTGTAGCGAACGCCGGGCGGGTGTCAAAGGCGCCCAACCACTTTGAACCAGCAGACTCTGCCCTGGGGCGAGTACGTGCGCAGTCCATCGCCGCTTAGCGAAGTCCCGGGCAAGTCAGCCGCACCGGCACCCAACGGCCATCAGATCGCCAGGGAGAATGGCGTACTTCGTCAACTCATCGAGGTCTACCGCTACCTTTCCGATCTGGCAGGGCAGGGTGCCGGGATGGACGAAGTTGCCGAGTTGATTGCCGAGCGGCTCAGCACTGCGGTGGCGGTGATAGATGACAGGCTCACGGTCCTCGCCGCGGCTGAGGCCGGTGGATCCGCTGAAGATGCGGGACGCTTTCTCCTCGGGGGGATGGCGCATCCACAGCTGCAGAACATAATTGGTGTCGTCGGGGCGACGCGCAGGGCGCTGCGGATGCCCGGGACCAACAGCATTGCACCGATAATCGTGGCGCCGATTTCGGTGGGAGATACGGTGTCGGCCTACCTGTTGACCCTTGACGATGGCGAAAATGTCGGCGACAGCGACTTGAGCCTCCTACTCTCCGAGCATGCCGCCACAATTTGCGGGGTGATACTTGGCCGGCAACGAGTGATCGCCGGCGCCGCAACGCAGGCACGTCAGGACCTCGTCGAGGGGTTGCTGTCGGGCCAAGGTAGCGACGCCGAAGATATCTGCCGTTGGGCTGCGCATCTGGGGTATGACGAGAAGCAAACTTATCGGGTCCTGTCAATTGCTCTCGACGATGCACACGAACAACCGGGGTTGGCGCGGCGTGCACGCGGAGTGGTGGAGCATTTCCTCACCACCCACGCTCCCGACGCCATCACAGCTGTGCGCGGACGCGAGGTTGTCGTCATCATGCCCGAGACCAACGCCGACGCCTCGGGTGCGGTCCAGCTGGCAACCGCATCCATCGACCGCGTGCGAGAGGCGTTGAACGACAGTGCTGTAACCGTGGGTGTCGGTGGGATCTGCCGTTCAGCGCTGGACATTTCGGCCTCCTACAACGACGCACGGCGCACCGTGGACATCATCCGCCGCATGGGTCGATCGGGGATCGCTTTGGCTGTTGAGGATCTCGGCATCCATCGACTGTTGCTGCAGGTCGCCGATCCGTCGCAGCTGCGGGATTTCGTACGCGAAGTATTTGGAGGCATTCTTGAGACGAACCACAATGACCAAGAGTATTTGGCGACACTGGCCTGCTACTTCCGGGCGAACAACAGCCCTCAACGCGCAGCACGTGAGCTGCATGTGCACCCAAACACCGTGACCTACCGTCTAAAGCGGGTCGAGCATCTCACCAACCTCGATCTCAGCCGATACCGCGACCGCCTCATGGCGCAAGTCGCAGTCGAAATCCTCGACGTCGTTGGGGGCACACTATGAGCGGCTTCACCGAGATCCTGCATGAGCGGTTGTTGGTCTGCGACGGCGCGATGGGCACCATGCTTCACGCGGCGGGCAACTCGCTCGATCTCGCGTTACCGCAGCTGAACCTCTCCAAACCGGACCTGGTGAGCACAGTTCACGAATCCTATGTCGGTGCTGGCGTCGACATGATCCTTACCAACACCTTCGGGGCCAGCCGTCCACGACTCCGTGAACATGGTCTAGCCGACAATGTTGCTGAAATCAACCAGGCTGGTGTGTATTTGGCCAGACAAGCCGTCCGCGCGGCAGGTCGCCAGGTGTTCGTCGGGGGGTCGATCGCCCCTGCTGTCGCTGCGAGTCAACGGTCAGGCGTGTCGTCTGCTGAGCGCGCTGAAGCCGTCGGCGAACAGGTCTTGGCGTTGGCCGACGACGGCGTAGATGTGCTTGTGCTGGAGACCTTTGGCTACCTCGACGAGCTGCTGGAGGCTGTTTCGATTGCGACGGAGCTGACCGACCTGCCGATCGTGGCGCAGGCGACCTTTACGGGCGACGGATACACCCCCGGGGGCCAGGCTCCCCGCGAGATAGCGTCTGCGCTGAGCGCCTTCGCTATTGCAGCTGTCGGCGCCAATTGCACCGTGGGACCCCAACGGATGCTTGCCATCGTCGAGGAACTCCGTCGCCACACCACCCTGCCAATCAGCGCGCAGCCGAACGCCGGACTGCCCCGGCGCGTGCCCGGCCGGCGTTTCGAATACAGCCTCGATCACGACTACTTTGCCCGTTACGCGAGTCGTTGCGCCGCCGCCGGGGCGCAGATCGTCGGCGGATGTTGTGGCACTACGCCGGCCCATATGCGCGAAGTCGTGGCAGCGTTGGCCAGTCGAAGACCGCGTACCGTACAGCGGGTCGAGGCTCAGACCGAGGTAGTGCGGTCGCAGGACAAGTTCGCCGAAGACCTTCGTCAAGGCAGGTTCGTGGCCGCCGCCGAGATTGCTCTCCCTGCGGAAAGCGGTGCCGACGAAGCCGTACGCATCGCCGAGGGGCTTCGCGGTCAGGGCGTCGACGTGATCCTTGTCCCTGCCCTACATGGCCGCAGAGCTCAGCTCAGCTCGGCCAGCCTTGCTCTGGACTTACAGCAGCGGGTTGGGTCGAATACGATCGCCACCCTGACCACGTGGGATAAGACGATCATGTCGTTGCAGGCGGATGCGCTTGGTGCACACGCCTGTGGCACTCGAAACATCTTGTGTGAGACGGGAAATCCGCCGTTGCTTGGCGACTATCCAAACGCCGACGGCATTTGGGAAGTTGATTCGGTTGGTCTGATCGAGCTGCTTGCGCGACTAAACTCCGGCAGCGACTGCAACGGGATGTCACTGGCTATCAAGACGTCCTTTCATATCGGTGCCCGGATCAACCCCGGCAGTGCCGACCTCGACAGCGAAGTCGCGACGGCACGCAAGAAGATTGCGGCGGGGGCCGCCTTTCTCGTTACTCGACCGATTTACGAACTGCACGGGCTGCGCCGAATCGCCGCGGAACTGGGCGCCGAGCGGGTCCCGATCCTCGTCACGGTGGCGGTGTTGCAGGGATTTGTCGAAGCCGAGTACCTCGCGTATGAAGTGCCGGACGTGTCGATACCCGAGGCGGTCTTGGGCGACCTGGCAGCTGCCGGGTCGCGGGCGCCGGAAGCGGCGGCGCGCCTGGCTGGCGACCTCCTGGCCGAGGCGCGATCGTTGGCCGACGGCATCTTCGTGGTGGTGACAGGCAATGACCAGGTCGTGGCGCAACGCCTCATGACTTTGGCATCGGGGATCGGCACGACGCCTCCGGTGTGATCTGGCACTGGCGGACCGGGCTCTCGTGCGCTGCGACGGTATGGCGTGGCCCGGCAGGGATCGGCACCACTGGGGCAAGGCCGATGGGCTTCAACGAATTTGTGCCGCGGTGACGGTGTTCTGCAGAAGCATCGCGATGGTCATCGGGCCGACGCCGCCGGGCACCGGCGTGAGTGCGCCGGCGACCTCACGAACTGCACTGTCGACGTCGCCACACAGCCCGCTGCTGGTGCGATGGATACCAACGTCGACTACCGTGGCGCCGGGCTTCACCCCATCGGCGCCGATGAGTCTGGGTATACCCGCCGCGACGACGAGCACGTCGGCTTGGCGGCATACGGCCGCGACATCTCTACTGCGTGAATGGCACACGGTGACAGTAGCGTGGCGCTGTAATAGCAACTGAACCATGGGTTTACCGACGAGATCCGACCGGCCAACGACGACGGCGTGCGCGCCAGCCAATTCGATGCCCGAGTCGTCGAGGAGCACCAATACACCGGAGGGGCGGAGGGGCGCAGACCAGCACGGCCGAGGGCCAGCCGCCCGGCGCTCGTCTCGGTGAGCCCGTCCACGTCCTTGCCCGCAGGGATGCGGTCGATCAAGGCTGCGCCGTTCAGATGCGGCGGCAGTGGCAGCTGCACGAGGATGCCCGTCACCTCGGGGTCGGAGGCGAGTTCGTCGATCACGGCGACCGCGGCTTCTTGCGTGATGTCACCGGTCAGGTGTCGATGCATATCGCGCATCCCGGCCTCGACGCAACGTTTTCGCTTGTTGCGCACATAGATTGCCGAGGCACGATCCTCACCGACCAGGACGGTAGCCAACCCAGGCGGGGTCGCCAAGCCGGCGACGTCGGCCGCGACCTTCTCATAGACCCGAGCCGCGATCGTCTTGCCGTCGACGATCGTCGCGCTCATTTCGCGCCCGGCACCCCCGACGCACGGAGCATCGACATGACATCGTCTGCAGCAGCTGCCCCATAAACATTCGCGAGACGCGTGACCGCATCGTCGATGTCGAGCCGCCACTCTTGAGTGCCGGCCGTCTCGAGCACCAGCGTAGCGATCAGCGAGCCGAGTTGGGCAGCACGCTGTAATTCGAGTCCACCGCTGACGCCGGCCAGGAAACCAGCACGGAAGGCGTCGCCCACGCCGGTGGGGTCGACGATCTCGCGCGCAGGGACGGCCTCGACCCGAATCTGGGCGCCCTCGCGGTCGACGATCACGCAGCCCTCGCTGGACAGAGTTGTGATGCGAAGCTCGACACGCTCGGCGACGTCTAGCGCGCTCCACTCGGTCTTTCGTTGGAGCAGCTCCCACTCATACTCGTTGGTGAACAAGTACTTCGCCCCTCCCACAAGCATGCGAGCCATGTCTCGGTCCAGCATCGGTAACTGCTGCGAAGGGTCTGCGGCGAACGGAATCCCCAGGCGCCGAGCCTCATTGGTATGGATGCACATGGCCTCGGGATCGTTCGCGCCGACGAGCACGAGATCAAGGCTGTGGATCTTCGCGACTGCCTCCAGCGAGATGCGCGAGGCCTCGCTCATCGCGCCGGGATAGAAGGAGGCTAGCTGGCACTGGTCGTCGTCGGTGGTGCACGTGAAGCGAGCCGTGTGAGCGGTGCCGCTCATGAGCAGATGCGAGCAGTCGACGCCATGGTGTTCGAGCCAGCCGCGATACTCGTCGAAGTCCACGCCGACAGCGCCGACGAGTAGCGGCTTGTGGCCCAAGACACCCAAAGCGAAGGCGATGTTCGCCGCCACCCCGCCGCGCCGGACCACGAGATCGTTCACGAGAAAGCTCAGGGATAACCGGTCCAGATGGGTGTCGATGAAATGCTCGGCGAACCGTCCGGGAAACCGCATCAGGTGGTCGGTTGCGATGGAGCCGGTGACCGCAATGGTTTCAGTGGGCATGGAAAGGCCTCTCCTAGAAGACGATCGTGGTGCGGCCGTTGACGAGGACCCGCCCCTCGCAGTGCCAGCGAACGGCCCGGGCCAGGACTGTGCGCTCGATGTCGGCACCGAGGCGAGTTAGCTCGGTAGCGTCGGCGTGATGTGACACACGCACGACGTCCTGTTCGATGATGGGGCCCTCGTCGAGGTGATCGGTGGCGTAGTGGGCGGTCGCACCGATCAACTTCACCCCTCGCTCCTTGGCTTGCTCGTACGGGCCTGCGCCGGCGAAGGCAGGCAGGAAGGAGTGGTGAATATTGATCACCGGCACCCCGACGAGATCGAGGAACTCAGCGGACAGGATTTGCATGTACCGGGCCAGCACCACCAGATCAACCCGGCCGCGCAACAACTCCAACTGCCGATGCTCGGCTGCGGGCTTGGTCTCGCGCGCTACCGGGACGTGTTCGAATGGCACCCCGAACCCGGCAACGTCGGCGGTGAGGTCGGTGTGATTGGACACCACCTGAACCACCTCGATGGGCAATTCACCACGGCGAGTGCGCCACAGCAGGTCGAGCAGACAATGGTCGTAGCGTGAGACGAACACCGCGACACGGGTCGCGGCCGCCGCATCTCGCAGTCGGAACGTGCCACCGAGCACGGTCGCGATCTCGCTGGCGAAATCGCGCTCCAATTCGGACAATTTGTCCAGTAGGCCCGGTAAGTGGAACTCCACCCGCAGGAAGAACCGGCCGCCAGCCGGTCCGGTGGAGAACTGATCGGACTGGACGATGTTGGCGCCGTGGCGATGCAGGAAGGTACTGACCTTCGCCACGATCCCTGGACCGTCCATACAGGAAACGACGAGACGGCCGATGCCGCGGGCGCGTTCGTTGCGCCCCGCGCCAGAAGTCTGGGGCTCCTCGGTGGTGATCGTCATCGACGGCTCCTCAGTAGCGGTAGTGCTCCGGCTTGTAGGGGCCGTCGACGTCGACGTTGATGTACTCGGCCTGCTCCTTGGTGAGCCGGGTCAGCGAGCCACCGAGGGCCTCGACGTGGATCTTGGCGACCTTCTCGTCGAGGTGCTTGGCCAGCCG
>Ga0193743_1000546_pt1 | contig 29396 bp, 28 predicted proteins | sample L2c2metaG_FD_143038 | JGI IMG/M metagenome (GOLD analysis project Ga0193743, IMG submission 143038) | Soil microbial communities from a riparian zone of the East river system, Colorado, United States - L2c2 | ecosystem: Environmental > Terrestrial > Soil > Riparian zone | place: USA: East River...
CAAGAAGGCCTTCCTGACTGCTGGAGGTGGTAGTGGTGGATCAGCTCAATTGACAGCAAAATCATCACCGAAATCTGTTCGGAAGTTCAAACGAAGTATCTTTTTTAGCGCTGGGAGCGAGAGTGCTACTGCTGATATAGATGATGTTCTCCTTGGAGATGGTGCCGATGGAGATGGGATGCCTGAGATAGAGGAAGATGATGAAGGATTGGATCCGAGAGGTCGTCCACCTAAGAAAAGTGACGTGCCGATCCACGTTTTCATTGATCAGTTGAGTTTATTGGCCAAACTTTTCATTTATTATTGTTTTCGCTAACTGGATTCAAAAATGCAGCTCCAATATTCTTATCGGCTTACTCTCACATCTGAGGCGATTTTCTTTATCACATGCTGGGTCAACAGGGACAAAACGAGGTCACCTTCTTCCGACTGTTCCTGCAAAGGCAACGCCGACCGTCAGTATGAGCCATGTAACAACATCTGCATTAGCATTTGCTGCAGTTAAACCTACAAGTGCACGTCCTTTGCCCAACCCCAACTCAACAACGAGTGGAAATGGCAAAGCCAGTGCCAATACCCCGTTATCATCACCATCATCTTCTTCCATCCCCATCGGTGTGTCAGGTGGTCGCCATCATCCTATACCCCTTCCTTCCTTTGCGACCACATCGCGTTCCCTTCCGAGTGGATCGGTTTTAAATGAATATCTGGTAGAAAATGATGATGGATCACGAATTGGAGAGAAGGATGTACATTCGGACAGCTTTGAATACCACCATCAAGGCGAGCACGAAGAAGATGATTTGGGACAAATTACCTCCCTTGCTGAGGCCTGGAAGCCTAAGGAAAAGGAGAAAAAACCTTTAAAGCATCTTTGGCACGCTGCTTTGGTACTGTTGCTAGAAAGAGGCAGATCTGTAACTCGTGCGTGCTACTTTAAATTTATCCGAATGTGAAATTGACCTACCCTTCCTTTTTTGTTGTTGTTGTATGACTATAGGTCGTGTGATCGTCACATCCAGTCCTCTTTATCAACCGATGGATGGGATAGAACAATTAGGTTATGAACTACGCGTTTACGTCAGAGTGCCTGATCTCGGTATGTACCTTGACTTGCTTGATTTTACTTTTCAAGGTACTCTCGAATCCTTATGATAATTTTACAAGGTACCGGCATGGACCGTGACCGACGTAGGGACAGGAGTTCATCTTTCAGTGGAGGTAACAAGAGTACTCCACCAGGCCCCCCTAACGCAGTCTCGTTGTCTGGATTACCTTCATCTGCGAAGAAGAACAAGAAAGAGATGTTGGGCCATGTCCGCCGAGTCTCTGGGAGCACGAGTGCTGACAGTGTTGGTGGATCAGGGAGTGCTTCTGGTGGTGCAAGCAATCTACACCCTTATTATGGTATCACAAACAGTATTCCACCGCAAGGCAAAATCAAGTATCGGGAGCAAGGCGTGGATGAATTGTTGCAGTTGAAATTACATCAAGCATTGGCGGCGACTGATGATGTACCTGAGGGCTCGACCATTGTGCTTGCTACTGGCGATGGAAACATGGGACAGTTCAATGAAGAAGGTTTCCTTGGTATAAAATATTTCGCCTCTTTTCCTCAAGCTTTAAAAACTGACCATTCGTTCTAACGATAGGTCCTGTTAGAACAGCGCTGAGACGTGGTTGGAAAGTGGAGCTGTATGCATGGGAAGATGGTCTTAGTGAGTGTCGCAAACCAATTCTTTCTTTCTTTTCCTTTTCTTCTTATTACTTTACCCTTTCCTAGGTCGTGCTTGGCGACGCGAATTTGGGGAAGGCACCGAGTGGGGTCGGAAGGGAATGTTCCGCGTCATTGGCATGGAGCAGTTCGCTGGCAGTTTGGTAGAAGTTATCGAGCAGTAGTAGCTACACGAGTACTTCCATTGCAAACTATACCTGCTTAGATGAATCATATTCCTCAGACCGCAGCAAACTTTCGCGAAAGCCGAGTACACCAGATGGCTTTCCGACTCTTTAATATAGGTATATTACACACTACGTACAAGCATAAGTTATGGACACTAAGATTGTTGTGATTAAAATTTGCAATGCTTCAACATTACTAACAGAGAGCGTCATCATGACTCTTCATTTACCGAAAAGCCCACTAATGCCACCTATAATTCCCCTCTGTTCAAAGGTTTCAACGTCGGGCGTTGTTCCATATGACTTGACATCCTTGCCCCTCCCATGCTTTGGATTGGCGGTCAGCGGAATATACTCGCTCAATTCAACCTCATTCCAGCTCTCTTCATCATTATCTCTTCCATAGGCTCTTCTATCATTGACCATCATATCGGCAACTTCATGTAATGCCATGTCTTCCTCTGCCCACCTCACCAGCTGATTACTTCCTTGCCTAAACGGCTTTCCAACTCCACGAAGAAACAATCGGGGAGTAAGAGCCAATATGGACCTTCCTAATGGACGAAGTTTTATGGCCGCAGTTGAAAGTATCGGTATCAACGAATGGGAAAGTGATTGTGTGGTTTCGCCTGCGACATGGCGTGCCCGGGGAGATGCTAAAAATAGATAAAAACATAGGACACTCATCCTGGATTAGAAAATCAACTTCCTTTAGTTCTTTGCATTGCCAAAAAAAAATGAGGCTCACACGACAATAACAAGGATTACAGCCATCCAGCGTCTAGTTAAACTCATCCCCTGTTGCGGGAGTAGTTTATCGTCGCTTTTGCTTTTTTCGGATTTGTCGTCGGTCTCGTCAGTCCCGTCTGCTGTTGTTGCTGATAACCTCGAAGACTGCATAGACATTGACTCTGTATTTGTAGGACATCCATGTCGTGTCGTCCATCGGAATGAGCGGATTCCATCACGTTCATTGATGAACTCTAGGTAGGAGTCGACGTTGAAATCGCACACCATCTCAATCTCAGTGGATTGAGGACGTCCTTCTGCCTCTCCACCATCAAGGGATAGTCGCAGAGGGGAAAACACTTATCATAATCAGGGACAATCAGCTCCCATGCAAGAGCGCTGCCAATGATGTCACTCACTGGCACTTTCTGTATCTTTGATACCGATAGATGCGAGAATTTGACCATGCTGAGTATTAGTGCTCTGTTTCCTCGCAACGGGTGTCACTTGTGCCTTCAAATTCCGCCACGATTTACTCTTGGGAAGAAAGCCATTCTCGTCTTCCCTGCCTTGGGTCTCAATGGGCACTCCACCTGGACAAACGGACAAATCAGTACCCAAGTAGCCGGCATATGATAAATCAATTTTTTTTACACACACCTGCCATACACACCCAAGTGTCGCTATCACACTGGAGGGTTTTATATGGGCTTTGAAATATTTTCAAAGAGTGAGCGAGCTTACCGAGGTGGGTCCTAAGCCCTTTGAATCCGTAGATATACTTCCCAGGGCAAGTTCATAAATCTTCGTGCCAGAACTCGGTTCCTCCGCGCGGTCGATGTCCTCGTTTATAAGATAGTCTCTGCTGGACTTAGTAGTAGTTGTTGCAGTTCCCGCGAGTGGACACAAATTAAATTTATAGTCGCCCAAATCAAAAGCACAATCGTTCTGAAAGCCCCTATCGGCAATGATATGGGACAGCCTTGCATGACCGTATATCGGAAAATGCAATATTAGGAAGAAAGTCGTTAGTAGTAGGATGTCTGAAGGCGGCGATGGAGGCAAGAACTCCATGGATGTAGTATGGGGAAAAGCCTTGGCTCCACCGGAGAGGCTTGTGCACGACCATTCTCGGCTAAAAATATGCACATGCGCAGGCACTTACATAAAAATGGACGTCACTGGCGGGCCTCTGCGGGACTTTTGTGTCTATCAAGGCAAATTAAGGGCATACTCAGCAAATTCATACTGAACGAATTTCATGTACTGGGCAGGCAATCTAACACTTTGCTTTTCCACTTTTTATGTTTTTTGGCCCCATTGCCTAATTCTAGCAAGTCGAAAAGCGGAAAGCAGAAAAGTCAATTATTTTAGTACGAAGATTACAACTAACAAGTGCTATGCAACCGGCCTATAGACTGCCAATTTGGACAGAGGGGAGGAAGAAAAATAAAATTTAACATTCAATTAAACCCAGAGTCTGTGCCAGCCTTTGATTTGATTTGATTTGATTTGATTAGAGCTATATATATCCTTTTTTGTAAGACTTTCCGTATTCGGTATATATGATGTAGCTTGGCCAAATTCCTTAAATCCATCAATTTTTATTCAATCAAAATTCCGTTTGAACATTTTGTTTAGAATGTTAGAAGGAGCAATTTTACCAAAGGAATAAGAGATTGGGTAAATTTTAACCTCCTGTATTTGTTGTGCAAAAGTAATGGTGTGTAGGCCTGTTGCACCATAATGGGGGATTGCCTGAAAAACATTGGCCCTGCATATATGGTAGTAGTAACAAAACGAACGTGAGACAACAATACTTATAAATAATTTAAATCATGATTGTCCTGATCACTAACGAAGTTTGAAATCGCCCTACGTATCTTTGGCGCGCTACAACGTCTTTACACGGTGCACAAGGCGGTTCGGGTTAGTCACAGATTTTGGCAAAGAAGCGTGACGATTTGTAACATCACGTCGTCAAATGCTAGTTTGGCCGAAATGTGAGGATTTTTGCTCTAGCAATTCGCCAGTGCAACCGTGGAGTCAATCCACTTCAGCAGTACGCTGTAAGTGGCAAATAAATCCACTCCACATCCAGGGTTTGTCTTGCCTGTGAGTGGATTTTGGAGGAACAAGGTCTAGACAACATGAGTTGACGACGAGCCTGGTTCATCGACTGTTCTGTCATGCAGTGGCTCTGTAGGTATCGACACTGACGTTTTGCGGGTGTCAACTTGAAGCCCGTCATTTATTTCCTATATAAAACTAATTGATGATCAGAAGAGTAGCTATGTTTCTGGGTCAACCTTTTCGATGGTAGGCGAAGTGTTTTCTGCTGCGTACCGGCAGTCTGATATTTGGGAAAGGCGGATTGATACCCTATCCCCCTTTCTGGAACGTAGCTTTGCTCGTGCATTGAGGCTGATGAATTAAGTTAGCTCACGACCATCCCAATCAAGAGGACATCAATGGACATATGTTGCTAGATACGCATTCAGATACACTGGGGACCACAGAGGGTCAATGAGGCCTATACTGTTCATTCGAAAGAGATGACATACATTTGCTCAACAACAGATAAAATGCTATGGAATAAGGTCTTGAGAAATGTGATCAAAGGGACGAGAGAAAAATATACCAAGGAAAATCAAATTATTGGGCATCACAATATACATGACCATCTCAAGCGACGCGGTGATCTTATAAAAGATTTTAGTGCCAGTTTCATAAATGAGCATCCTGGAGAAAACTCACACAACAATCACACCGGTATTCACTGGGTACATCACTAGCGCGGATGTCATGGAATCTGTCCTAGGGTCATCATTGGTTTCATAGTTTAGCTATGAGAAGAAAAGGCGATATATTTACCCGTGGAATGCCGTTCTTGATCGACAAAAAAGCAAACACAAAATCACCGCAAGGTTGACACCGCTCACAATACCCAAAGCGAAACGGAGATAGAAGAGGTTCTACAATTCCGGTTGGTCATGAGTGATGACTGATTTTCTACTGCGGTAGCTAGATGTGGCTTACCAACAAGGCATCGAGTTCTGGAAACGATGCTATACCGAACCTTAAGAAGAGATGCGTCAATGAAACGATTTGTTCTGGATAATTTTCGCGCAGTTCACGCTTTGACAGCGACAACTGGAAGTGTGACGGGTTAAGCTAGAATGTATTGAACGCGGAGGGGGTTCCAAACATGCCCACCACTAGAAAGTTTAATATAGAGATCATTGAAAATTGCTCAATCAATAGGAAGAAACAATGAAAACTGACCCAAATCGCTGATGGACATCACCATCTAGATACGAGAATGATTAGATGTGATGGAGATCAACCAGCGAACCGGTGTACAAGCCATGCAGTCAACCAAATATTGTGGTCGCTCACTGGCAGAGACATGTCGTCAATAATGGCACCTCTAGAAGGTGGGGAAATACACACAGAAGAATACTTTGTCGATGAACATTGTGCAGATTAGGAAATTTGAGATCGTCTGGCCAAAATTTAGTATTTCCGGAGAAGACTGATGGACGTATTGCATACAGTCATGGCAACATGAATCTACCGATGTCCCATAAAGTGAGTATTGGTAATTTGTAGAATGACTCACCCTAACGCTCCTATAGAACGATTAAACGTGCATGAGGCACTCTGTATCGTCATTGACTGTCGTTGAAAATGTACCAAGTCGGTTTGTACGGTGCGGGCTCATCCAAATAGTTTCTGACCATATAGTAGTATAGGATATGGACATTAAACGCTGAATCAAATGTGTCGAGGACCCTTGAGATTCAACAAAACGTCAACAGGTGGCACAGGTTACAAATAGGCGGTGAATGTACCACAGGAAAGCAACCTGAGTTCAGGAGTCAAATCAAATATAAGTCTCGACGTAGCATATCTACCATGAACTTCATGTACCGTGGATCCTTGAAGGGATACATGAAGTAGGCATATGTTTGGGAGCCTACAGTCTATCTATAAATTGGCATTTCCATGACGCAAGTCACGCGACTGAAGCACGAACACCATGGAAAACAACCCTCCCAAGAGGAGAGCCCCACAAGAGTATTGTCGAATTTTTGGCGTAAAAGGAATAGCAAACATGCTGGAGAAGCTAGCTGTATGGAGAGAGTATGGATGCTGGCCACAAGGCAAAGTTTGATAATAGGGAACCAATAATACGACTTTCAAAGCTCACCTTGCTCTTACAAATCGTTTATTAGGTCTGTTTTAAATTACTGTCTTTCACCCCTCTCTTGCATACCATCCATGTAAACAAAGGGCACACACGGTCCACCGGTTCATTGGACGGTAATTCGACCCTGCCTTCATTTCAGTCCATCTTGGATTGTCTCCAGGTTCCGATATAAATCTGACAGCGAACATGGTTCTTGACTCGGAACTTAGGAAGATCTTTCTTCCCTTCATACTTCCACATCCACCCAACATTTACTAGCAAAATGGCCTCTTCAGACTCACATGAGACCCGTACCATTTTCTACGGAGCCGTCATAAACCCCGTCAGCCTTACCAGCTACTCTATTTTACCACAATGCATGCTTTCTATCGATCCATCTGGAAAGATTGAATGGATGATCGATTGCGTAGAAAAACACAGCCTTCAAGGAACTTTGGCGTCGAAAGGACACATCGACGTTGATATCGTTTTTTTGAATGAGGGAGAGTTCCTCATGCCAGGATTCATCGATACACATACGGTACTTCTGATTGCACGAGATTTGTTGTACCTGACCCTATCTTGCGGCCATAGCACGCGCCTCAATTTCCGATCATGGGAACGTCAGTCGCTTTATTTTTCTTGTCATTATCTTAAAGAATCCTTCATGCATTCAGAGGTAACCAGTATCAGCTACTTGACTGGCTGAAGAAACTCGTTTTTCCTGCGGAGGCTCAGTTCAAGGACGAGCATTTTGCACGAAAGACGTGCAAGTCGGTCGTTAGACGTGTCCTAGATTTTGGGGTACGGCTTGACAATGCTTAAAACTATTTCTGGGTACCTAACCCTTATGTCCAGACTACGACCTGCTGTTACTACAGCAGTCTTCATCTTGAAGCAACGAAGATTTTAGCCGACATAGCTCACGCGTACGGCCAACGTGCATTCATCGGCGTAAATATATTCCCATTTTTCTAAAATGAAGATCTATCTAACTGTCACTTTATAGAAATGTAACATGAACCGCAACTCACCAGACGAGTACATCGAACCATCCACCGAGGTATCTGTGGAGACCACCCGCTCACTTATATCCTATATCCATGGCTTGGATCATCATCCTGGTCAAGAGCCTCTAGTCCAACCTATCCTAGCACCACGTTTCGCCCTGAGTTGCACTCCGGACCTCCTCACCGCTTTAGGTGATTTAGCTGCTTTAGACTCTACTCTCCGCATCGAAACGCACATATCGGAGAACAAGGCAGAGGTCGCAGAAACCCTCAAAGAGTTTCCAGAAGCCAAGAGTTATGCAGATGTATATGACAGGTACCGCCTGTTACGCCATAACACCATTTTGGGACATGCTGTTCATCTCACCGAGGATGAAGTGGAATTGATCAGGGACAGAGGAGCAGGGATAAGTCATTGCCCGACGAGTAATTTCAATTTGAACAGTGGTATTGCACCAATTGGATATTACTTGGATAAAGGAGTCAAGGTGGGCTGTTGCCGTGATAGTTTATGTCTAATATTTATCCATTTGTATTATTTCTTAGGTTGGGTTAGGCACAGACGTTTCTGGTGGATTTTCCCCTTCTATCCTAACTACCATCCAACATGCCAGGATCGCGTCCAAAGCACTCTCATTCAATAAAGAATCACCACACCCGTACGACTCCGATCCAGCCAGCGAGTCCTGCCACGACCACCACTACCATCCAAGTCATGACTGTCGGTTTACCGACCGTCCTCTCTCAGACGCCGCCCTGTTATATCTAGCCACAGCCGGAGGAGCAGCCGTTTGTGGTATTGAAAAACAAGTAGGATCATTCGACTTGGACAAAAGCTTCGATGCCCTTCTTGTTAATGTAGGAGAGGATAATCCGAATCCTGGATTATGGGGGGAAATTGGTTCAACGGTTCCTTGCCATGGTACTGCTTCTGATGGTGCTGCGCGCCCGGAGACTTGGTTGGAAGAGAGGAAGGAAATCGTGGATGGTTGGTTGGAACGTTTCTTGCATTGTGGAGATGACCGAAACATTGAGAGGGTTTATGTTCAAGGACGTTTCGTCGGTGGACGAACGTTCAGGGCTTGAAGGTTGGATGATGTGTGGTATACTCTCAACCTTCCTGTATCTCCATCCCTGCCTGCTACCTCGCCTGCGACAAGTGATGAACAACGTGTACTGACATGAATACTTTTTTACCTTTTGTACCCCTTCACTACAGTTACCTGAATTTATCTTGGAATTATTTTTTTTTGTGAATTTCAACGAGACAAAAGTTGCACGCGAAAAGATAATAAATATTCATTGAAATGGGAGGCACATAGGATGGCCTTTTCAAACAATCGATAATAATCATCGGATGTTATTGACGACTCGGAAATTTCTGTTGATGAAAGTAAACTGTCGAAATGTGAAGACAAAAAAAAAGGTGATAGATGGATAATTGTACTTTTTCATATCAAAGAAGAAGAAACCGATAGTCAACAGTGGAAGAGTAAGTAGAGAAAATATGAACTGTTGGTAGTAGTATGGTTGTAGTGTAGTAATATAAAGAAGTGCACACCCGAAAAAAAAGGTAGAGGCAATTTACTCAGTATATTCCGGGCGCTCAGTCTGCCTCTGGGAGGTTGCTGATATAAGGTTCCATTCAGATGAACAAGGGACGCTTTCTCTGGAAGCATATTCAAAGGACGTCCTTTCCCATCATACACTGGCGCCTGCTACAAAGAAGGACCGCTGGCAGCACCCGTGGAAGAGCCTATTTGTGCGTACGTAAGGGTGATATTCGTAAATGATGTATACACCATAACGGTACAGCTCCGGTACTGCCATCGAGATATGGTCGTCTTTTACCAGTCTCTGTCAGTCAGAAGATTTAACGAAAAGTGCCAGACTCACCAAGGAATCGGTCAAATAAACCAATGCCGATGACAGGAGCAATTGTCAATAAAGAGTTCCAGAAAGAAGGAAATCATAATCAAAGACGCTGGAACAATGGTTTGGTTTGGAGATGGTATATGATATACGAGGAATTATCTAATAAACTCACTAGTTGGCACCACCAAAGGACATCCACGGGTACCAGATTTAGTATCCTAGAATGAGTTCCGAATCAGTATTTGCAGATAGGAACAAGCAGCAGTTTCTTCGGGAAACGAAACTACGACGAGTCAGGAACAATAATAATTGCAGTACATAATAATTGCAGGACATGCATTCTCAGGCTCGCCTGTGCAATGGAGTAATCAGATGAATTGGCAGCTTGCATTCCTTCCTAAAAAAACAAGGTTTTGACCCAGAAGAATGACAGTTGACGTTACTTGAATCATGCTGACATCATTAGTCCATCCTCAATAGCCAAAGTCATTGCACTTAGGCCCTCTTTGACCAACTTCACGATAAGAGCCTTCTGGAGACACGACAACAGATGACACCTTCACAGAGGATAGTAAGACGAAGTAAAATGCCTTTCATCTCATCGTCCGCGAAAGCCTACAAGGTTCGTGTGAGTCCTCCAACGCGGTTGCCGTTGTCTGCACCAACAATTGAAGAGATAACAGTATTTATTCGCTGCAGATGGATAGGTTCTTCGGGACCAGGGAATGAAAGCGGATCCGTTGGCCGCATTCCCGGTGTCTCGGAGACTAATCCAATAGCGTCAACCATTTGCGTGCGCATTGGCCTAGAACCTTTGCGGACGATGATGATGATGATATTGGAATCGGGACTAATCAGTTCCGTGCTGCGTCCAATGGCTGATTGAATCATGCATGATTGGTATTAGAGTTATACGGAAAAATGTCCAAAAAGACTGGAACATATCAATGGCTGTTTCTAATTTATCGCCCGTCACAACAGCCTTCTTGAGGTCCTCAACTGTTTCAATCTTGGAGACGATCTTCGACTGCGGTCGCACCGAGCAAGCAAAGAGTTTGCTCCAATCGATCGTCCTGTACTCCACAACTTGATAAATAGAAAAAGTGAAGAACCTGAGATGATTTTGTATGCCAATGTAAGCGTCCGCAGCCCAACACTGGCTGGCAGTAACGTTCAAAGATGATATTATCAGCGCCTTCGTCAACAGAAGCAGACTACCATCTTCTGGGTTAGCCCGTGTACTACGACGCTCATCCTTTTTCGAGCGCTTGTAAACTCTAGAATGTGCAGGAGTTCGCATTTTCGAGGTTCGCGGATCCAGGAGTCTTGAGTGATAGGATTTCCTTGTCTTTGCCAAGAAACTCAAAACCCGAGCTTTTCGAGCACTGCAGTGGGTACATTCCTTCTACTCGTTTCAGTTCGTCTCAAGTACGCCAGTTGTCACTTGAATCGCCCGGGGCTGTCGAACCATCACCATCGGCACTTTGATCAGCTGGAACCTCGACAATGGACATCAGCTTTTCCGTTATCCTGAGAAGTTCAGTATCTCCTTTGTACGCAGTCCCACCAATTGTACATTGTCGAATTTCATGAGATTCTGAGCTTCATTCAGTAAGGAAAACCCAAAATACCGTCAGTATGCCAGTTTTATCTGAGAATGAGCATTGAGTAGTAACGAAGCTGGCTAGGGAGGACAAACAAAGCCAAATCCACTTCCGAAACGCAGGCTGACTTTTCTTCCTCTTATATTTCTCTCGTTTTGTCCCCTACGCTCTTCATATTCCGTGTAGTAGTGTAACTAGTTGCATTCTATGGTCTTCTGCAGAAAATTGTTTTTCGAGCTGGCATTGTGTTTTTCAGTGTTGTATGACGATAACTTCATGACTGTATAACTTTCTGGCCAAAAGCGGAATTTACATGTTTCTTTTGGATTGGAGTAATGCGCGCGCGTCGGTTGTACAAATCGGGACATGGCGCGCCATTTCAACTTTGCTTTAGTCTCTTCAAACAGACCTAATGACAATCATGCCACCAGTGAGGTGGCTTTCCATCGGCGGCTGTCGAACGAGCAATGCGATTTGTGGAGTTTGCATCACAGTTGTTCTCCGGACCTTTCAGCGATGAGATACACCTCAACGATTGTGCGCTATGTTATTCTTTTTACATAAAAATTGTGCCTACCAACTCGGCGCAGCGAATCCCCGCAGCAGGCGGTCCTTAATATACTCAATTTGGCCCAGGCCATCCGAGAGGTTCCAACTCCTAGCTCGTGTCGCCTGATCTATTTTTTCATACCATATATCATAATTGGAATATATGGAAGTAGCCTGACAGGTCCTGACAAATTCGATAGAAATGTATAGGGAGATAGGGACAACATTTTGAAACCTGTGGTAGCGAATGAGTTCAGAAGGGCATCTACCTCCTTCAACATCTCTTGTTGGTGCTTAGATCAGCCATGCGACGTGCGACATGCCTACATACTTGGACCAGTGGCCTTTGGAGTCAGCGTTGCGAGCATCGTTCTTTGCTCATAAGACCTTGAATGAGGCTACCCAATCCTGCGCTCGCTCTTCCAATACACAGATCGAGTCAATATCCTGCCAATATCCTGAGCGGGGGTTTACCGGCGGGTCAGATCGAAAGCTCCAAGTCCAAGTCCAGATGTGGGTGGGCGGGTAGGAACCATGTAAAAATTACACTGCTTCTCCCCCCCAGTTTGTCACAAAGCTCATTCCTTGACCATATTCTGTCATCGGACCAAAGCTCAAATTGTCATAACATCAGAGGTATCATCCTTCTTAACAAAGCTCATGTTTTACTTTTCTTCGTCATTCTTGAAGGCAAAATAAAAATAATAATCTCAGCGTTCAGCCATTATTCCCGAGCAGCATCGAAGGGAAGTAAAAATCCCCGGCTCTAGCTCTAATCCACTGCCTAGACACAATATTTGCCATACTTAGAGGTCATACATATATGCATGACGAACCAGAGCCTTTGTTGGTGCACCGAACAAATTAAACATTATGGGTATGAACTTGACTACTTACTTGACACATCATTGGAACAATCCGCCTCTTTACCTTTGACCCAGCCACTTGGTAGATTTCAAGACCTCTTCCAAATTCTCATGTTCATTTCAAAGCTCCTAGAATTCGAAACCCGGTCACTGGGCCTTTGATCAATAGGTCAAATCCCGTACACTGGCAACCCTAAAGAACGGAAAACGTCAAGAATCCTTGAGAGATTCGAAATTCCGTGTTGAACCTTCGACTTCCCCGACATCATTGTCAATCATGGGAAGAAACCCACCCCAGGTATTTGGTCACCTCTTCCAAATCCTCATGTTCTTTCAAAGCTCCTAGAAGGAACGTTCGAAACCCGGTCACCACTGTAGTAAGCCTTAGAATAACACCTGCCAATCTCCATACCACTTGCAACCTGAAGAACGGAGGCAACCCTGCTCAGTGGTGTTTTTACAGATCCGCAATATGCCACACGATGAGAATTCGAATTGCAACGGCTCTATAATTACCTCAAACAATCCGGGATCTAAACGGTAATGACTATGGTCTCGTGCTAGCAGGTTGCATCATCTGATAGGACCTGTATAGGTTTGTTACATAGACTGCCCGACTTTCGCAGTAATTGGCTTAGAATAAACGTTCCGCTGTCTAGGGTTGACCTTGACAGTTTTGGTTGACAATTCAGTGTCTTGAGGATGGTAGCTCTTCCGTGTTTTTTAAGCGCTTGGATACAAGGCTGAACGAACTGATAGGTATGCTATTGCGATTCGCAGAGGCCCTCTATGGACAAATCCGATGATGTACTCAAGGAGGTTTGCATACTTACCGTTTGGCTCTTGTTTTCTTTGTCTCCTGACTTAACTCACTCGAGTGCTTCTTTCGTCGCTCTCACAGATACGGGAAAAAAAACAGCGTCTTCTCGGACTTCCTTTACCTATTCGGTCATTTCCGAATGTTCTCATTCGCGAGAACATAACACAGGTTACAAGTTTTGTTGCCGTCTCGCTTTCCGCCGAAATATTTAGGGAGCTCCTGATATCCTGCTATAGTTACCTCTCTCTTACGACATGCCTGAAGAGTGATGTATGAACATACGTCTCCGACTCCCAATCTGGTGGCGCAGATTTCCATCGCTCTCGTCATCCTTGCCTATGGTACTTGAAATACGTCTTTGTTCATCGCAGTCCTGGGATGCTCATACTTTCTTGTAAGCAATCCATCTCAGCGTCGCCCGAGTTCACGCAATTCTGGAGGAATCAAGTGACCTTCATCTCTCGGGGCCTGAAGCAAAGTCTTACGTATGGCCATCCTCCAGAGCTGAATCTCACTGTAGACTTATACTACCGACGTCGAATGGTCATTTGTGCGCAACTTAAGTACCAACCTTTCCCCATATTCTGGGGGGATTGGTAGGTCTATTTTCTGACCCATCATGACGGCAAAGCCAGGGCCACGAGTTTCCTTTCAGTGCCTTTTTAAAGCCTCCAATCCAATTTTGTAGGTCGTCGATTCCCCGGGCGTTGGTGAGATCATCCTCAGGCTGGTTCTTTTTTCGTCGGAGTTGTTAATTCTACTCCACCCGATTTTCTATCTCTGTGGGTTGTGCTATACGAAGTACGTTAGAATGATACTCACCACAGTACTTGACTACGCGACGGCGCCGCGGCCAGATGCATTGTTATAACTCCGCTATGTTTGTCGTGGGTGCAAAAAGTTCCGAGTATCGCGATGAGTGGATAGTTGGAAGACTCCGAGTTATGCATGTCTTTTGTCAAACCTTGGCATTGACAATATTAGAGAGAAGAATGTTCTGCTAGCTACAGGATTCATACAGCCCATTATTCTCTAGGCCTCGCTTAAGCTTAAGGCTAGAACTTATCTCATGTTGGGTCGACATCGTCGTTAATTTTTTATGGCATTTATGTACCTGTTCTACAACTGCTACGTTGTCCCGGGAAAAGATATTCTCATATTCTGGTGCAACATAGATAAATGTCTTCAGCTTGTGATATGCAATCGTAGCTATCAAGTTTTTAAAGCGGAACAACATCAGGCAGCATCAGGCCATCGGTTATCAAACCACAACCAAAAGAGTCATGCAATTATGTCGTTAGCCGCCAGAAAATAGCAACATATGCATGGCTGGCACTGGGACAGAATCAACGATATCTGGCGACCTGGACGGCGACCACATGTATCTGATTTTCCAGAAGAGCTGGACCCACATATTACCTGTACAGTCAGTGGTCGCTCAAGTCAACTTATTCGTTGTGATCCGATCTGCCCTGGATCTGGAAGGTTTCGCAACGCCGATGGACAAGCGTCCATGGTCAACATATGCCATTGATGCGTATATCAACTGCAAGCTACTTAGGGTCCCTAGGACTGCTTTGAAAAATGTATCAAACTATTAAGTTTGCATATCAGTATCTGCACGGATACATATACAAGTTATTGCAACGTCTTGCCTCGAAGTATTCCATTATTTATCTATCCAGCACGACCATCTTTGAAAGGGTGTCACCCAAATTACGGTTGAGGAACCAGTCTTAATGTAGAATTAAACGGGAGATGGTGCTATTTCCTCGAGAAAATCCGCCAAATTGCTGGCGATGTGATCGTGAACCTTGCTCGTAGGATGCAAGAAATCCGTCCATACACTGCCACCATACCTACGAATGTCTTCGTCGTTAAACCCGTATACTTCTGGCATGTCCAGAATGGATTCGAATAACCTGAAAGAGGAGAAAAGAAACACAGAAGCCTCAGGGTGTGCATGGCAAAATTGTTGGATGCCAAGGCGCAGTGCCGAATTCCAGGTAAGAAATCGTGTTGATGTTGTAGCTTCCTCCTGTTTGGGAACTAAGTCAAGTAAGAGGAAAAGAAGTCAGTTGTTGGGGTGAATGCAGAAATTTGTGGATGACTCCTTGCCTGCCGGACTACGATGTATAGGGGGCACATCTATGAAAAGAAAATTTCGAGCGCCAGCCTTGAAAAGTTCGTCGTGTGTACTGAAAAGTCCCAGAATGCTTCGACTCGGGTTTGAATTGTAACTATCCCATTGAGCGTTAATGCAGATCTGGGACGAAAAGAACAAAAGCTGAGAATTACGCGCAGTCATTGATGCCAACCCACGTAACTAGAGAAAGAGATATATCATCAGACTGAGTCACCAAACATCGAAATGAAGACCTCACTGAAGAGGGTATCCGTGGCTTGCCATGGAACCAAGCGTTCCTTCACTAAGGATGGGATGAAGAAGGACTCAATCTGACAGCGAACACCTGCGACGGTATCTCCACCTCTCGCATAGTTGTAAACCAGCAAGGGTGACTCCGTATAATGATCGTCTTCTTCTTTTTCGGACGGATTGAAACGCGGCGGAGGGCAGTATTTCGTGATCAGGTGTCCAACCCAATTGGGGAGATCCGGTTCGTTATACGTTTCTCCTGGAAATAGAATTCCAAGAGGCTGAGATGCACTGGGATGATTAGCCCCTCGATGATCATATCCGATGGCGCTATAGGAGTCTCCACTACGTCGAAAAAAAAAACAATTGATTGTGGATTTAGCAAAAGCAATGGTGTATACACACAAGATGACAAGATAGCGAAGCGCAGAAAACCCGGCCCAGGAGGATCCAACCTGATGCACAATCGACATCGGAATCGTAGATGAAGCTGAACAACTCAATTGTACACGTTCAGGGTCCAGAACTTTGACATAAGGTTTCCTGTTCTAGACCTTCGGTACAAGGTGAAAAAAAAAACTCTATGCCTTTTTACCAGGATTTCCGCTCATGCACACAGTACTTAGAGGTCTAAGGCCTCCAGAACGCTCCTTACCTTTGGAATTCCTTTTTACGACGATATGATTGGCTTCAAAGGCAGGCGATCACATGATCCGGAAAGCAGCTGACGTTCACCGTTATACCCTCCACGTGACCATTGTCTTGACTTTGTGCTCAGCAGCGCTCATTTGACAATCTGAGTCCCGGACTCGGCCTCTCGTTCTTGGCTCTCGAATTGTAGCATGACCGAATTGACTCCTCGACAAGCTGCTATCGCTCTCCCAACGTGGAATATGAATAATGAGTTGGAAGATGATACACTAAAGGTATTTGAAACATACAAGAAAAAAGATTCTTCTAAGGGTACGTGAATCTCTGGCTCCTATATCCTCATACGCTTTACATTATTGTCCATATAGTTGTTGTGCGCTTCAAAGGCGTCGGGAATGCACCAATCATGAAACAGAATATGTACAAGATTACAGCTACCAATCGATTTCAAGCTGTGATTCAATTCTTGAGAAGAGAACTGGGGTGGCAAAGTGGAGAACCCCTAGTACGTTCATTGATTCATGTTTTCAACATCGTGGATGAAGAATTATTGTGTCTCCAGTTTCTATATATTAATTCCACCTTTTCGCCAGCTCCAGATGATACTGTGTTGAACCTCTTTAAGGTCAGTGGTTTACTTCTTCACCACTCTCGTTCTTCATTGATAAATCTAGTCTTTTTCAACTGAGGGTTATCTCATTGTCAATTACAGGTGAACGCCAGCTTATCTCACCGACTTTGCTCATACTGATTCTACGTTCAGTACGACGCCTGCTTGGGGGTGATTGGCTTTAGTTATCTCAGGATCCACGATATCCTACTTGTTACCCGTTATAATCTCGGACCAACTTTCATCTCATTCATTAATCTTATCTTTTGGCCGTCAAAGCAACGGTGATACCAGGCTACGTCTGCTTACAGCGACATCATTCCATCTCGTATATTGACAATTTGGTCATCAATGTGGACTTTTCTAGTATCCTCGTGTTATTTTTTTTTCCGTTAAACAGTTCTTCCTGGAACGCAACAACCAGGAGTGTGCAACCTTTGCCATCCCGACGGGCACCAAGTTCTGAGCATCTATCGTCTGCATGTCACATCTTACGAATTTCTTTGTGTTGCGTCCGTTCCTGCCATTCGTTAGGTCCCGGGGCTGAAAAATTATATCGATCGATCAATCGATAGCCAGTTGCTGATCGTCTCTGATGGAGTTGTCACCCTTTTTTCTCTTCAGTTTCACCCTCAAGATGGTCGACAAATAGTCTTTCCGTGATCTGAGAATCGTGAAGCCAAGAGTCTTGGTTTTGGTCACGATTAGGACTTTGTAGGTGTCATATGATTTCTGGGACAGTTGAAAGTTTCGGCTGACCCCCGATACACATAGGTACCTTATCAGTCATCACCCGAAACGCAGACCAAGTCCATTGAGCAATTTTTTTTTGTTCAGCAAGAGTTTCCTGGTCGATTTCTAGATGTACCCGGCCGGTTCCGGCTTGCCCTGGTTCATTATAGGGGATCAGGGATAAAAGGGGATTAGAGTTATAAACAACTGGTGAGAAAAACGCACCAAAAATTGCTTAAGAACTTGAGAAGCTCTCCCATTCTCAATCGGATATTTCTACCCAACAGCTTGTCTTCACTTAATCCGGCTGCCATAGTGCAAAAAAACAAAAAAAAACGTTGATGTACAATCCATCATTCCCAGAATTCCAGACAGGGCAGTCCTTACCATTCCGGGGTATTATTTTACACAAAAGAACACCCTCAATAAAGTGTTTCTTTTTCGGCCTTCATAACCTGTGCGAAGAGACATTCTAAAGGTAATCTACTGCGCATTCCTCCTGGATCTTACTCATTCAAAACCATTCGTTGACTCGGTTGTTGTAATATGATCACACAATTTCCCGTCTTCAAAATTTCCGTTCGGATACCCCAGTAGTTCGCAGTGAACGCGGGTATTATGGCCCTAAACGAGGGCCGACGCCTAGAAAAACCTTGAGCAGTCAAGCCAATCTCATTTACTTTGTGTCATGAGAACGATTCTAAACAAAGCATGGCATTTTTTTCCTTCGAAATCGTGCCCTCGGTAGCATAAAGACGCGAGGTAAACTTTACGTCCAGCTGCCATGAGTCAGGTTCAATGACAAAGAGAAAATGTAACCAACTACAAACCACTTTAACTGCGCAAGGTAATTGGATCTCTGGGTTATTAGTGATCCCTATTTCCTTATCCTTTGTCTTGACTCTTTGATCAAGAGTGTTCGAAGCATTCGACGATAAGTACATCGAGGGTGTTCATGGATATAAACGATTGATCACGATTAATAGATAGATAACTAGCTAGCAAGTTTTTGGGAATATCGCCGAGTTCTTTGACCTCCCGAGCGCGTGTGAGTGTTATAATTAACTAACACCCTTTGTGCATACGAGCTTCAAATGTTGTTCTCTGAGAAAAAAAATAAAAATACAACGGCCGCATTACCACTCCATTTGTGCCATTTAATCTACTTTTTCTACCCTCTTCTAGATGTCATTGCAAACGGTGATAATGAGACAAAGTCAATAGGTATGAGGGTACTTACTGTTGACAAAGGTCAGGGAACAAAGCAGAATTTATATATATATATATATACTAACACGCACCTAAGAAACGAGTGTGGATCTGAAACTGCGCGTCAGCGCGAGTAAAATGTACGCTTTGAGAAAGAACGATATTCTCATCTTTATCTTTTATCGATCAGTCATTTTAAGCCAGGTCCCTCATTCGTGAACAAGACTAACATAATTAATTGAATGGTGGTGAATCTTCGCTGTTATCTTGGGTCTCGTAAGTTTCTCGTGTGTTCGAAAAGCAGGGAGGAGGGTCAAAGTATCCCATACACGTGTAATTACGCTGGACCATCGACAAGTGCGTAGCGCGTGCGTTGGAGATGTATTATTGTATCTCTGTGGGTAAGGTTGAGGCACAAATCTACTATCTAGCACCAGAATTGAATGCTTGACTCGGACCGGTGACTTCCTTTATTTTTGCATGGGTAAGAGATCACATAGTCTAAATTCACTGACTTGATGGCTTTTTTCCTTTTTTTTTTTCTCTCTCGAGTGCATGCAGGATGGCTTTTAGATGGGACTTGAAATGTCTTTTAACATCTTGTCATTTACACTTACACAAAACGGGTAACGGGAAGAACCGAGTCCGACGGCAAGAGTTATTATAGGTTACTATAGGCTACCATCATCCATGGTTGTGTGGGTGGGTTACTTTTTACATTTTGGTTCCGTTTGGAAATATATCCGGATGAAATGACAGCCTGAGTATCCATACATACCATAGCGTACCAGGTCTGCAGAGGAGGAGATGCTGTCATAATTGCAATTTATTTTATTGCGGCTCAACCACTCCGAATAGGATGCTTATGGCTTAGACTATGGTGTATATGGCATGCAGAGTTCTGGGTGGCGTCTATACCGTTCTCTGCGGCTCTGCCTTAGTCTGTAGTCATAATATAAAATCTTTTCTTATTGAGTAGCTCGCCCTGTTTCGGGAAAGCGAGTGGCATGGGAGACTCCTGAGGTCCAGGTGAAACGCAATATATATGTCTTGGCCACGCAACCGAGAGACGATGCTCGCTCCTCAGGTTCAAGACAGTTGGGAACCTATGCCCGGTATCAGCCGGCGGAAATACGAGACATCGCTGCTAACGAGAGGCTTTTTAACAACCCGATGATCAAAGTGCCCTGAGAAAAAATGAAAAAGATGGTGATGAGCAAATCGATGACCTCAGAATATACGAGTCAATAATTACGAGAGCGGGGGGACAAGCTACACCGGAATGAACAGAGCGGGACAATCTACGCTTGATGCTCGCGTTAAAGAGCTATAAAACTTGAGCCTAAGTCAGGAATTGCATATAGACGTCGGGGGGGCTTGAGAGGGTTGGATCCCAGTACAGGACGGCAGCCTCAGAAGGCTTTGTATGACCCACGGGACACCAGAGCCGTGAGCGCTTCAAAACATTTAAGGAAGGATGGCACCGAAACGGAGGCGGTATCCTGGGAAGTCCAAAGTATCGCTGTGCATATGTACGATATCGGATGATTTGCTAACAGCTGCTAACAGCCTCTTGAATTTTTTTTTTGTTGGTGGGAACACGGAAAGGGTTGTGAGGGTGGCCGCAATGTTCCGAAAGATGAACAAGCCCAACGAGCGGGTTTTGTCGCGCGGTTTCTATCGTGGTCGCAAGTCGCAGGAGTGAGACAGAGTGGAAACCGGGGTTTGTGACCACTGTTGGGCGATTGCGGATGATAAAAGAGGCAGGAGCGTGAAAGTTCAAAATCCAAATCCACGTGGAATCGACTAGCGTAAACCCATCGTGATTATTTTATTTTATTTTTAAATAGATCAAGGCTGATTGCCGGTCAGCGATGCTCCAACAGCGTGATAGGTTTCAAGTTTCAAATCTCAATTGAAAATGAGTATACCCGTTAGAGGAAGTTGGGAACATTGGTTGCTGAGTGTTTTTCACTTGTGAATTTGGAAGAGACCAGGATCGAACTCGGAATGTTTTTTTTTTCAAAGCCCAAGAAATAACCAATAGCCATTGGAATGCGTGCAGGTATATATACAGGAGATATGAAGAGATGATCTATAATGAAGGCTAAATAGGAGGATTAGACCGAGAACCTCGACCAGAAGGAGTACCAGTAAATGCCGAGAAAGATACATGAGATAGTCTATAAAAGTGCATGCGAAGCGAGAGCAAGGAGAAGCAAGGAAAGCCAATGAAGGTGAGGGGAATTTTGGTGCTACCGAGTCTACGGCGGCTGTTGAATGGTGTTCCAGGAGAAAATCGAAAACAGATAAACCACGAATGTTTGAAGAAACACAAGACCCAGGAGAAACACAACGTTTATGTCGAGAATTTTGATTTCTAGACAAGGTGACTGTGAGTGAAGATTGCCAGCACACGAGTATAGCGACGTACGCTACGCATCATCAACGGGGCTGATGCATCTTGCGGTGGTGTTGGGGACTAAGGAAATGATTGAACGATTAGCAATGAAAGGAAAGCAAAAAGGGTGACCATTTGTACCCTGTACACCATAGGCTGTGTCTGAGGAGTGAAAGACGAAGGAGTTTTTGAGAGGGCATTTCGTAGCTGAAGAAGAAAAGTATTAGGAGGACTGTGTGAAGGAGGTAGTCGGGATATTAGATATTATATTACTGACCTTCTCTTCACTTTCTGCTGCCCTTTGAGCATACATGTTCGGATGCAAGGCTACGTTTTGTATGCTGGTAGCTTGTGGCAGTGAATGTAGAGAGGATGATACACTGGGGAAAGCGATGAGGTTTGAAGGAACAGCCTTGTTGGATGATTTTGTAGTCATTGTGAAAAGGATAGCGGCTGAAAGGACAGGAAATAAATGAATGAAAGAGGTTTGAAAGTGAGAGGGGATTTATAGCGTCAAAGTTGATGTTACATACTTGGCGTGACTTGAAAGTCTCACGAAAAAAAAGCCATAAAAGATTGGGAAAAAAGAGAGATCGTTGACAAGATTCAGGTTTCCCAAAGCATCTAAGATTTATGCCCATATCCATACCTCCCCCTCCCGGCGGTTCTTTCCGATTCTCTCAGTTATCGTCGAGGTCCCCCCTTGCGACACATTTAAATTTTGGGGTGCCTTCCCAGCAATCGCGGTATCTCTAATTGTCCCTGCAGCATCCTGACTTTTAGCTTTATGCGGAAGTAATCAATAAACTCCATTCCACTAGACACCCAACTATAACCCTCGTAATACACCTCAGTCCTTTGAAAATACTTCTCAGTGAATGTACTTACCATTCATCTTAACATTCTTCCTTTAATGTCATGGGTAAGTAGCTGCAGGGTCTGAGATCTGACTCCTGTCCCTTACCCTCTTTCAGTATACCGTTGATGCCCGCCAGTCGACACGTACCTATTTTAGTATAGTATCTAGCGACTCAAAATGTCAATGCACGCACTTCAACAAACCCCTTTTAAAAAAGTTTTTTCTCTTTTCTTTTTTTTTTTTTTCCACTTACTACTACTACTGCCTTTGTCGGTATAGCCTCGATGCACTGGTGTCACAATTTTGACGTCTGCGATGAATCGAAAACCTCAAAGGATCCACCTCCCCGTGCCTCGAGTTCTGGGAAAGCTGAGCACTTGCCGTCTTTTGGCCGACCTTCTGCCTCACTTCAGCCAGATACCGCATGAAATATTTACAATCCCTGCGAAAACATGGCCTGACAGCATCATCTGACGCTGTGCTGTGCACTCCTTCGCCACGTGTCGGATCTATCCTTGCTCATCCCTTGCTCATCCCCGCCTGGGTATATGTTCTTTGTTTGACTTTAACAGAGCAATCAACTCCGATCTTCCACTCTTAAGGTCTTCAAACCCTTGGTCTTTCCTTAATACTCCCTTAATACTCGTATATATGAATGGCCCGCTAAGATTAGGTAGGCAACATGCAAGGTTAAAGTTTGCGTCCACCAAATCCAAGTCTAGGGGAAATGACTCGTTTGTAACCAAATGCCGAAGTTTTTGATCAAGCCAATGTCGATGCTTCAAAGCTTGAGCTTGCCTCCCAGAACACACTATCGAGGTCAGCTGATAAGATAAATGTAAGAGTCACTTATTGATAGACTCTCACAGCCTCCCCGCCATCATTAAAACTCATGTCCATTAGCAGTAGTCGATTTTCAAACGTCTCACGGAAATTAAGTTCTGTTCTTTCTATGAATATTCCTATCTAACAACGAGCTGATTAAGATACACTTTACGCATGTACAACATAGACCTGTGAACATGTGTGTGTGTGTTTTTTTTTTATTTTACCCCGAGCTCAAAGCGTCAATGCATGTGCAACCTTTTAGATAGTCGCCACCCCGTCCTCCTTGTGGGGGGACATTCAGTGTCAAACCTATCATCGCGGCTGGTCATTCTCATGCCCGTCGACCAGTCCGATTTTATTGGAAAAGTAGTACTAATTGCTCCATAGTTCCATGGCATTATGGTCAAACTGGTGGCAACGATCTATATATTTAATATAAGCCCACGTCGCTTTACAGAATTCTCATTCCATCAAAAGCAATATGTTTTAATGTGGAGTTCACAAAAAAAAAATGAATTCCCGCCCATATAACCAGCTGTCGGCCTACTCAATGGCTTGCACACCTAAATATACTATTCCAATATACTAATGGTCATCAACGCTTTTCCCCGCAATCGACTCGGGGATGTTGGGCCAAAGACAAGGTCCGTGACAACCGGGATAATCTTATCGCAAGAGCCAAATCTCTAAGAGTCATGACCCATGATGACCTGTGATGACCCGTTAACGTTCACTTTATAAGATGAACATATAAAAAAAAGAGAGGAATTCAAAATTGCGTTAGTTCAAAGTTCTATTATTACGCAACTTTGAAGGGCACTAGGTTGCAAATGTCAACCTAAACGGAGGATCATGGGCCGGTTCGGACCGATGTACAAAAGCATTCAGCAAAAACGTCAATTCAATAAGCTCGTGAAAGATGTGCCCAGGGTTATAGACGATAACGTACAGGTACGATGTTTTCCCAACTTGGTCAATGCAAGTAAGTATGCCGCTTACCGCTTTCCAATTGGGCTGTTTGGATGCGACGTGCTTGAAAATACACCAGTTTTGCAGCTGCTCGGATAAGCGCGCAAAGAAAAAAATTGAGCCTTGAAAAGAAAAGGCTTCAAGGAGACTTTTAAAGAGTTTGCAATACGGACAACATACCACTTGACAGACGGGGGGTCAACAAACCCCTGTGGGGTAGTCAACGGCACGATGAGAACGTTATTGAGTTCGACGTGCGACAAGGGGAGGGTCTTACGGAGATGATGAAAAGATTGCGATAAGATGTCATCAGTATAAAAGTAAACTTAACGCCACGACGACAACACACAGCATCGGCCAGCACATTGGGGGTGTCTGTCCCGGAAGCTATCATCTTGCAAGGTACACATGGTACGGCTGAGTCAAGGAAATGAAGGTTCGATGACGTTTGGAGATACTATAGATAAGAGGATGTTGGTCAGATAAGTGAGAAAGGAATGTGTGATGCCCGTCGCCCAATTACGACTTTACGCTTTCATGGTCATTCAGCTTCACACTCCTGTCCCCTCCGAGAGTTTGAGGATAAAATTTCCTGTGAATAATACAATCACAAAGTCATCCCGCATTCAGCTCATGCAATTCAACTCTTTCACCTTGGGGCGAATGTCTTTCGTAGGCCACCTTAGACCTGTAAGTTCAAGGATATTGTTGGATGACATCGTGGATGACATCATGCTTGAACGATTGCACCGACTGTTTTCATGTATCGCACTTCTTTCTGTGTCACAAGAAGCGCCTTTGAGAACAACAAGCGGATCCTGACTTGTTCGGACTGAATGAACGGAAGGATCGTAAGCCACTCCTCGATCACATGGCTCGGCATAGCCACAACCCGCACTATAAAGAGCCATCTCGAGGGCGTTGAGAATGATAATTAATACAAATTTAGGCAAGAAGGTGAGGGGGGGGGTTAAATCCGGGCAACGAAGTAAACAAAAAGAGTCCTGAGTCAGGGGCGATAACACTGTCCTCGTTAGCCAGACTTGTGACAGTCATCTACTTCGTCATACTTTTTCTCGGGCTTCCTGGACGTTGTCGATCCACATCGAGTATTTCATTTTGAAACGCTCGTTTTCTTCTTGTTTCCGGGTGCACGTAATGCTCGATCTTACCCCACCTTAAACTCATGGACGGTGTAGAAGACCCAGCGAGTGGAGAGATCCAATGCCGGAATGACCATTCCCTATTTCATCTAAGGAAAAGGGCCTGTATAGCCTCAGAGTCTGCCAGATTCATAATTAAAAACGTCCTGTTCACCAAAAGGGGTGCCAAACTCGAAACCAGGGTGTTGGGCCACGTTGGACAGATACCGTTCGCAAACATGAGGTTGCACGAGTCAATGAGGTACATATCCACAATCCTCATGTCTTTCCAAATTCACTCAGAGTTCCACCACAGAGAGCTGTATTGAATGACAAATGAGTCATCGTCAAGTAAATCGACTTGAAACGCGTCCAAAGAAGCAAGAATAGACTTGAACTTGTTACACATCACCGCTCTCATCGTCTACTTTAGAGCTGAACGAGCAGACGAGACGCAGGGCTCCAAGATGTGTATGGGATATCTAGTCAGTGTGTCGTCTGTGAATGACTGACCCGGCTCAAGTTGCATTACATAATGCAGGTTTAACTTAGGCGCCCAAAAAACATAGGTTTCAAGGGTACCCTTGGATTCTCAGTTTGATTTTTGTTCAAGTCAAAATGTTCCAACTCAAATTTGAGGTGAGGGTATTGATAACGATGTGTGCAAGTCGTAAGCGCGAAGTTGTGTCAGTCTATAGCAGCTGCGTGTAGAAGCCCAAGTCAAGTAGCCTCATTATCGTTCTGTGTTTCGTTTAATGACCATGGAAAGATTCACCGAGATGGTTACTGTCTGCTGCTTGTTTATATTTTAGTCAATCTCGGAATGCGGGTTATGTTACGATTACAATTCGCCAGTAGTTGAATTCAGGGACTACACGGCGGGAGTGCAAACGCACAGGTAACAGAAAGTATACTAGAAAGATCGACATTGTATTAAATAAAAAGCATTACACATCTCCTCCGCACCCCTTTAAGACCAGAACTAATCTTCCATAATCAAATCAGAGGCCTAGAAAGAGTGAATCGGACGTCAGCCAACAATCGATGGTTGTTTCAAATGAGAAAAATATGACCGCGTGACAGACCTTTTCAGCTATCCCATAGACAGTAGAGGAAAGATGAGCCGAAAGTTGGAATGGGATGATGGAAGCATCTTCCATGGAGAACACGGAGAAGACACAGAGGTTAATACGTCTGAGTGCCAGTACCACGGTAGTAACTAGATTATAAAAACAACTTACCTACAACCCTTACATTCTGAACACCATAAACCCTTAATTTTGGGTCTACAACACCTCCTAGTGACCTCGGTAACATGGCGGCAGTTCCAATGGGGTGAAACACTGGCATGTAATTACTTTCAACAAAGGTGCGGAAGTCGTTGTCTGTCTGTACAGTTGATCCAGGTAGAACTTCGACTGAGTACAAAGACTTGGCAGCTGGCGTGGAAGTGATTTGTCGAAGTAACATGCTTGAATTTGCGAGAAGAGAAAAATCTTGCGGATTGGTAAGGTAGTTGGGATTTACTGCACCTGGCGTCAGAAGCGGTGGATATGAACATTTAGGCACATACAAGTAGGTGGTACTTGTGGATCTGCGGAGGATATATGTACTGTTCCCCGGCTATTGAAGAAATCAGGATCCAAAGATGCGTATTTGGACCAACGCGTATCACTTACAATTGAGGAAGTAGAATCCAGGTAACAATTCCTAACAATGTCTCAGTAAAAACTCCGTAAATAACCTCAATGACAGGCGCTACAGATTATCATTTAACAACGCTTTTACCGAACCAAACTCAAACACGTACCATCTTGCTCCCCGAACTGCTTCGCCTGTATTGTGAAAATCTTTTCCAATCCAACCTGGCTCACCGCCGCACCAGAAGCTACGATACTGGCAGCTCTCTGGGATATAGTTGAATCCAGTTCCTGGACGTATGAATCTGCACCCGATTTGCCTAGTATTTGAGGCAGCGTAAGGAAGGACGATACTAAAGCCTGAGGGACATGAGGATCCGACGAGGAATTGATTGGCGTGTTTGTGGCGTATAAGGACAAAACGAGTGCTTGATCTTGGAGGTTCGTCCCTACAGCTGGGAGATCAACCTAGAGAGCATGTCAGAAGTAGGAAGGGAAGAGGGAAAAGTACCCACGGTTACCGGAATTCCCAGAGACTCTAGGACACTATAGCGATACATGTTAATCTCTACAATAGCCTGGACTGAAGTTTAATTACGTTTCATTTCCTATGCCACTGAGTTCAAGGAACTTTGGAGTCTGGGTTCGTTGGCATTAGAGAAGTGTCAGAGAAAGGCGACATTCCTTACACCGAAAGCACCAGCCGAAACGATGACTTCCTTCTCTACATTGATGGTCATCTCTCCAGCCGGTGAATCTTGACTCTGAAACGCTACCCCTTCCGGCCTAGGAAATTTTCCAGTAGTATTCCAAAGTATCCGTGTGGCCCGGTGTTCCACGAGAATGTATAGATTGGGCCTAGCAGTAGGGGGTAACGTGAACAAGTAGCTTTGTGCCGCACTACTCCTCGTGTTATTGCCCACGTTCGGGCCTTCGCTGGCCCCAGGATTGAGAGATAAGACGTTCCTCGCCGAACCCCTGGGATCACCACTGCACTGATCAATATCGCCCGATGTGCGTAGGTTAGGAATTACGGAAGCCGTGGCATTAATTAGTGTATCTAAGATGGTGCACTCCGGACAAGGATATGGGTTTGGGAAGCCCGTGACGACATGTCCGGATGTTCCATGAGCCCCTGGGTCAAATAGGACGCCTAGGTTTGTTTGAGCTGCGTTCGGTGTAACAAATTTCTCGGCCTTTTTCATATACCTGAAAGAGATTGAATAAGAATCCCAATAATGAGACAGGAAACATACCTTTGCAATGAATTAAAATTCCAGCCTGGATTGCCTAGCTCCTCCAGTGCGTCGTATTGTCCGATTGTTCCCCTTGTCCATTGCATTCCATTAATCGCAGAGCTCCCACCCAACACTTTCCCCCTAAGTAGACTTTACGCTGAGAATATCTTGAAAAGAAAAAAGAAGCTCACACTGTGAAGTTATGCCTCAGGTCTCCTACAGTCTGGTTGGTCGTGACCAGTCCCCAGGTTAAATCGGGGGAATTTGAAGCGACAGCGAAACTATTTTAAAGTAGGAAAAGGATCAAGTTTGCCAAAAGCTGTTAGAAGAAAATGTACTGACTTTCCTGGATCAGTGATTCGAGGATCTCCTTGGCCATTTTTGCCTGATTCAATGACCAATACTGTGACTTTCGGGTTCTGCGTAAGTCTGTTTGCAATTGTCAAACCTAGTTACACAGGATGAATTGAATATTCAAACGTAGTGGCATGTATTGCTCACCTGCCGTTCCACCACCCACAATCACATAGCTGAAAGTTCTATTGGCTAGTCCGGACGGATTGGCTGTGATTTCGTATGGTCGAACTACTGCCACGCAGGCAAGATTAATGGCGACCAAGAGAGACAACATTATTATCAACTAGTGAGTGACTCTGGACGGCAGCGTGAGCTTGAGAATCAGACTCCACCAAAGCTCCCGTTACTGATGAAACGCCAGCGGCTATGCATGACAGGCATCAATGATATGCATCGGGGCTAAGGGAGGGACCGATGAGCAAGCCAGCTTATGTTAATTCCGTGTTGCTTTAAAATAAACGTTGAACATTGAGCCCTAGGCAGACTTCCGGAGTCTGCGCACAAGTGCATATATTCCCACGGAAGTGTCATGTGACTCACATAAACGCGCGCCCACAGCGAAATAATATTTGTATGTAAATAATGCCTCTGAATTCCACCTACGTCTCACACGATGCAGCGGTGATGATATGAGCTAGGAAAGGTTGGGTTGGGGTCAGCATAGCTGACTCAGCACGCAAGCAAGATGAGCCGCTTACCCTGTGAACCAAACTGCGGCGCTGCCTGTGATGCTAAACCCAACTCGGTTATGCCAGATTTGCGAGGTGACGGGATGCAATTTGCTCAAAGGATCGGATGTAGACCTGGTAGGCTAGCGACTTCCATCGGCCGTGAAT
>Ga0193743_1000547_pt1 | contig 29342 bp, 25 predicted proteins | sample L2c2metaG_FD_143038 | JGI IMG/M metagenome (GOLD analysis project Ga0193743, IMG submission 143038) | Soil microbial communities from a riparian zone of the East river system, Colorado, United States - L2c2 | ecosystem: Environmental > Terrestrial > Soil > Riparian zone | place: USA: East River...
TGCTGACCCGACTTCTAACGCAGATCGAACGAGTTCTCAGTGTGAATGACCTTCACCATGTCTCTGTCGAGGTCGTTGAAGCGGCACGGGACAGTCTGGTGATCGGGACAAACTGACCGAGCGTACGCCAATTATTCCCGAAACACACGCCAAATAATTCCGAAACTCGGCGCCATTTAAAGCTGAAAGCTACAGCTCTACGCGCCAGCAGATCATTTCGCTAGTCATGCGCGACGCCGGACGCATGCTCGCAATCGGAACCGTCATGAGCGCAATCGTCTCTCTGCTGGCCACACGCGGCGCAGGCTCAATCCTCTTCGGGCTGAAGTCGTGGGACCCCACCTCGCTCGGCTTCGCTATTGCGCTGCTTGCGATCGTCGCCGTTGTCGCGAGCGTAGTGTTTCAGAATTATTTGGCGTAGTCCGGAGTTTTCTTCGCAATACAAGCCAGACAGTATCTGGCGACCAAGATCACGTCCATTTCGCATCAGAATCAGGCACTTACCTCGCAGGCGGAGTGTCTCGCGCTTTCAATAAAGGACACTCTTCCCTCAGCGTCATTCACCCGCACTTAGCGATTGCGCCAGATAATTCTGAAACACTACGCCATTTATCTTTCAAAGCTACAGTCTTTGGGGGTAGCAGCTACCAATCGCGGAACGGGACTGACGAAATCTCGACCGGAACGCTGAAGCCCTTGCTTCGCAACATGCCCATGACGGCCTCGGCAGAAAGCTTCGGGTGCGGAGTGGGACCGATGATGACTGTGGTTTGTGGAATTAACTGTCGTAGCTTTTGAGGCGATATTTGTCGTACGGGCTGCGCCAACGAGCACCTACCAAAGCCATCCCGAAATAGCCAACTCGTTCATCTACAAGCAGATCGATGATCCCCTGCATGCTGCCCGCGCTCCGCCCTCGTGCCACGCGACAGATACTGGCACAAATGCTACGCCAAATAAATCCTTAAGCTACAGCCCGGGCGTTCGTCCGTAATTTAAGTACAATCCGCACTGGAGATTCCGGGATTTAAATGCCGCAACACCGACATCCAGACCACAGTCCGGGATTTGAGTGCAGCGCGACAACAGCTATGAACCAGAGGCGACGTCTCGCAATTTACGAGTGCACTTCCAGGAATGCTTAACCCCAGGAATGGAGAATTGGACCCGCGTAGTGCAAATGGCCCATTTTGTCGCGAATCGTTGCCACACCCCAAGTGGAGAAGATTGGGATCTGACATTGAGTCGCAAACGCTAACCGAGTAAAGCATAAAAGAGGGACGGCTCAGGCCGTCCCTCTTTTATGTGCTATTTCTAAATTTAGAGAGGCTGGATGTCGGCGGCCTGCCAGCCCTTCGGGCCTTTGACGACGTTGAACTGCACCGCTTGACCCTCTTGGAGGCTCTTGAAACCGCTCGAAGTGATCGCTGAGTAGTGTGCGAAAACATCCTCGCCGTTCTGCCGGCTGATAAAGCCAAACCCCTTGGCATCGTTAAACCACTTCACTGTTCCTTGTTCCATGTTGTTTCTTCCTTCTTCATACTGAATTGACGCTCGGACCAATCGGGGCTCGTACAGTACAGCTATTGCAGAAAACCAATCCGTTCAACCGACAGCTAAGGCTAGCATGCTTGATTCCACCAGGCTGTTGTTTTGCAAAATTATATGGCGTAAATCTGTGCAAGGTATTTTGGCGCACGAGATTGGAGTTCTGAAGCCCTAGAAACGCTCCAAATGAACAGCAGTCGGCAATGGAAAAGCGCTAAGTTCTTTCGTAGCCATCACTTGCAACTTTTGACAACTGTTGTTTGGGTTGGGACACCATCCTCATCCGATCGTGATGCGGAAGTGTGCCAGATAGCGCGAAAAGGGTTACGCCAAATAATTCGCAAAGCTACACTAACGCTATGGCCTCATAGGTCCGGCTGCGCGATTTCATCTGTCTCCCTCAGGTGATAGATTTCCGCCAGCATCGAGAAGCGCATAGCTCGCTTTCCGCAGCTCTACTCGCGCATCGGATTCGTACACGAGTTCCCTCCCTTGGGTCCTGCTGAGGTCCAGGATCTTCTCGAACGACGCTGGACGCCACCCGGTGTGACCTTGCCGCACGCCACGTTCACCCCCGAAGTTGTGGCACGACTGGTGCGCATGACCAGCGGAAACCTACGACTCCTCACGCGGCTTCTGACCCAGATCGAGCGCGTCCTGAGCGTCAACGATGCACAGGTCATCTCGGTCCAGATCGTCGAAGCAGCCAGGGACAGTCTTGTGATCGGACAAGCCTGATTCCTTGCCGCCTACGACAAATATCACCTCAAAAGCTACGACAATTAATTCCTCACGCTACAGGCCAAGGCCTTCTTTAAAAAGGCGATCCGGTATGACGGTCGGCCGCCGCATACGATCACCCTCGCTGGCTATGTTGCGTCGCATCGCGCAGTCCGTGAGATGCGAGAGGACGGCCCGCTGCCCTGGCGCACGAAATTGCGGTCCTCGAAGTACCTGAACAACCTCATCGAGCAGGATCATCGTGGTACCAAATCCAGAACCAGACCGATGCTTGGCTTCAAGAACTTCGAATCTGCCGCCATCACAATCGCTGGCATAGAACTGCTCCGACGTATCCACAAAGGACAGTTCACGTTGGACCGGCTACGATTCAATGGCCAAGCCGCGCCGGCGATCTGGAAGCGGTACTTGCTGCATAGAGGTCAGGTGAATCGCTCGATCGCTTCCATCTCACTCACTCTCGCTATTTGAACCAGAGCCAGAACTCAAATCTTTGATTTATCGAGACCGCCTGGCCACCAATTCCAGTCGCCCGCAACACGAAGCAGTGCCGGTCCGATGATCATGCGAACAACGGTAGCGTCAATCAAAACGGCAAAGGCCAGAGTGAACCCGATCATCTTTACGACCAGGAAGCTTCCAAAGGTGAATGCCGCAAAGACGACGATCATGATTGCGGCGGCGCTTGTAATCAGGCCCGCGGTTCGCGCCATGCCCTCCGGGATCGCCTCCAATTCACTCAGGCCACTCCGTCTGGCTTCGAGCACACGCGCGACGAGAAACACCTCGTAATCCATACTCAAGCCAAAGACGATAGCAAAGGTGACGATCGGCACGAGTGGAAAAATGCTGCCCGTTCCTTCGGGCACACCGAGGAACGAACTGCCATAGCCGTCCTGAAAGACGAGAACGAGTGCCCCGAAGGAAGCAGCGACTGAAAAGAGATTAAGCGCAATGGCTTTTATCGCGGCAAAGATCGATCGGAATCCACAGAGAAGCGCAAGGAACGTACCGACGACGACCAGACCCATGACAGATGGGAAGCGATCTCTGATGATTGTTTCGTAATCCGCGTTGAGAGCCGGGATGCCTCCCACAAGCAACGTTGCTCCAGAGACACCAGTCAGAGCAGGGGCGCCGGTCTTTCTAAGCTCACGCACCCAGTCAACCTGATCGCGTAGCGACACAGAGCCCTTGGGCAGGATTTCAACCAGCGCGGCATGTCCGTCGCTGCTCAGAAGCGTTCGGCGCGTCTCCCGCGAGAGCTCCAGTAGGGATGACCGGTTGCCTTCCGCGATAGTTGTAATCGAAATCACACGGTCACTGCGAGGATCGCTCGCAAGACGTTTGGTGAGACCATCCAATGCATTCCAACCCGCGTCGGTCTGCGCGATGGAATCGTTTGGAAGCTCGACGATGAGGCGTAACGACTCAACAATCCCGCCCCGGTCCATATGTTCCAGCGTGTGGAGTGCATGCACTGATTCCGCGGACTGCGGAAGCCAGTCTCCCTGGGGAACGCTGGTATCCAGATGCCGGACCTGCAGCGCAAGCATCAACAGGGGAGTGCCTGCCAGCACGAGCGCAATCCAGGGATGTGCAACGACGACCATTCCCCATCGCCGCCAGCGAACGCCTGTATACCGGGCGCGATGCGCATCGAGTTTTGGCGCGAAGGGCAAGCGTCCCATATCGATCCGCCGGCCGAGGAGCGCCAGCACCGCTGGAACAAGCGTATTGGTAAGCAGCACGCTCAACCCTGCAACGAGAAACCCGGCGATACCGATGGAGCGGATTTCGCTGATCGGCACCGTCATGAGCGCGAGAAATCCGATGCAGACGGTGGACGCCGAGATGAGTAGCGTACGTCCTGCCTGGCGTGCCGCGATGAGCGACGCCTCCGGTCCGCTGAGCCCAGTGGAAATGGCCTCTCGAAACCGGCTGACCATGAGCAGACCGTAGTCGATGCCGAGGCCCAGCCCCAGCATGGTCGCCAGATTCTGGACCAGGATCGACAGGTGCCATCGGTGGGCGAGAAATCCCGTGATTGCGAGGGTGGCTGCAATGGCAAGCTGTCCAACCGCCAGGGGAATCAGAGCCGCCATGAGGCTCCCGAATGCCACCAACAGCAGTGCCAGTGTTGCCGGGATCACCAGGCTCTCGCCGCGACGTACATCGTTGGCGCTTGCCAGCCGAATATCGAAATTCAGCGGGATTTCACCGGTGAGCTCGAGCTTTACCGCTGGGTAACGAGACTTGAGCTGACCCTCAAGCGAAATCGCCAGCATGTGAAGTCCTGGAACGAGAGACTCTACCGGGACGTCGGTTGAAGCCAGTCCAACGAGAATGTATGTTCCGCCGCCACGGCCCAGAAAGATGGAATCGCGCAGGTCGAGATAGGAGACAACGCCGGAGACACCGGTCTGGGCCTTCAATGCGGCGAAGATCGTGCCTAACGCCTGGGCACCTTCATCGGAATCCGCAGCAGGCAGACCTTGAACGACCAGGACGACGCGGTCCACGAAGGGCGACCGGAAGCGATTCGCCAGCTCGTTCCGAACAGTTTCAGCCTGGCTGCCTTCCACGCGAGTCGCGGTCTCGAGCAAGCGTTCCGCGTGGAAGGAAAAGGGCAGCAGTGCAAGAGCCGCTGCGAGGACGATCCCAGCCACCAGAAACCGGAGAGAACGCATAGCATTCATCATGTCATAGACGCTGATCGCCGCCGATCAATTGCACGTGCCGTGAGAAGAGGCGTGCGAGAGTTTTTCTGTCGGCACTGCGTCGGAGGTGCCCATACTTCGGCATCCTACAGCGGGTATAAACTCGTGGAGGCCGCCAGGCATTGTGTCATGCAAGCCACACACTCTCCGTCGAGGAGGAGGATCGCATTCTTACCTTTTTGCTTCTCGCACTCTTTGCCGCCTTTCAGTCGCCGCGTGTGGACCCCCGCATCGGGTCGTGGACACTGGTCTCCGCGCAGTCCAGCATGGATCCGGCCAACCGGCTCTCTATCACGCCTGTCCGGAACGGGACGCACGTCGTCATGTCCGGCGAAACCCATCTCGATTTCACGGCGAACACGAACGGACATCAGGCGCCGGCGCCCGGTAATCTTGGGTTCAACCAGATCGAGCTGCACCGGATTGACAGGCACCAGGTGGAAGTCAGGGAGATGAAGGATAGAGCTCTCGTCGCCACTGTTCGCGAGAAACTTTCGAAGGATGGGACGGAGTTGACGAGCACAACGTCGGCCACCGGCCATACTCCTGAGATCACCGTGTGGGTGCGAACCGGCGGAACGAAGGATCCAAAGGATCCGTTTGCAGGCGATTGGACACAGGATCTGAGCAAGACAAGGATGCGACAAGGCTCTCTCGTAAAGATCGAAGCAGCTGACAGCGGCGACGTGCGTTTTCTGGGTGACTACAGCTACACTGCGCGCTTTGACGGCAAGCCGTACGACCTGAAGAATTCGCGCAACGATACTGTCTTGCTTCAGCTTGTCGATCCGCACACGGTGGATTCGATCTCCAGGCGTGACAACCACGTCACGCAAAACGATCGCTGGCAGGTCTCCGCGGACGGGAAGCAGATGACGCTATCCAGTACGGCTACGCTGGAGACCGGCCAGCATGTTACCGAGAAGCTCTTGTTCAAGAAGCAGTGACGGAGAGTGCATTGGAGTCAACGAGCGTATCACTCGTTGGCTCCCCGCCGTCTTCACGAACCGCGACGGAGATGATACCTTTGCGGTTCATGAATTTTAGAATGCCCTTGACCGTATCTTCGAGCGACGGGTCCGGTCTGCCCCATGCGGAGGCATCCCGCGCCGCCTGGTACGTTGAACTGTCGTAGCGCTTGAACTCCATCGACGAGATGTTGTCGACGGAACCCACCAGGAAGTCCAGCAGCGGGAAGAGAAGATCCTCCTTGCGGCAACGGCGAATCAGCTCCGGGACGAACTCGGGCAGGGTGAAGGCTTCAAACTGCCGCCCCGTTGATTCCGTGATCAGACGAGTGATGTCGGTCATGTTCGAGTAGTCGTCCCGCACCACATGGAACGTCTGATTTGCCGTGCCCGGGCTGGTGGAGATCGCAACGATGTTATTCGCCACAATGTCCGCCGGGACGAAGCTGACCTGATTGAGCGTGTCGACGCCGATACCGTGGTTCACCATGAAGGCGACCAGGCGAACGGCGATATCGAAGTTATTCCCGCCGCCATCGACGGATGGGCTCACGAGGGCCGGCCGGAAGAGGCGCACCGACATTCCGCGGCGTTGCGCATCGAAGACTACCTGTTCCGCGACCCACTTTGTCTGGCTGTAGCCGAAGTCGAGCAACTCCATGTTTGCGTTCGAATCGGTCTCGTACAGAACGGCTTTGACCGCCCAGCCAAAGATGAACGTGGTCGAAACATAGTTGAACTCCTTGGGACGCCCTTCGAAGGCCAACCGCAGGATCTCATTGGTTCCGAGCACGTTCGCATCGCGAATCATGTCGTAATTGAACAGGTAGTTTACGGTGGCGCCGTTATGGAAGACCGTGTCGATTTCGGTGGCGAGGAAATCCCAGGTCTCCTGCATAAGTCCCAGACCTGGCTGCCCCAGATCGCCGCAGACAGGGACGACGCGAGCCTCGAACATCTCCATCAGATCCGCGGGCACGGATCCCATGGAATACATCGCGCCTTGCAGGCGTTGTTTGCCCTGTGTTTCGTCGGAGGCGCGTACGAGCACATGGATCGTCGCCTGCGTCTGCTCCAGCAGGCTCTTCATCAGGAACGGCCCTATGAAGCCGGTACCGCCAGTGAGCAGGATTTGACGCGTAGAGGGTGTCTTCGGCACGGGGAGAGGCGCTGTCGGCTCGAAGAGCAGCTTCGTATCCTCCCGCATCATCTGCATCTCCAGTGCGTTCTGCTCTTCGCGGAAGGCCGCGAGGGACGCACGCAGATGAAGCAGCGCTTCTTCAGGAGCGCTCTCCAACTGCTCGGCAAGACCGAACAACTCGGCGACGCTGACCCGCTGCACCAGGCCGATGTCGACCTGACGCGCGAGCAACTCGGCGCCCTTATCTATCAGCAACTCCTTCAGCTCGTGCATAAACCCAACCAGATCCAACGAATCGAGCCCAGCCTCCACGAGGTTATACGTCTCCTGGCCTGTCAGGTTGTACCGTGCCTTCAGTTCGGCAAAGGGAGAGTTCATGTCGGCAGGGGACCCCGATGCATCCACGTCACTCTCGCGCGAAAAGTCGGACAGAACGGTGAACTCGCCTGCCATCCACATCTGCTTGGTCTTATGGCGCATTGTCTTGCCCGAGCTGGTTCTGGGCACGGCACGCGGTGCGATGAGGGAAATGACCGCCACCTCTACGTTCAGGTAGTTGCGGACGGCAGCCGCAATCTTCCGCGCGTCGGGGAGAATCTTTGGGTTCTTCACTTCTGCAACGATCGCCAACGCCGGTTCGTTATCTTCATGGATCTGGAACGCAGCAACGCAGTTGTGGCGGATGAGGCCGGACGATTTCTCCACAACATTCTCAATGTCGTGCGGGTAATAGTTCTGTCCCCGGAGAATGATCATGTCCTTGATGCGGCCGCAGACGTAGAGCTCTCCTTCATGCATGAACCCGAGGTCGCCGGTCCGCAGGTAGCCGTCGTCATACGGACTATCGTCCACAAGCCGCGCCCTGAACTGCTTCAACGTCAGTTCGGGATTATTCCAATACCCATGGCACTTACCGTTGCCTGCAAGCCATATCTCGCCAACACGACCCGGTTCGAGTGCAAAGTGCCCTTCCGGATCGACAATTTTAAGATCGAGGCCTTCCAGCGGTACGCCACAACTGACAATCTGCTGAGCCTTGTCGATCTCAGATACCTCGGTGGTCATGCGAGCCTTGCCAAGCGTGAGCGCGCGCTTGTTCACGGAGACAATGTTCCGACCGTGGAGTGTGACGGCAAGCGTATTCTCCGCCAGACCATAGGCCACGTAGAAGCTCTCGGACTTGAGTCCGTACGCTTGAAAGGCCTCCAGGAATCGCGTATACGTATCCGGCTTCACGGGTTCCGCTGCGCACATGAGTACGAGCAGCGAACTCAGATCGCATGCCTCCAGCGTCTCCTTGGGGAGCCTACCGGTGCGCAGGCAGTAATCGTAGGCAAAGTTGGGTGCAGCGGTTGAGGTCGCGCGGTACTTGGAGATCGTCTCGAACCACAACACTGGCCGCTGGATAAAATCCATTGGCGCGAAGCCATACGTCGTGCCGCCCCGCAGTGCGGGATACAGGTAGCACCCGATCAACCCCATATCGTGATATTGCGGCAGCCAGGAAACAACAATAGGCGCGACGTTCTCGATCACCAGCGGACACGTGTCCAGAATATTTTCGTGCGAGACGACGACGCCCTTCGGCTCCATCGTGGAACCCGAAGTGTACTGCAGAAAGAGGATCTTCGAAGGAGCGATCGGCGGGAGGCACGCTGTTGTCTCCACGAATTCTTCGGTCGCGATCCATGGCAGACCGGAGATGTAATCGACGTCAACTCCGGACGTCGAGACGCCGCTTCTTGCGAGGTTCGTCTTAAGGGAGGCGTGATAGTCCCGACTCGTCAGGATGCCGGTAGCCTGACAATCCCTTGCGATGTGGACCATCTTGTACAGCGCACTCTGGAAGCCCCGCGAACTGGGTGGGTATACCGGCACAGGGATCAATCCGGCTCGGACGCAGCCGAAAAATGCGCAGATCATTTCCAGGCACGGAGGGTAAGCAAGCAACAGCCTGTCGCCAGCGGCGAAGCCGCCGCAACGAAGCAAATGCCCGGCGATAGCCTCTGTACGAAGAAGGAAGGAAGCGTAGGTATAGCTTTCGATCGGATCGCCGTCCACGTCGAGGTACGAATACAGAAGCTTGTCCGGATGCTCATCTGCGAGTATTTGCAGTTGCCCCAAAATCGACGGCCTGATCAATCAGCGATCCTCCAGGAGGTATGTAACGGGATTCAAAAGCGAACTGACTTCCGAGAGAAACGAGGTAGACGGCAAAAGCTGGGACGAAGGTGACGATATGCGTTCGATTTCTTGAGCATCCGCGCCATTTCCGCCGCACGTTGCGAAGGCTATTCCCCTTCCGGGCGGGGATATGGAAGATATGCGGATTGCTCACGACCCACGCAGGAGGCCGTGTTTCTTCATTACCCTTGGTTGGTCTATGGTAGCAAAGCATTTGGCAATCCTATATTCAGACCTTCATGGATTGTGCGCAGTGTTCGTTTTACAATCGCTATGCGAGCCAGTGGCCGAGCCCAATCACCCGAATAGTGGAGGTTCCAGTAATGTTTGCAGCGCAAGCGACGATTGCTGAATCACCGGACGCGGCTGATCTTGTGCCGCGGGAGGCCTCCGCGTCGTCGACGATTGAAGCAGCGAGCGCGTCGTCCTTCCCACGAGTTCTACGCCGGCGACTGGAAAGGTTCTTCGCGGACGCGGATCTTTCTCCCAAAGCGGACCCGACCATGTGGGGAAAGATCGCTATCGGGATGGCTGTGCTGGCAGGCAGTTGGATCGCTCTGTATACGCGCCATCCCGCTGCGAGGACATTTGTCACTCTTTACGTTTTAGGCGGCCTGGCGCAGACATTTCTTTTGTTGAACATCGCCCATGACAGCAACCACAACGCGATCTCATCGCGGCCGGCGATCAACAAGAGCCTGAACTACGTCTTCGATCTCTGCGGGATTAGCTCGTACATGTGGCGTATTCTGCATCACCGGGGCCACCACTCCTGCATCAATCTGCACGGCGAAGATGATGCGATTGAGGGACGCGGCCTATTCCGCTTTACACCGCATGACCCTCGTGCACCCTTGCATCGGTTCCAGCACATCTACGCACTGTTTCTGTATGCGCTGTTCTCGCTTGAGTACGTATTTGTGCGGGACTTCCAGAGCTTTTTCTTTCCGGCGCATGACTACCTGACGCGGACCAAACATCCTTTCCGCGAATACATCATCCTGTTCGCAGGGAAAGCCTTCTACCTCACGTACATGCTGGTACTGCCGATTATGGTGATGAAAGAGTCTCCTCTGCTGGTTTTAGCGGCCTTCTTCGTTGTTCATCTCATTGTGGGTCTCAGCGTGGTGCTCGTCTTTCAAACGACGCACGTCATAGAGGATACGTATTTCCCTCTGCATCGCAGTGAGTTTGAAAACGGCGTGTATCACGTCTTCGCCACTACCGCCGACTATGCGACGGAGAACCCGCTCGTCGGCTGGCTTGTGGGAGGACTCAATCATCACGTCGTGCACCATCTTTGCCCGTATGTGTGCCACACCCACTATGCTCCGCTGACCCGAATCGTGAAGGAGACCGCGGAAGAGTTTGGCGTGCCGTACCGGCAGCACACCACGATGACGAAGGCGATCTGGCATCATCTGCTGCTGCTGAAGCAGCTCGGGAAAGAAAACTGATGCAGCGCCTCGCACTGATCTCAACGGATCCGCAATCACACGCAGCAAGCGTCACAAAACTCCCTGCGGTTCAAGGGACCAACCAGAAAGGCTGGGCATGACCTCGTCCACGCTCATCCCTGCCGTGTCACGTTGGCGTTCCTTCGCGGATTCGCGTGCCATGGCCAGCAATCCCGTGCAGGTTCTGACGAAGTACGGCGAAGCCTTCGGTGATACCTTCCGCTTCTATCTGGGTGGCATCAAGGAAGCGATTGTAACCATCGACCCCGCAGTCATTCAACACGTATTGAAGACGAACGCGGAGAACTATCGCAAGTCTGAGATACAGGTGAAGCAGATGGGCCACTTCCTTGGCAAGGGCCTTCTAACGACACATGGTGAAGCCTGGAAGACACAGCGACGCCTCATCCAAAAAGGATTTGACCGTAAGCAGCTCGATGCACTGTCCATCATCATGCAGGATTCTCTGACGGAGTCGCTGAAGGATTTCGACAAGCAGATTCGCAGTGGGCCGGTCGATATCTATCCTCAGTTGATGAGGATTACGTTCGCGATGGTCGCCCGATCGTTATTTGGTGCGCGGCTGAAGGACGAAGAGATCGACCTCGTCAGCTACACCATTTGTACTGTTCAGGAATTCATCGTCCGGCAGACGCTTCAGCCATATCTGAACCCCTGGTTCTCTGTCTCGGGCGAGCTCCGCAAGCACGAAGAGATGCGCACCAGCGCAGATGCTATTTTGTTGGAATACATCAAGAAACGTCGTAACGAAGCGCCTGGTCACGACCTTCTGCAGACGTTGATGGACGCGCGCTACACGGATGGTGAAGGTATGAGCGACGAGCTCATCCTGAGCGAGAGCATGCAGTTGCTCGTTGCAGGCCATGAAACGTCGTCCAATGCACTATCATGGCTGCTTTACCTCCTGAGCTCACGACCGGATTGCCTCCAACGGTTGCGTCAGGAGTTTGATGACGTGCTCGGCGACGCGCCCCTGGGTCACGCCGACGTTCCTAAATTCGTATTCGCAACGCAGGTCATCCAGGAGGCACTCCGACTGTATCCGCCGTTCTGGATGGTCGATCGCGAGGCAATCGCAGACGACCGGATCGGTGACGTCGTCATCCCTGCTGGTTCCATGGTCATCGTGCATGTGTATGGTGCGCACCACGCGCCAAAGCATTGGCCGGACCCCGAGACATTCGATACGGATCGCTTCATCAAAGGCAACGAGAAGCTGCGCTCACCATTCACATACCTGCCGTTCGGGGGCGGACCGCGAGGCTGTATCGGCGGCAACTACGCAATGCTGCAGATACTGATGATCCTGAGCGACTTGCTTAGAAAATACGACTTCCAGATCTCACCCGGCCAAACGATCGAGGCTCGGCCAATGGTCATCCTGCGGCCGAAGCATGGTATCCGCATGGCCTTCACTCAAACCTTGGTCAATGCCTAGTGGTAATGCCTAGTCGGTTGTCAGGTTGTCGTTTTTCCTTTACCAGTAGACTGCTTTTATTGATTTCAAAGCACTTGCATGTTCCCGTAACTAGTAGAAATGTGCCGTAACCGGTAGAAATATTCCTTTACTTGTAGACCAACCGGGCATGCAATTTGTAGGGGCCACAAAGCCGCCACGCTAATTTCCGATGCTGCTTCCGACAGCGGGGGGACGACCGTTAAGCAAGCCGATGCGATGGACAAACTGATGGACCGCAAGGTCTTCAACGCCCGCGACGCCCGCTGAGCGCCGACCTGATCGAGGCGTACGGTTCTACTAGTGTCAGGCTGCACTAAATTCCCGGAATCACGCTCGTTTGTTTTCAATCTTTTTCCGGGATTTAACTGCATCATCGCTGCACTGAAATCCCGGACTATTGCACGTAAATCCCGAACAAAGTTGATGCTGAAGTTTGTCCGGGATATAAGTACAAAGATGCCGTTATGTCCTTTATATGCATAAGTTTCATTCCAGGATTTGAGTGCAAATAGCTCGGCGAATTCCGGAATTTAAGTGCCGGAAAACAGCCTCGGACATCCATATTCCGGGAATTTAGTGCAGCGTGACAGACGTCGAAGTCCGCTTATCTTCCTGCAACGCCACGGACACCCGCCACCGTAACCGCCTCCTACGATCTGGCTGGAGATATAAAATCACTGACCTATCCTGATGGAAGGCGGATCATTCAGGACTGGAATAGTAAAGGATGGTTGAACTCCGTCACCTATGACAGCTGGAATGGTCAACCTATTGGTTTCCCCTATTTGTCCTCAGCTTCTTATTGGCCAGACGGAAGTGTCCAAGGGCTGTATTATGGCAACGGAACGGCGAGCGGATATCACCAAAACAATCGTCAACAGATTGATGAAATCGGATTTCAGAACCTATCCACTCACGCCCTCTATTCGGAGAAACTCTATTGTTTTGGCTTGGCCACCAATCCGCTTGCGGCGTCTTTCCCAACCTGCGATGCGCTTTCCGCTGGGAACACCGGCAGCGTATGGCAGATAAAAGATGTTCTAAACGCTGGGAATAATCAAGCCTTTACCTATGACAACCTGGACAGAATTCGTACAGCCTCTGTTAGCAGCGTGACCCAGCAATACCAGATTGATCCGGTTGGTAACATGTCTCTGATGAGTGGAACAAACGCCATTTATCACTTTGATCCGTCGACCAACAGAATCACCGATCTCCCCTGCGCAGGCTCGACAAACCCGTATGACAGTGCTGGGAACCAGCTCTGCGATCAAGATCAAAATGGCGCCGCTAGACAATTCAACTACGATCCCGATGGCAATATTACAAATTGCAATGCTAGGGAACGTTTTGCCGTTCGAGAGCTACCTGTATGCCGCGGATGGCACAAGAATTCACAAGAGTGCGGCGGATGGAGGGTATACCGAATACGTCAGTTTTGGTGGCCAAACACTCGCTGAGAGACTCAGCGATGGAAGCTGGAAAGACTATATCTTTGCTAATGGACAAATTATCGCGAGGTCAGATACGTTTACCGATCCTCTGAATGCGCAAGCAAGTACAACGTTTTATCATCACGGTCCGATTGGTTCAGTGGAGGTGCTTACTGACGGCTCGGGGGCGCTAATCAGTTCCAGTCAATTTTTACCATTTGGGACAGAAATCAGTGCTGGTGTCAATTCAAATCATTACAAGTTCACCGGCAAAGAACGTGACACAGAATCAGGACTCGACTACTTCGGGGCAAGGTACTACGCGAGTTCGATGGGGAGGTTTGCTAGTGCAGATCCATACGAGATTGTGCTCCGGAAGAATCAAGGAAAGACTCCTAACGAGCAGAAACAACTACTAGATAGCTTCATTGCAAATCCGCAGGCATGGAATAAGTATGCTTACGGCCTCAACAATCCGCTGAAGAACATCGACATCGGCGGGAACTGTTCGGCACCCGCGGGGCTTCGCGGTGGCCAGACGGGAGTTTGCGTCGAAGCATTCATTGCGGCCGCTCGGATCGGTGGGGTGGGGCTTGGTGACAACCGTAGCTTCAACCCGAATGGTGGAACTTACCGTTTCAGGGTAGACGTGCGTGTGGATCCTGGAACGGACGGCGGGGTGTCAGTCAACAAGGATGCTGGCTACAGCAAAGTCGGTTTCGAGGGACTGAACTTTGGTGCGCGCGGCACCGGCGATGTCACTCTGGGGCCGGTGACAACTGACGCTGATGGCAATCGGCATTTCGAGGTGACTGGCTCCGCTGATAACGGGTTTGAGGCTGTAAACCATCTTGGCACTATCAGCTTCGATCTGAAATTTACTGCCGCACCAGACGGGACGGTGACGTTGGATAAAGCGATGGGAACGAGGTTCCCATCGATAGAGTCATATACCTACAACTCATACGGCCACCTCACTGGCACACTCCTCCAGGCTCCCGAACGACAATCTGGCGATTTGAAGAAGCCGCAACAGTGCATCGGAGGCGGTCAATGCCCACAGTAATGCCCTTACGCCGCCTTATTTTGAACCTCTCCCTTGCTGCCATCTGTAGTCCGATCATCATTGTTCTCTGGCGAGCGATTAGCATCGGAGTAAATCTTGATCACGGTTACCTTGACCTAGTAAGGAGTACGTTCGGTGGGCTCATGGTCTACTGGCTGGTGTCCGAAACAGCGGCGCTCCTCCTAGGAATGCCACTCTTTTATCTGTACAGGGCAATGCGTATCACGTCGTGGCTTCTTTACGGAGTTGGGGGAGCCCTCATATCACTTGTTGTTGCTGCAGTACTAGCATCTACGGGCACGCTGTACTTCTTCACAGGGCAGCCTGAAAAGATACGCGCGTGGATCGATTCTGCCCCGCTGTTGGTCTTGTGCGGAGTGGTTTCGGCCATTGTTTTTCGAGCCGTGCTGCAGCCGCAGTATGAACGACGGCCATAGGTGTTTACCGGTGTCGTTTTTCCCTTACTAGTAGACTGATTTTATTGATTTAAAATCACTTGCATGTTCCCGTAACTAGTAGAAATGTGCCGTAACCGGTAGAAATATTCCTTTACTTGTAGAACAACCGGGCATGCAATTTGCAGGGGTCACAAAGCCGCCACGCTAATTTCCGATGCTGCTTCCGACAGTAGGGGACGACCGTTAAAGCAAGCCGATGCGATGGACAAACTGATGGACCGCAAGGTCTTCAACGCCCGCGACGCCCGCTGAGCGCCGACCTGATCGAGGCGTACGGTTCTACTAGTTTGAGCCCTTTTCTACAAGTTACGGATCAGGATTTCTACTAGTTAAGGGTAATAATCATCAACAAAATTGCGCTCTTCTACTGGTAAAGGAAAAACGACAGCATGGACTGATACTTCGCATCCCTAAGATATTTTCCCGATTCCTTAAGCGAGCTCTCCTTTCGTTGCTCTGAAATACCACAATCTACCCTCGGTCTTGACACGAGTGTGACAGTCCAACACGAATCCTTACCGCGAGTGAGACTCTTCACTGTAAATTTCCATCACATCTCCAATAACAAACCCGCCATCATTGGGCGGGTTTGTTTTGCTTCTTGTCTTTCGCAGTGTGCCGGGCTTGATACCGACTTGTGGGACTTGTCCAACAATTTTTGGGAAATCAGTCACCCGCGTATCGAAGGGCATTGTCTTCGCGGGATAGTTGGTTGTGACCTCTGAACCCTTGTCCGGTACTCCGGTTAGCAGCCCTTATTGCCGTGCCCTCACTGTCACTCTAAGTCATTGCTGACTCACCATCATGGTTGCGTGTCCATCCACGCCGTCACTGCATTTGCGATTATACAGATTTGCTTTGCTTCCCCTACGGCACGATCCAGACCGCCCGCGTCATCGGGCGCAAAGGTATGCTTTGAAGGAGGAAACCTCCAATTCCGCTATGCCATCAGAGACGATCAGGATCAACCAATACCCGCAAGCTGACCGGATGGAGGTACAGCAGCTTAAAACCGACACTGCTCGCAAGAGGCCGTTCCCCCTTCCCGTCGCCCTTTTTGGACTCTACGGATACGCCAAATACCTCTGAAACACTACGCCAAATAGCGATCAAAGCTACAGGTCAGGTTATCTAGACAAGCCTAGGCGAAACTGATTCCGTGAAGCCGAAGCGCTTCCAGCAGGTCTGGATCGTCTTCATGGAATTCCTTCGAGCCAGCACGTTGCAGGGGGAAGGGTTCGAAGATCGCCCAATTCTCGAGCGTCTGCCCGTATCGAGAGCGATAAAAGATGCCCGCGAAACTCAGCAGGTACGCCTCCCGCGAGGCAAGCTGCGTGAGTCTCCTTGGCTCAGCTCTTTCAAGGGAGCTAAGATCGATGTCTTTCATTCCAAGTCTCAGTGCTTCTCCTGCCAACGTTCGCCGAAGTTGACTCACCCAAGCGATACCGTAGATGTCAGCAAAAACTCCATCGATCTCGGCACTCCCCATGGTGCGGACAGTTAACCAGTCACGTGGAAGCGTCGCGAGAGCAGTGAAATCATTCTCTCCCTCGATCGCATCCAATTCTGCCAAGAGCGACAGATCCGGTCTGAAGCGCGCTAGCGTCTCGACAAAACATGCGAGACGTTGGGAAGAGGCATATAGGACACGATAGTAGCCTTGCGGATCGTCGAATCGGTTCCCGAAGGTGCCGTCGCTATGCGCGAGAAACCATTCTGGCGGTTGCCACGCATTTGGGCGGCGACCGAGACGATAGACCGGCTCAGTCGGCTGGGCGCTTTTCAAGTTCCATGCGTCTATCCCCCAGCAAGGAAGGCACGCGCAGCGCTCAAAATCGCGGGCGCGACTGCATCGATGTCATTCTCGCGCAAAAGCCGCAGAGGAACACGGTCGCCAAGCTCAGGATTGACACCCGTTAACCAGGCTTGTACGACAGCAGGTGAATCGTGCTCGCTCAACGTGCGTACCACTTGGAACGCAAACCGCAAACGAGCCTCGGCATCGCCATAGATCTCCCCCCCGGCGACCCACCGGTTCACGGCGCGAACGTCCTTGACTCCTCCGATGTATGCGGTGAGCTTGCGCCCCACGATTTCTACTAGCTTCTCGACTACGGTAGCGGCAGGTAGCCGCAGCGCCTCTCGATGGGCAAATAGATCAGGTCTTGGAAGTGATGCGGTCGCCATAACAGACCTCCTGCAGAACAGTGCATTTATCGTCGCACATTATCGCCTAAATAACAAGTAAATCACATCTAAAACGCACATAGCGCTAGTTGCTCAACTTTAGGTCACATTGAAAAGAATTGGTCAACAGCACATTGAAGACATATCTTGATCTTGCCAGCAAGCGAGTCGCTTACAGGTAGGATTCCATTCAAAGTCCTAAATTATCATTCACCGCGACCGCAATCTCCTGATCGGAGCCCAGATAGCGTTCGGTGGTCTGGATCGACGAGTGCCCCAGCAGGAATTTGATCTGCTCGAGGTCCCCGCCATTTTTCCGGCACAGCTTGGCGCAGGTACGGCGCAGGTCGTGAGCGCCGAAGTGTTCGATCCCGATTTGCTTCGATGAGTGTTCAACTATTGACCAGACCGCCCAGTCGCTCAAAGTGTCGCGATTGATCTTCCCGCTCTTCGAGAGCGACCGGAGCAGCCGGCCATCTTTGATCTCAGCCGCGGTCATCCAGAGATCGATTCCCTTCTTCACCCAGATCGGGATGGCCACCGTTCGAATTCGCCGGCCCTTGCCCTCGAGGTCCGCCAAGACCCACCGACCCTCCCTTTGCTGGATGGTCTCAACATCCAGTTCGGCCAGTTCATTCCGCCGGAGGGCGCAGCCGACCAAAAGAGACAGAATCACGTAGTCCCGCTTCCCTTTCAGGGTCGAGCGATCGGGTACGGTCAGGAGATCCTTGGCCTGCTCCCGGGTCAGCCAGTTTCCCAACCGGGTTCCCTTCTGGCTGATGTTGGGGATGTCGGTCAGGCTGGCCGCCTCCTCCGATCCGATCATGTTGTTGCGCCTGGCCTCGCCCACCAGCTTCCGGACCGCCGAGAGCCGGACGTTGACAGTCGAGGGTGAGAGCGACTCCATGCCCACCCGCCACTCCATTAATAAGGAACGCGAGAGAGGCCGGCTGGCACAGATGGCGAAGAGGTCGTCGAGCGCTCGGGCGTAGTTGCGCTTAGAATGAGGCGAGCTAACCGCGTCGAGCACCATCTTCTTGAGCAAAGCGTGGGTCTGGGTGAGGGCCAGGGACTCAGCTTCCCTGCTTTCAGGTGCCGAAGCCGCCAAAATGAGCGCATTGGTCATGAAATGATATTACCCCTGACAATTGGCATTGTCGTAGGTATAAATTATTCAAAATAAACAACATAAGCTTGCTGACAGGCGATTCGGTCTACTTATGCAAGCACTGCTAAGCTTTCAAAGCGATAGACCCAAGGCCCGCATCTTTCGCCGAGGGGGATCCCCAAATTGCGTCCCTAAAGTTTCAGGGGGGCCACGCGACCAATACACGACCATCATACGGTCGAAACCAGCCCAAATCGTCCTACTACGGTCTACCAAAAACAGAGTCCTCACGGCGTCCACTTCCGTTGCCGCCACAGGCAGTCGAAGCCCTGAAGGCGTGGAAGGCGGAATCCAAGTACACAGAACCGGACCATTGGGTGTTTGCCTCCGAGTTCCACTTCGGCAAGCAACCGCTTTGGCCCGGTACGCTCTGGCGTCGTAACGTCGCCCCTGCCATCCAAGCGGCAGGAATCGACAAACCCAAGCTGGGTTGGCACACACTCCGGAGGAGCTATGCTTCCCTGCTCCTGTTCAGCGGAGTAAGTCTCAGAGTGAGTATGGAGCTGATGCGTCACTCAACTGCGGAGATGACGCTGGCGAGGTACGCCCAAAGTGTTGGTGACGAAAAACGAGAAGCAGGAGAAAAAGTAGCGTCTCTTGTTCTGGTGAAGACGGAGAATGCGGCGTAATGGACCCAGATTGGACCCATGCGGCTTATTTCGCTCTTATTGGGAACCAGATTTTACTCGTAAGTGATTGATTCTTTGGTGGAGCTGAGCGGGATCGAACCGCTGACCTCCTCGTTGCGAACGAGGCGCTCTCCCAACTGAGCTACAGCCCCCAAACGACGCCAGGCATAACGTGTTTCGCAGTGTTTTCCCGGGCCTGTGATGACTTTCCAAGTGTATCAGGAAGCTGATTTTCCCTCAATCAGTCTCTCGCCTTGCGCTCCACCCAACCTGTCACCTCGGTCCCCGCCATCAGCGGCTTTTCCACCTGGAGCCACACCTCTCCCGCCTCCTCCACCGCACCCAGCACCGGCACCGAAAGACGCGCGCCGCTGCGGGCCACCGCTTCGATCACTCCCGTGTCCCCTGCTGCAAACTCCGTCTCCTCCAGCAGAATCTGCCACCGCTGCCGCCCCAGGACTCTGCGCTCCTCCCGTATATCCACCACGACGCTTGAAAAACTCACGAGACCGCAGCCCCCGTCAACACGCTCTTCAGCGCCTCCATCTCCCTGCGGCCACCCACGCAGAATGGCGTGCGCTGATGAATCCCCGTCGGCTTTATATCCAATATCCGGTCTGCTCCATTGGTCGCCGCGCCGCCCGCTTGTTCTGCGATAAACGCCAGCGGATTCGCCTCGTACAACAGCCGCAGCTTCCCCTTCGGCTGCTTCTCCGTAGGCGGATACAGGAAGACTCCTCCCTTCAGCAGCGTGCGATGAAAGTCGGCAACCAGGCTACCGATATAGCGCGAGCTGTAGGTCTTCCCCAGCCCTCCTTCGCGCAGCATCGTCACATACGACCTGTACTCCTCCGGCCAGCTCGCCGCATTCGCCTCGTTCACCGAGTAGTAGCTTCCCTGCTCCGGAATCTGCATCCGATCATTGCTCAACACAAACGCGCCAATCTTTGGGTCGAGCGTAAATCCGAACACTCCATTCCCGGTCGTATACACCAGCACCGTCGAAGGCCCATACACCACGTAGCCCGCCGCCACCTGCCGGAACCCCTGCTGCAGAATCGACTCCTCCAGCGTTCCCAGCTCGGCCGGCATGCGGCGCAGCACGCTGAAGATCGTCCCCACATTTACATTCACGTCGATATTGCTCGAGCCATCCAGCGGATCGAACACAAGAATGTACTTCCCCGTCTCTGCATCACGATTGAACGTAACCGGTTCTTCGTCTTCTTCGCTCACCAGCGCGGCAACACTATCCCGCAGGCCCAGGCAGTGCAGCATCGCCTGGTTCGCATACACGTCCAGTTTCTGTTGTTGCTCTCCCTGCACATTCTCCACTCCTACCGCACCCAGCACATCACTCAGCCCGGCAGAACGGATCTTCGCCTCGATCATCTTGGTCGCAAGCGTAATCCCGCTCAACAGCCAGCTGAAGGTCCCCGTCGCCTCGCGCCCGGTTGATTTCAGCAGCTCCTGTTGCTGCTGCAGAATGTGCTGCTGCACTGTCGTAATCATCGCCATTGCCGTCCCATCTCGAAAAGAGTATTGCTGGTGCACAGATATTACTCAGTTATCGAACCTATCATCTGTGCGATATCCGTACCCACATCATAAAAAACGAACACTCCGGAAATGACTGCAACTATGAACACTCCCCTCACCCTCATCCAGATCGTAGACGCCGCACTCTCCTCCGCCACCGAGCGCAGCGGACTGCATCTCGTCTGCCGCCCAGGCTGCACGCAATGCTGTCATGGCGTCTTCCCTATCTCGCAACAGGACGCAGCCCGCCTTCGCGAAGGCCTGCAATCCCTCGAGCAGAACGACCCGGAGAGATCCCATCGCGTCCGCAAACGCGTCGCAGAATCCCTCGTCCGCTTCGCCCCGCTCTTCCCCGGCGATCCCGCCACCGGCATCCTCCGCGAAGACTACGAATCCTCCCTTCTCTTCGCCGACGAAGTCGAAGACACTGAGGCCGCGATAGGAGACAACGAGCCCTGTCCCGTACTCGATCCCTCAACCGGCACCTGTGATCTCTACTCTGCGCGACCCATCGTCTGCCGCACCTTCGGCCCGCCCATGCGAACCCCCGAAGGCGATCTCGCCACCTGCGAGCTCTGCTACATCCAGGCCAGCACCGAAGAGATCGCCGCCTGCGAGCTCGACCCCACCCTCCCCGACCAGGAAGCCGCGAGCAACGAAGCCTTCAACACAGCACACAATCTCCACGGCGAAACCATCGTCACCTACGCTTTCGTATCCCCTAAGCGATAATCATCTCTGTGCCTGAAACCCACCCAGCCACGAGCAACATCACCCTCGCTGTCACCGGAGCCAGCGGCTCGATCTACGCCGCCGAGATGTTACGCTCTCTCGCCACCGACGACCGCGTCTCCCATATTCACTTCGTCGCCTCTGAAAGCTCCCTCCGCGTCTTCGCCGAAGAGCTCGGCCTGAGTGGCCGCAACAGCCTCGCCGAAAAACTCCTCGGCTCCCCCTGCGCCAAACTCCGCCAGCACGCCGAATCCGACATCGGTGCCTCCATCGCCAGCGGAAGCTACCCTTCCAGCGCGATGATCGTGCTCCCCTGCTCCATGGGAACCCTCGCCTCCATCGCCAACGGCCTTGCTTCGAACCTCATCCATCGCGCCGCCGACGTCACCCTCAAGGAGCGACGCCCGCTCATTCTCTGCGTGCGCGAAACTCCCTTCAATCGCATTCACCTGCGCAATATGCAGCTCGCCGCCGACGCGGGCGCCACCATCTTCCCCATCATCCCCACCCTCTACGACCACCCTCAGAGCACCACCGAAATGGCGCGCAACTTCGTCCACCGCGTCCTCGCGCACATCGGCCTTCCCCAGCCGGGCGCCTATCAATGGCACGCCGACGAAAACTAATTCGGAGGCGCGAGTAAAGTCCTCTCGCCACCCTGGATTGGCGGCTGCGCGCGCAGAAATCTCTCCGTTGCCTCCGCCGCCGGCTGCCAGCACTCCAGCGGCGCCAGATGTCCGCATCCTCGGAGAACGTCGAGTGACGAATTTGGAATTCCTTCGTGAATGCGCCTACCCACTGCAAGTGGAATCAGATGATCCTCCGCACCCCAAACCACCAGCGTAGGCTGACGAATCTTCTGGAGACGGAAGTCCAAAAGATCGCGGCCGCTGGTCATTGCCATCATGCTTCGCCTGGTGACCCATCCGTTCTGCGCGAATTTTCTCACAACCGCGCGCGCGACAAATCCAGGTATCGATCGCGGGTGGGGATGCTCGTCCGGCGATAAAGCCATTGCCAGCCGCGAAATTCCCGGAGCATCCGAAGGAATAAATAACTCCGCGTCAAAGTCCGCCGGGAAATAGATCCCCGCGCTGTCATAAACCACCAGACGGTCCACCCTCTCCGGATGATCGAGCGTCAGCTTCATAGCCACCCATCCTCCCATCGACCATCCGCCGACAAACGAATGCGGCAGATGCACCGCCTCGGCGAACGCAACCACAGCGGCCTCCTCCATCGCGATCGAATAGTCCGCATCCTTCGGGCGCGAAGACCGGCCATAACCAGGAAGGTCCGGAACATAGACATGGAATCCCCGCGCCGCCATGGCGGGAATCATCCTCGACCAGTCCTCGCCCCGCGCGCCCAGGCCATGGATCAGCAGCAGCGGAGTGCCATCTCCATTCGCAGGGCGAGCCTCGAAGTAGTGCAGCCGATAGCCTCCCGCGTCCACATACTCGCTCTTCACACCCTCGCGCCACAGCGTCCACCGCACCTGCTGATCGGCCACCCACAACGGGTCAAAGTAGAACAGCGCGCCCGCGACGACGACCACTCCCACAAGAATCAGCAAGACCCGCAGCAGAACCTTCATCGCTCTCTCGTCTCCGCAACCTTTAGAGCTCGTTCGATCACGTCCAGTGTAGACACGCCCAGATCATACTCCGCGGAAAATATCTCCTCGCGCGGAACCCACCGGGCCTCCATCGCATCGTCTCCACAAACAGGCGTCCCCGCGGCCTCATCACCCTCCGCCACGCAAAGCCACTCCACCAGCACATAATGAAAGCGCACCCGGCCATCCTCGTCGCGCACAATGCGGTCCAGTGTCGTCACAATCTCCACCGGACGAGCACGGACACACGTCTCCTCGAATATCTCGCGGATCACTCCCTCTGCCGTCGTCTCTCCCAGCTCCAGAGCTCCACCCGGCAGCGACCATGCCCCCAGCATCGGCTCGCGCCCACGACGAACCAGCAGCACGTCGGCACCGCACACCACCACCGCGGCAACGCCCACAATCGGAGCCGCCGGATATTCGCGTCCGCTCCTTACCGTCTCATCGCCCATGCTCACTTCAGTGGCTTGCCGAACTCTTCTCCAAACACCGTGCGGCCCATCTCAAAGCGCCCGCCGTTGTACTTGTCCGGCCCCTTCAGATGGCCGATCCCCAACAGAGCCACCACCCAGTAGCTCATAGGCAGACGCAGCACCTCGTGAACCTTATCCTGCTCGAAGCCTTCCATGGGAGCCGTGTCGTATCCCATCACCTCCGCCATCAGCATCATGTGGGTGAACGCAATCATCACATGCTTGTTCAGCCACCCATGCATCTGTTCGGAGCTGAACCCGGAGAGAAAGTTCGTCACACTCGTCCCGGCCTGCGCCGCATAACTCTCCGGCATCCCGCCCTCGCGGCCTAGTTGGATCATCAGGTCCAGGTCCTTGCGCCAGCCATCGGTGTCCCCACAGGCCACAATTACCGCCGAGGCCTCCTCCACCTTCGCCTGGTTGTAGCTCGCCGCGCGCAGCTTCTTCTTCTGCTCCGGCGACCGCACCACAATAAATCGCCAGGGCTGCATGTTGTATCCGCTGGGCGCATGCAGGCCCGCGTCGAGAATCTGTTTCAGATCCTCCACAGGAATCGGCGTTCCATCAAAGCTCGGCGTCGCCCGCCGTTCCGCAATTGCCTGGGGTAATGTTTTGCTGATCTTTGCCATCGTCCGCTATGTTCTCTTTACTCAGATGTCGTCTTTGCGACAGCCAGCAGGCCCGACGCAAAGACGAAGGCGTTTTCAAGATAGCATCCCGCCCGCGCAGCTGATGTCTTCGCGGTGTAAATCCCGCTCTGCCATTGCTCCACAAATCGATGAAGATCAATGAAGATCGATAAATCGCAGCCCCATGAATCCCGGGTTAATGAATCTCGTTCATCGCCTGCTCGGTGGCATAAGGACTCTGCCCCGGAACCTCCGACAGGATCCAAACCCCATGAAAGCTCTTGCGCAGCTCCGGATAGGCCGCCACCAGGGCGCTCATCGCGTCCGTGTTGCGCTTCCTCGCCGCCACCGCGTCGCCCAGCTGATCCACCTTCAAATGCGCCAGGACATCGATCTTGTCCTTGGCCAGCGAATCGTCCACCCTTAGCCCGGTGAAGTGATACTCCGCGCCGTCCGCTCCCTTCACCACCAGCGGAGACTCCGGGCTGATTCCGCTCGAAAGCGCCGGCGGCGCTGCCGCGCTCTGCTCATTGCGCAACTTCTCCAGGTGCGTGCTCTGAATCAGTCCCGACGGATTCAGCAGAACCTCGGCCTGCTGGTAATAGAGCCACGCGCTCCACTGTTGCTTGTTCTTTGCCATCGTGCGCGCCTCGGTCCAGTACCACAGACCATCGTGGCCGGCGGCGGTCACCGCCCTTGGGTAAAAGCCCGCCATCTGCCACTGCCCCTGCACCTGCTGCATCAGGAACGACAGCCGCCAGGGCGCCGCAACTCCGCGCGCCTCGAGGACCGCAAAACCATACTTTCCCGCTGGCAACGAAGGAATCGAAAAGTCCGCCTCCGCAATCGACCGGTTCAGCGTGCACAAAAACTGCGCGTTCGACGGCTTGCCATCCGACCCCAGCTTCAGGTCGCTCGCGTCCAGCAGATAAACCTGGTCGACGACCAGAGCCGCTCCCTTCACCTTCGCCGAAGCATCCGCCACAGCATTTTGTATCGCTCCGAAGTTATGCGCGTACTCCGCAATCGTGATCGCCTGCAATCCGGCGGCATCGTTTGCCTGAACCTTCTCCGCCATCCCTCGTGCGGCGCTCGCCAGCGCATTGCGATCGCTGTCGGTCATGGCCGACTGCGTCGTACACTTCTCGCCGCGAGCCGCGCCACAAGCCAGCGTAGCTGCAAGCACCGCCACCATTCCCCAGTGCACTGCCTTAGGACTGCAATCGAACCCTCGCACCTTCAACCTCCTGCGACCCTTCAAGTCTAGTACGAACTTCGTCATCCAGGCCCGCAAAGCATACTCCGGCTCCTGTCATCTCGTCTCCACATGCTGAAAATAGCGTTTTGCTTAAGGGTACGGCTTCAGCCGTGCCGAAAAACGCTCTACACAAGAAGCGGCTTCAGCCGCTGAGGTACGCTTTTTGTCCGTAGCACTTTTCCGTATCCTCTGGCAGCCCAAACGATAGGTACTCATCCATCACGATCCTTAACCCTCCATCCGCCCTCCGTGTTACCCTTCTCCCACTTCCCCGAGGAGTCTGTCCAGCAGTGAAAAACGAGGCCGTAACCGACGCAACCCCGCACAGCCAGCTCACCATGCAGGTCGTCGAACACGTCCGCTCCCTCATCGCCTCCGGCGAGGTCAAACCCGGAGACCGTCTTCCCCCCGAGCGCGAGCTGGCTCGCAAGCTCAAGATCAGCCGCTCCAGCCTCCGCGCTGGAATCGGCTTCCTCTCCGCCATGGGCGTCCTCAAGAGCCGCCACGGCGCCGGGACCTTCGTCTCCAGCGGCCCCCCCGCCCTCGACTCCAGCTCCCTCTCCGTCCTCGGAGTCCTTCACGGCTTCCTTCCCTGGCAGATGTTCGAGGCACGCCTCGTGCTTGAATCCTCCATCGCCGCCCTCGCCGCCGAGCGTGCTTCCGACGAGCACGTCGCCGAGCTCGCCGAAGAGGTCGCCGAGATGTACGCCTCCCTCAACGACCCGCAGGAATACCTCATCCACGACGTCCGCTTTCACCGCACCATCGCCCGAGCCGCCGGCAACCCCATCCTTGGCGCCCTGATGGAGACCATCACCGCCAACCTCTACGAGCGCCGCTCCCTCACCGTCCAGAACGCACAGGACCTCAAGGAGTCCGCCGAGATGCATCGCGAGATCTTCCGCGCCATCCGCTCTCACAACCCCGCGCTCGCCCGCCAGACCATGGAGAAGCACCTCAATCTCGCCCGTACTGCCCAGGCCGCCGAGACCGAGCAGCCCCAGCCGGTCGCCGACTCCGTCGAAACCGTTACCGACTGACAGCAAACTGTATCTATAAGTCATCCCGACCGGACCCCTGAGCGAGCGGAGCCAGTCGAATGGGGAAGCGGAGGGATCTGCTTCTCTACCGTGGATGTCTGCCCCGGCTAAAGCCCCACCTCTCCCCGCCTGATAAACTGACCCTCACGCCCCATGTCAGACACACCCAAAAAGTTCTACCTCACCACCCCGATCTACTACGTCAACGCGCGACCCCACATCGGCCACGCCTACACCACCATCGCGGCCGACGTCATTGCCCGCCGCCAGCGCACGCTCCTCGGCGACTCCAACGTCTGGTTCCTCACCGGAACCGACGAGCACGGCCAGAAAGTGCAGCGCTCCGCCCAGGCCGCCGGCATCACCCCGCAGCAGTTCGCCGATCAGGTCTCCCAGCAGTTCCGCGCTCTCTGGCAGCGCATGGGCATCACCAACAACGACTACATCCGCACCACCGAGCCCCGCCACGTCCACGGCGTCCAGAAGCTCTTCTCCGAGCTCTACTCGCGCGGCCACATCTACCTCGACACCTACACCGGCCAGTACTCCGTCGGCGAGGAGATGTTCGTCGACGGTCCCCCCGGAACCATCGGCCCCGACGGCAAGCCCACCGAGACCGTCACCGAAGAAAACTTCTACTTCCGTCTCAGCGCCTTCCAGGCTCAGATCATCGATCTCATTGAGTCCAGTGACTTCTCCATCGAACCCGAAGCCCGACGCAACGAGGTCCTCGGCTTCCTACGCGGCAACGTCCCCTCCACCGCCTCAAACCCTGCCCTCACCGATGCCGTCATTCTGAGCGAAGCGAAGAATCCCAGTATTTCGCCCGAACCTCCACTTTCGTCAAAAGAAAGCAACATCGCCTACTCAGCCAAGGGCATCCCCTACGTCCCCGGAGCCCTCAAAGACATCTCCATCTCGCGCAGCTCCTTCGACTGGGGCATCCCCGTCCCCGAGCCCGCCGCCAGCACCTCGCAGAAGAAGCACGTCATCTACGTCTGGCTCGACGCCCTCACCAACTACATGACCGCCATCGGCTACGGTTCCGGCGATCCCGCACAACAGAAGCAGTTCGAAAAGTTCTGGCCCGCCGACCTCCACCTCGTAGGCAAGGAGATCATCCGCTTCCACTGCGTCTACTGGCCCGCCTTCCTCCTCGCCGCCGGCCTCCCGCACCCCAAGAAGGTTCAGGTCCACGGCTGGCTCCTCTTTGAAGAATCCAAGATGTCCAAGTCGCGCGGCAACATCGTCCGCACCGAAACCATCCTCGACGCCTTCGGCGGACTCAGGCCCAAGCCCATCGACTTGCCCGGCGCCGTGCTTAGCGACGAATACTGGAAGCACGAACAGGACCTCTTCGGCGCAGACGTCCTCCGCTACTTCCTCCTCCGCGAGATCCCCTTCGGCCAGGACGGCAGCTTCTCCTTCGACGCCCTGGTCCAGCGTTACAACTCCGACCTAGCCAACGGCTACGGCAACCTCGTCAGCCGCACTTTGAAGATGATTTCCGATAATTTCTTCGGCAGCATTCCTAACCACGAAGACTGGCCGACGGTAACAATCCAGATTGTCGATCGAATCCGAACTGGTGGAATAGTCGGCCTACCAGATCCGGAGACGTTTTTTCCCGTTCCGGATACTGAGCTATCTCACATTTCAAAATCGATCTGTGTCTCGTACACAAAAGCCATTGAAGTCTCGAATTTTTCGAGCGTTCTCGAATCAATTTTCCTCTTAATACAGGAAACCGACGGTTACATATCGAAGCACCAACCTTGGAAACTTGCTAAGAGCGGGGCGGGGGAAGACAAACAGAAATTATCTGAAGTACTCTACGTAGCCGCCGAGTCCATCCGCATCATCACCGCTCTCCTCTATCCCATCCTTCCTTACTCCACCGCAAAGGTGTGGGAGCAGCTAGGTCTCGGAGACATCGAAGCTGACGCAAAATCCGGCAAGCTAAACAATTTGAAATGGGGCGACTTAGAGCCCGGAACAAAACTCGGCCCACTAGGCCCCATCTTCCCCCGCGCCGACAAAGGACTCATCCAGATCATGACCGACGCAGAACAGAACAGCGCCCCGCCCACTCCCTCCAAGTTCGTCGACGAGAAGACCACCCACACCATGCCTGCGCCCGTCGACCCCGCGCATCCCGGTGCCGCACCTCGCACCAGCGAGCTCCCGCACCACAACCCCGCCTCGCAGGTAGGAGCCTCCTCTGCCCCCGTGCCCGAGCTGGCCCGCCCCCCCGCTCCTCACACCGAAGCGCCCGCCTCCGGAGTCTTCGCCAGCGAGGCCGCATCCGGCACCCCCCAGATCGCCATCGACGACTTCGTCAAGATCGATCTCCGTGTCGCAAAGGTGTTGGTCGCCGAACGCATCCCCAAGGCCGACAAGCTCCTCCGCCTCGAGGTCGACCTCGGCTACGAGAAGCGCCAGATCCTCTCCGGCATCGCCCAGTGGTACACGCCTGAAGACCTCATCGGCCGCCGCATCATCATCGTCGCCAACCTCGCCCCCCGCAAGATGCGCGGCCTCGAGTCCCACGGCATGCTGCTCGCCGCCTCGCACGCCGAAGACGGCAAACCCATCCTCGCCACCTTCGCCGAATCCGACGAGATCGAGCTAGGCTCCCGCCTCAAATAAACAAAGCCGAATCCGACGAGATCGAGCTAGGCTCCCGCCTCAAATAAACAAAATGGATGCGCAAACAAGAGCGGCACATTCGATGAGTGTGCCCCTCTTCAAATTTCAAGTGTCATCCTGAGCGAAGTGGTTCACGTCTTGTGAACCACGCAGTCGAAGGATCTGTGTCTTCAATCTCCAGACACACCTACCCTTTCAACACCGCCTTCAACAATCCCGGA
>Ga0193743_1000549_pt1 | contig 29310 bp, 26 predicted proteins | sample L2c2metaG_FD_143038 | JGI IMG/M metagenome (GOLD analysis project Ga0193743, IMG submission 143038) | Soil microbial communities from a riparian zone of the East river system, Colorado, United States - L2c2 | ecosystem: Environmental > Terrestrial > Soil > Riparian zone | place: USA: East River...
GGCCCCGTCCGCGCGCAGCGCCGAGCTCGCCGTGTCGAACCCGGCGAGCACCCCCGGCTCGCACAGCGCCGGATCGGCCGCCTCGGTGACCACGCCGATCCGCAGCCCGGCCACCCCGTCGCCCAGGCTGGCCGCGGCGGTGGTCGGCGCGGGTTTCCCGCGCACCCACTGCGGATCCCGATCGGAGTGCCCGCTGATCACGTCCAGCATCCGGGCGGTGAGCTCCACCGTCCGGGCCATCGGGCAGACCGAGTCGATGGTGTGGTCCATGTAGGTCAGCCCGTGCGAGGGCACCAGGCCCTGGGTGGGCTTGATGCTGACCACGCCGTTGAACGAGGCCGGGATGCGCGCCGAGCCGCCCTCGTCCACGCCGAGCGCCAGGTCCACCGCCCCGGAGCGCACCGCCGAGCCCGACCCGCCGGATGAGCCACCGGCAGACCGCGTCGGGTCGACCGCGTTGCGCGCCGGGCCGTACCAGCTGGACTCCCCGGTACCCGAGGTGGAGAAGTCGTCAAGGTTGGTCTTGCCCACGATGTCCGCGCCCGCCGCCAGCAGCCGGGCCACCACAACCGCATCGGTGGTCGGGGTGTAGCTCAGCGTCCGGGAGGCGTTGGTGATCGGGATGCCGGCTACCGCCAGGTTGTCCTTGACCCCGACGGTGAAACCGGCCAGTGGACCCTCGGGTGCGCCCTTGACCTGGCAGCGCCGGATGAACGCGTGGAACGGGTCGTCGGCGTCGCAAGGCGGGCCACCCGGGTCCCGGTCGGTGTGGACCAACGGCGGGGTGGGCGCGCAGAGCTCGTCCACCCGGTCCACCCCGACCAGCGTCCGGTCCAGGATCGCCGCGTACTGCTCGGCTTCGCGCGGGGTCAGCGACAGATGTTCGGCCGCGCCGAGCTGGGTGAGCTGCTCGGGTGTCGGGCGGCGGACGAAGCCACGGATCCGTCCTCGGGGCATGGCCATGGCGGTCTCCTTCCGGGTCAGTCGGTGGCTCAGCTGTTGGACGACGGGGCGCCCACGGACAGCTGGGTGAGGTCGGCGAACCAGGACTGCGGCTCGACAAATCCGCGCACGGTCGGTGCCAGGACTCGCGGGTTCTTGTCGTTGACCACGACAAGCCACGGCGAGTCCTGGCCGAGGATCGCGGCGATCTGGGCGTAGATGTCCGATCGGGCCTTCTGGTCCAGCACCGTCTTGGCCCGCTGCAGCAGCGCGTCCACCTGGGGGTTGGAGTACTTGCCGGCGTTCGGCGTCGAGCCGGTGCCGAACCAGCTGCGCCAGAAGCCCTCCTGCTGGAAGGACAGCGAGATGTTCAGCGCGTTCGCGTCGTCCGGGATCCTGCCGACGAAGAAGTCGTTCAGCATCGCCGCCCATTCGATGGGCTTGAGCTGGACCTGCACCCCGACCGCGGCCAGGTCGGCCTGCAGCGCGGTGTTCATCGGGGTGGGCACCATGTTGCCGGAGCCGCTGGTCGGGTAGGACAGCGTCATGGTGAAGCCGTTCGGGTAGCCGGCCTGGGCCAGCAGCTGCTTGGCCTTTGCCGGGTCGTAGCCGTACACGTCGTTGTTCGGGCGGTAGGCGGCGTCGGCGTGCGGCACGAAGCCGAGCGCCGGTTCCGCGGTGCCCTTGAGGATGTTGTCCACCAGCGACTGCCGGTTGATCGCCCAGTTCAGTGCCTCGCGCACGGCCGGGTTGTTGAACGGTGGCTTCGCCAGGTTGTAGACCCACGGCCAGACGTGGTTGTACGAGTTGGTGAGCACCTGGAAGCCCTGGTTGCGCAGGTTGGGCACGTCGTCCGGCGGCGGCACCTCGATCCAGTTGACCTCGCCGGAACGCAGCGCGGCCACCCGGGCGGTGGGATCGGGGATGGGCCGCAGGATGACCTTGTCCACCTTCGGTGCGCCGTTCCAGTAGTCCGGGTTGCGGTTCATCACCAGCCGCTGGCCGCGCTGCACCGACTCGAACATGAACGGGCCGGTGCCGACCGGCTTCTCCGCGAAGCCCTGGTTGCCCTCCGTCTTGACCGCCGTTGGGCTGGCGAAGTACACCGTGGCGAGGTCGGTTGGCAGGTAGGACCACGGGCCGTTGGTGTTGATCTGAATGGTCAGGTCGTCGATCTTGGAGAAACTCTTGATGCCCTGGACCGACAGGCCGCCCTGGGCGTTGAGCTCCTGGTAGAAGTTGGGGCTGGTCTTGTCCACGTAGCGCTGCAGGTTGAAGATCGCCGCGTCGGCGTTCCACGGGGTGCCGTCGTGGAACTTCACGTTCGGCCGCAGGTGGAACGTCCAGTGGGTCAGGTCGGCGCTGGGTTCCCAGGAGGTGGCCAGGTCCGGCACGATCGCCGGGATCTGGTCGCCGTGCGTCAGGTCGAACCGGGTCAGACCGTCGAAGAGCTGGTTGGCCACGAACCGCAGTCCCTCGTAGCCCTGGCCCTGGGCCAGCCCGGTATCCAGCACCGGGATGTCCGACGCGGTCATCCCGATGATCAGGGTGTTCTGGCTGCCGCCGGAGGAGGTGGCGCTTCCCCCGCAGGCGGCGAGCAGCAGACCGAGCACGGCCCCGAGCGCGGTGAGCAGCAACCCTTTCCGCCGGCGGCCGTTCGGTCGGGGGGTTCGCGGGATGGTGGACACGGGGTTCCTCTCGGCGGTTCCGGGCGGAGACCATCGGCCGGTGACCCATAGGGCGCCGGCGGGAGGCGGGGCGGTCGGGATCAACGGGGCACGGGCACCGCCGGCTCGGGTTGGCGGGTCAGGTGGATGCAGGCCGCGGTGTGGCCGTCGGTGACCTCGGTGAGCGGCGGCCAACTGGTGGCGCACACCTCCTCGGCCACTGGGCAGCGGGTCCGGAAACCACAGCCGGACGGTGGGTTGGCCGGGCTGGGCAGTTCGCCGGACAGCACGATCCGCTCCCTGCCCTGCCCGGGTGTGGCGGACAGCAGCGCGGTGGTGTACGGGTGCTGTGGGCTCGCCCAGAGCCGTTTCGCCGGCGCCACCTCGACCACCCGGCCCAGGTACATCACCGCCACCCGGTCCGAGATGTGCTCCACCACCGCCAGGTCGTGGGAGATGAACAGGAACGCCACCCCGGTCTCGGCCTGCAGGTCGGCGAGCAGGTTGAGCACCTGCGCCTGCACGCTCTTGTCCAGCGCGGACACCGCTTCGTCGCACACCACCAGGTCCGGCGAGGTGGCCAGGGCCCTGGCGATGGCCACCCGCTGCAGCTGGCCGCCGGAGAGCTCGTGCGGGAAGCGGACGCTCTGCGCGGCGGTCAGCCCGACCCGCTCGAGCAGCTCCAGCACCCGGGGTCCGCGCTGGGCCCGGGGCATGCCGTGCGCGCGCAGGTTGAACTCGATCGAGGAGCGGACGGTGAGCCGGGGGTTGAGCGAGGTCTGCGGGTTCTGCGGCACCACCTGCAGCCGGGCCCGCACCGCGCGCAGCTCGGCGCGCCCCAGCTCGGCCAGTGGCCGGCCGTCGAACGTGACAGTGCCTTCGTCCGGGGTGAGTAGGCCGAGCAGCATCTTGCCGGTGGTGGACTTGCCGCAGCCGGATTCCCCGACCACGCCCAATGTCTCGCCCCGGTGCACGGTCAACGACACGTCCGACACCGCGCGCACCCCGTTGCCGAACGTCTTGGTCAGGTGCTCGCCGCGCAGCAGCACCGTCGGGTCGGCGGCCGACTGACCGGCCATCGCGTCGCTCATCAGGCCGCCTTCCCCGGGCTCGGGCGCACCGGATTGACCACTGGGCAGGCCGCCGCCCGGTCCCGGCCCACGCCGATCAGTGGCGGGTCCTCGCTGTGGCAGGACGGGCGTGCCACGGGGCAGCGCGGCGCGAACGCGCAGCCGGCCGGGAACGCGCCCACTCCGGGCGGGGATCCCTCGATGGAGCGCAGCGTGCCGCGCGGAATGTCCGGCCCGGGCAGCGAGTCCAGCAGGCCCCGCGTGTAGGGGTGCCTCGGGTTGGTCAGCACCTCGCCTGCCGGGCCTTCCTCCACCAGCCGCCCGGCGTACATCACGCCGATCCGGCCGCCGAAGTCGCCGGCCACCCCCACGTCGTGGGTGACCATGAGCATCGCCGTACCCAGCCGTTCCCGCAGCTCGGACAGCAGCTCGAGGATCTGTGCCTGCACCGTGACGTCCAGCGCGGTGGTCGGCTCATCGGCGATCAGCACCTGCGGGTCACAGGCGACCGCGATGGCGATGACCGCCCGCTGCCGCATGCCGCCGGACAGCTCGTGCGGATAGCTGTCGGCCACCCGCTTCGGGTCCGGGATGCCGACCATGGCCAGCAGCTCCTCGGCCCGCCGGCGCGCGGCCCGCCTGACCCGCTCCACGCCGTGCACCGCGAGCACCTCGGTGAGCTGGGCACCGATCCGCCGCAGCGGGTCGAGCGCTCCGGTCGGGTCCTGCGGGATGAGCGCGATCTGCCCACCGCGCACCCCACGCAACCGCGACTCGGGCAACCCGAGCAGCTCCTGACCGTTCATCCGCACGCTGCCGCCCAGCTCCGCCGCCGAGCCGTAGAGCTGCATGATCGACCGCGCGGTCACCGACTTCCCACTGCCGGACTCGCCGAGCAGCATCAGGGTCTCGCCCCGCCGGAGCGTGAACGAAACCCCACGCACCACCTCGATCCGTCGCCCCTTGGGCACGAACGTGGTGGTCAGGTCGGTGACCTCGAGCGGGGCGACACCGCGAGTGATGTCGTCCTCGGCTTGCGACAGCGTCGAGGTGCTCACGCCCGGGCCTCCCCACGCACGTCGAGCAGGTCACGCAGGCCGTCGCCGAGCACGTTGAACGCCACCGAGGCGACCAGGATGGCCAGCGCGGGCACCGCGGCGAGGAACGGCGCGGTGTAGATGTACTGGGTGTGGTCGCTGACCATCAGCCCCCACTCCGCGGTCGGCGGTGACACGCCAAGGCCGAGGAAGCTCAGTCCCGCCGCGTACACAATGGACAGCCCGATCAGCGCGGTGCAGTAGACGACCACCGGCGGGGCCACGTTCGGCAGCACCTGGCGCAGGGCGATCGCGCCGCGGGAGGCGCCGCTCGCCCTGGCCGCCTCCATGTAGTCCAGGTCGACCAGCCGCCGGGTCTCGGTCTCGGCGACCCGGGCCACCGGCGGCACCAGGATCACGGCCAGCGCGATGATCGAGTTGGAGATGCCGGAGCCCAGCGCGGCGGCGATGGCGATGGCCAGCAGCACGGCGGGAAAGGCGTAGAACACGTCCAGCGTGCGCATGATCGACCGGTGCGCCCAGCGGCCGGACAGGCCGGCGGTGACGCCCAACCCGGTACCCACGATCGCCGCGAACAGCACCGGGACCAGGCCGGCGAGCAGGGACAGCCGGGTGCCGTCCACCAGCCGCGCGAACACGTCGCGGCCCTGGCCGTCGGTGCCCAACAGGTGCCCGTGGGTGCCGGCCGCGAGCAGCCGCTGGGCCGGGTCACCGGCGTTGGGATCGCCGACCACGAACGGGCCCACCACGGCCACCAGCACGATGACGCCGACCACGGCCCCGGCGACGGTTGCCGACGAGGTCATCCGGCGGCGCCGGCGAGCCACACGGGGCGGCGCGGTGAGAGTGCCGGGTGGCGCCTCGGTCACGGCGGTCATGAACATCTCTCCTGGGGAGGGCGACAGGGAGCTAGTGGGAGGTACGGATGCGCGGGTCGACCAGCCCGTGCAGGGCGTCGACGATCAGGTTGAGCATCACGAACGCGAACGCCGAGACGAGCACCCCGGCCTGGATCACCGGTAGGTCCCGCTGACTGATCGACTGGTAGACCAGCAACCCGATGCCGGGCCAGGCGAACACCGCCTCGACGAAGATCACCCCGCCCAGCAGGTAGCCGATCTGCAGGCCGGCCACGGTGAGCAGCGACGGCACCGTGTTGTGGAAGGCGTGCGCCATGACCCGACGCCGGGACAGACCTCGAGCGGTGAGCGCCTCGATGAAGTCCATGCTCATCACGTCCAGCACCGACGAGCGGAACATCCGGGCGATGATTCCGGCGGGGACCAGCGCGGCGGTGACCGCCGGAAGGATCAGGTGGTTGAACAGATCGACGAACCCACCGCCCAGGCTGGGGTTGTACATGCCGCTGACCGGGAACAATCCGGCGCCGGCGGCCAGGTAAATGATCAGCAGCAGGCCGACCGAGTACTGCGGCACGGAGATGGAGAACAGCGCGAAGCCGTTGCCGATCCTGGCCAGCGGGCCGGTGCGGCGCAACGCGGTGAGGGTGCCCACGCCGACACCGAGGATCATCGCCAGCACCGCGGCGGCCAGGGTCAGGATGAGCGTGTTCTTCAGCGCGTCGAACACCATCGGTGCGACGGCTGAGCGCCGGGCAATGCTGGTACCGAAGTCGCCGACCAGGGTATGTCCGAGCCAGGACGCGTACTGGACCGGCAGCGGGCGATCCAGACCCAGCCGCTCGGTCAGCGCGGCGCGAGCCTCTGGGGAGCCGGTGGGCCCGAGCAGCGACGCGATCGGGTCACCCGGAATGATCTTGATGGTGACGAAGATGACGACGGAGACGCCGAGCAGGATCGGAATCGCCATCAACAGCCTGCGGCCGACGTAACCCAGCATCAGGCCTCAGGCCCCCGCTTCGGCCCGCGCCGACACTGCCAGCTGTGCCGGGGCAGCTGCACGGTCAGCGTCATCCGGTCCCCGCGCACCCGGGCGAACGCGTACTCCAACGGGGTGCCGGTGTGGTCCCTGACCAGCCGCTCGAACAGCAGCAGCGGGGCGCCGGTAGCCACATTGAGCAGCCCCGCGACCAGGTCGTCGGCCAAGATCGCCTCGACCGCCTGGTCGGTGACGCCGAGCTCGAAACCCGCCAGCTCGTAGACCCTGTACCACTCCTCGACCTGTTGGCCCCGCGCCACCACGTCCAGCAGCGGTGGCGGAACGTAGGCGGTGCAGGCGGAGTAGGGCTCCTCGCCGACATACGTCAGGTACTCGATGACGCCGCACGCACTGCCCTTCGGCAGGCGCAGCCGTTCGGCAACCCTCGGCGCGGCAATTTCGCGGGCAGTGCTGAGAATGCGATGCGAGACGACCTCGGTGTCGCGGACCGGCTCCGGACCGTGCATGTAGCTGAAACTGTGCCGGACCTTCGAGGCCACCGACAGCGTCCCGGTTCCCGGTATCCGCTTGACCAGGCCCTCGTCCCGCAGCAGCGCGAGTGCGTCCCGCACCACCTGGCGACTGGCCGAGAACGAGAGCATCAACTCCGCCTCGCCAGGCAGTGGGCCGGCGGAGAACTCCTCGAGCACAATCGCCGCACGGAGCAGGTCTCGTACCCGGCGGGCCGCTCTGGACCGGCGCTGGGTGCGCGGGTCCATCCTCGCCTGAGTCATGCCCGTACCCTGCGTAACTGCCGTGTACACCAGTAGAGCGCCGGGGTAACGCCATAGTTAAGCCGGAATCAGGAACCCGCAAAACGCCGCTGACCTGAGCAAACGTTTCCCTTTTTGCTGGATAACGCCGGCAGACCCGCGCACTAACGCCGCGTCCCGTTTGTCCGCCCGCCGCGTGCTCTGGGCCGTTCGGCGTAACCGGATGTTCCTGATCACGGCGTCGACCCGCCGATGGACCCTCAGCGCAGCCGATCGAGGCGACGGGTCGGGGTGCGCTGGACGTGCGATGCTCGAACCGGCTTGCTACTCGAAGCGTAACGGGATGGCGAATGATTCTGAGCAGGTATGACGGGCAGCTCCTGGTCGTTCGGCAGCCCGATCACGGCCGGCAAACCGGACTGATCGCCGACGCCTGGGGCAACGACGAGGTGGCCCCGCCGACGCAACACCGCGAGGCCGGCCGGCTGGCGGCCACTCACCATGACGACGGCTGGGCGATCTGGGAACGCCGCCCCGACCTCGACCCGGCGACTTCCCAGCCCATCCAGTTCTACGACGTCAAGCCCCGAGAGCACGTTCCGGCCTATCGGGCTGGCATCGAGCGTGCCGCCCAGCTTGACCCCTGGACAGGCCTGCTGGTCAGCATGCACGGGGCAGGGCTGTACAACGACCGGTACGGCAGCTACCGCCTGGAGGAAATCGGTGGGCAATCACTCACCGATGTCGAGCGAGCCCTGGTGAACGAGTTCCTTGCCGACATGGCAGCCCTGCAGGCGGACCTGTACGCCGACGCGGTGGGGCACCGGGCGCCGAATGCCCCGCACCAACTGCCCGAGGTGATGTCGGCGTACCTGCTTCTCCAGGTCTGGGATCGGATCTCCTTGCAGTTCGCGCTTCGACACGGCGCGGACGGGATCATCGCTCCCTTGCCGACGGCGCGGGGCCGCGGCGAGCTGAGCTGCACGGCACGAGGCCGGTTCACCCTGGCGCTGGCGCCGTACCCGTTCGCCCGCGACACCGTGGAGATGCCTGTGGTGGCCAGCCTGGTGCCCGACCGCGGCTACGCCAACCCCGAGGACTTCATCGCCACGCTCGCCGCGGCCGGCCAAACTGTGATCGAGTGCGTGGCGGTCAGGTAGCGCTCGGCTCAGCTCAGTTGTCGTCGCCGTCGTCGCTGTTGTCATCGTTACTGTTGTCGTCACTATTGTCGTCGCCGTTGTCATCGCCGTTGTTGTCGTCGCCGCTGCTGGCCTGGCTGCTGTTGGGGTCAGGCGCTGCCTTCGGTCCGTCCATGACCTGCACGTGGTCGCCGATCTGCAGCGTGTTGTAGAACGCCTCGGCGTCGGCCAGATTGAGGTGCACACAGCCGGCGGACGCCCGCTTCGGGTCGCCGGCGTGGAAGGCGATGCCGCCGTCTTCGAAGAACACCGAGTCCGGCATCGGTGCCGGCTGCCCGTTGGGCAGCTTGAACTCCGCCGTCGTGTGGGTCTTGTCCTTCCGGTAGACCCGGAAGACGTCCCCGGTCGGGGTCTCCTCGCCCGCGCCACCGGTGGCGATCGGTACCGGCCCGCGCAGGATCTTGCCGTTCTTGATCAGCCAGGCCTTCTTCTTGTTCACATCCACACAGGCGCTGGCCGCGGCGGTGCAGGGCGTGCCGGCAACCGCGGGGGAATTCCGGGCGGCCACCTCGGCGGGCGTGAGGGCGAGCGCCGAGCCCGCGAACCACAAGCTGATCGCACCGGTCAGCGCGACAGCAGCACTCGCCACTACCGCGACCCGGTACCCACCATCACGGCGAAACCTGAACATCAACCAGCCTTCTCAGTCTGTCGGGAAATACCGCGAGGCCGAACTCGGGGAATCTCGGCCTCCACCACAAATGACGCGCGAGGGGTCCAGAGGATGCGTCGCAAACCCTGACAGAACGCTGTGACTGAGAAACACCCAAGCCTGACCAGGACGATCCTGAGACAAACGCGGACCTCGCCGGGCCTAGCAGTGGCCCGGGCGCCGCCGACCGATGATGATGATGGACATGCACTCCCCTGCTTGGAGAACTCTGCTTGTCCGTACCGCTGTCGGGGTGCTGACCGTGCTGAGCGCCGTCGCATGCGGTCGATCCGCGACGACCGACCAACCGCCCCCAGCCCAGCCGTCGGTCGCCGAGAACGTGACCGTCCCGGCGCAGCTGGCCGTTCCCGCTGGCCAGCAACTCGTGGGCACGTTCAAGGTCGATCATGGCTCACAGGTTTACGCGTGCACCCACGGCGCGTGGAGCCTGAAAGAGCCCGCCGCGGTCCTCACCTCCGGCACCGAGGAGGTCCTGCACACCGCGGGGCCGCAGTGGATCTCCACGAGCGACGGCAGCGCGGTCACCGGAGCGCCGAGCGCCACCGTGCCCGTTCCGGGTGCGGTACCTGAGCTGCTGTTGAGAGCCACCGCGCACCGGGGCAACGGGCTGTTCGGACAGGTCGACTACATCCAACGGCTGGCTACCCAGGGCGGCGTCGCACCGGCGGGGGCATGTACCGACGGCACGCAGCAGGCTATTGCGTACACCGCGCAGTACCGCTTCTACGCCCCGGCCTAGTGTCCGGTCTATCGCCGCGGCGGGTTCGCCGCCTGCCGGGCGATCATGGCCGCTTCCGGCCAAGTTTGCCGACGGCGGGGCGCAGTGGGACGTCCAGCGCGTCGTAGAGACCGGGCGCCGCGGCCACCAGCCAGTCGATCGCGCCCACCAACCGGCCGACCGCGGTGGCGTTCCCGCCGGCGGACCGGTTCTCGCCCTCGTCGGTGGCCTCGACGGTGACCTCGATGCGCGGGCGGCCCTCGATGATCACCCGGTGTGCCCCGTCGCCGTCGGGCGGCGTCGGCCAGTCCGGCGCGCAGGACGGGTGGATCCGGGTGACGTGCTCGATGACGATGCGGGGTTCGCCCTCGACGACGCCCTGCACCTCGAACCGCACCGCGCCCTGGCTGCCGGCCGCGAACTCGCCCATCGCCGCGGTACTCACCGTGTCCTCGAGCGGGCGCCGGGCCACGGTCTCCCGGATCTCGTCGAGTTCGACCCCGAGAGCCCTGGCCATCAGGCGTATCTGCCCGCCCCACACCATGGTCGGCACCGACGTTGCGAGCATCGCCGGCTGGTAGTCCATCGGCTGGCCCATGCCGACCAGGTAACGGACCGCGTCCTCCTGGTCGTAGGTGGTGTAGTCGAAGATCTCCTGGCAACGGATCACGTCGATGGTCGTGCCGAGTCCGCTGATCAGCAGCGGCAGTACGTCGTTGCCCCAGCCGGGGTCGACACCGGAGACGAACAGCGAGCCGCCGCCGTCCGCGATGGCCGCAAGGACCGGTTCCCGCAGCTCCGGCGGCGCATTGCGCTGGTCGTAGAGCGCGTACAGCGCGGGCGTGACGACCACTGCCCCGGCCCGGATCGCCCTGGTGATGTCCGCGAGAGCCCCGTCGGGGCGGATGTCGCCGCTCGCCGCGTACACCACGGCCTGCGGGCTGGCGGCCAACGCCGTGTCGATGTCGTCGGTCGCCGCGACCCCCAGTTCGTGGTCGAGCCCGCCCAGTTCGCCCGCGTCGCGGCCGGCCTTGTCGGGGTTGTGCACGAGCACCGCCGCGAGTTCCAGCGCCGGGTGGGCGTCGACGGCACGAATCGCCGCGCGGCCGACGTTGCCGGTACCCCAGACAACCGTGGAGATCATGCGCGGAGCGTAGCGAGCGGGCGCCCCAGCTCTAGGCACACGGCATTCGCGGCTGTTCGCCCAGATGCATTGTCGCCCCTCGCCGCGAGTGGGAGCCTGTCAGGCCGAGTGTTCGTCAGTGGAGGAGACAGGACAATGACGCTCAAGATTGGCGATGTGGCCCCTGACTTTGCGGCGGAGACGACCGAGGGGCGCCTCCAGTTCCATGACTGGCTGGGTGACTCCTGGGCGGTCTTGTTCTCGCACCCGAAGGACTTCACCCCGGTCTGCACCACCGAGCTGGGCTATATGGCCAAAATCAAGCCGGAATTCGACAGCCGGGACGTAAAGATCATTGGGCTGTCCGTGGATCCGGTCGACCGCCACACGAAGTGGGCCTCCGACATCGCGGAGACCCAGGGGTACGCGCCGAACTATCCGATGATCGGCGACTCTGACTTCACGGTCTCAAAGCTCTACGGAATGTTGCCGGCCGAGACCAGCGGCGAGGCAGCCGCTCGCACGCCCGCCGACAACCAGACGGTGCGCAACGTGTTCGTCGTCGGCCCGGACAAGAAGATCAAACTGATCCTCGTCTACCCGATGACCACGGGCCGCAACTTCGACGAGGTGCTCAGGGTGATCGACTCGCTGCAGCTGACAGCTGAGCACAAGGTCGCAACGCCGGTGAACTGGAAACGCGGTGAAGACGTGATCATCGCCGGCTCGGTTTCTGACGAGGAGGCAAGGAAGTCCTACCCTGACGGCTGGGAGGCGCCCCGCCCGTACATCCGGATCGTGCCCCAGCCACACTGAGATGATCGAGATCGACACGATCGAAACATCCAGCCTGGGCGATCGCAGCTACCTGGCCACCGATGGTGAGGTGGCGGTAGTCATCGATCCGCAACGCGACGTCGACCGCGTTCTGGCCCTGCTGAACCGGCGCGGTGTGCGTCTGACGCACGTGCTGGAGACCCACGTCCATAACGACTACGTCAGCGGTGGCCTGGAACTGGCCCGCAGCACCGGCGCGGCGTATGTGGCGCCAGCTGGCAGCGGTGTCGAGTTCGAGCACGTGCAGGCCGCCGAAGGCGACGTCCTCGCGGCCGGGGAGATGGGGCTGCGGGTCCTGCACACCCCTGGGCACACCCACCACCACGTCAGCTACGTCCTACTGGCCAACGAGGGCGAGGACGCGCAGGGCGTGTTCACCGGCGGGTCGATGTTGTTCGGGGCGACCGGGCGCACCGACCTGGCCGGCCCGGACGCCACGCTCGAGTTGACCCACGCGCAGTACCACTCGGTGCGCCGCCTGGCCGCCGAGCTGCCCGCCGAGGCCGCGGTCATGCCCACCCACGGGTTCGGCAGCTTCTGCTCGGCCACCCCGACCAGTGGCGACGCCTCCACCATCGGTGAACAGATCAACATCAACCCGGCTCTGACCTTGGCCGAGCAGGACTATGTCGACACACTGCTCGCCGGGTTGGACGCCTATCCCGCCTACTACACGCGGATGGGACCGATCAACCGCCGTGGTCCGGCCCCGGTGGACCTCTCAGCCCCCGAGCCGGTCGAGCCCGCGCAGCTGCGCGCGCGCATCGAGGCCGGGCAATGGGTGGTCGATCTGCGGGAGCGGACCGCGTTCGCCGCCGGCCATCTGGCCGGGTCACTCGGTTTCGAGCTGTCCACAAACTTCGTCACCTACCTGGGCTGGCTGTACCGCCACGACACATTCATAACCCTGATCGGGCAAACCCCGGAGCAAATCCTCGACGCTCGCCGCGAGCTCGCGCGGATCGGAATCGACGAGCTCGCCGGCGCGGCCACCGGCGACATCCAGGCCCTCGCCGACGGACATGCACTGCGCTCCTACCCGGTGACCGATTTCGCCGGGCTGGCCACCACCCGTCAGCAGCGACCGGTGCGTGTCCTTGACGCGCGCCGCAACGACGAACGTGCCCGCGGCCACGTCGCCGGGTCCCAGCACATTCCGCTGCACCAGCTGGCCGAACGCCTGGACGAGGTCCCCCAGGGCGAGGTGTGGGTCTACTGCGGCTCGGGCTACCGCGCCTCGATCGCCGCGTCAGTGCTGGACCGCCCCGGCCGGCAGATCGTGCTGATCAACGACTCCTACGACGCCGCGATTGCCGCGGGTCTGCAAGACCAGTACCCGGCCAGGGCGGCCACGATCCAGTAAGCAGGCTGTCGCGGCTACTCGGCCTCGGGCTTCTCGTCGGAGCTGCTGGCGCGGACGTTGCGGACGATGTCCCGGCCGAAGGTGACGTCCAGCCGCTCGCTGACCGCCAGCTGGAGCACCGCCAGCATCGCCTCGCCGGACACCTCGCGCAGCTGCTCGATCGTCTCGTAGAGCTTCGGCCACCGATCGGCGGGCCGGCCGGAGTCGTCGAACGGCCGCCAGACCTCGCCCAGGAACAGCTCGACGTAGATCTTTGCGATGCCGTCCGCGTGCTTGCGCAGCTGTTCGACCACATCCAGCGACCGGGACAGCGGGATGCCCATGTCGACCATCGACTGCGCGGCGCCCATCAGCCGGGGACTGATCTCTTCGTACTGGTCGTCGCCGACCTCGCGCAGCAGGTCCATCTTCTGCGCGCGGCGCAGCAGACCGCCGTCCTCGGCGCCGAACCGCTCGGTCAGCTCATCCAGGTGCACGATCTGGCGTTCCTCGGGCGCGAACAGCTGGCGCACGGTCCGGATGAAGTGCACCACCTGCTCCGTGGTGCCACCCGTGGTGTCCAACAGCTTCTTGATCGTGTCGAGCTTGACGCCGTCCCCCTGCAGCTCCTGGATCAGCTCCAGTCGAGCCTCGTGGCCGGGCCCGTAGTACCCGGTGCGGGCTCTGACCTGCGGCGGAGGCAGCAGCCCGCGCGCCTGGTAGGCGCGGATATTGCGCACGGTGACGCCGCTCAACCGGGCCAGCTCGTCAATCGTCCGCCACTCGACACCATCGACCTCGACAGTCATGTGACACAGGATACCATCGCACCCGCCTTGCTATGTGACATCACTCTGTGCTCTTCTGGTGTCATGTTTCGAGTCGCCCCGCCAAGGGCCCCCAGCCGAGTGCGCGCCACGGTGCGCGCGATCGGCGGCGCGCTCACCACCCCGCTATTGCCGGAGGACTTCGCCGGGCTGATCAACCCGCTGTGGTCGCGCACCGCGCTGCGCGGCCGGGTGGTCGAGGTCCGGCGGGAGACCGACCGCGCCGCCACCCTGCGCATTCGCCCCGGTCGCGGCTGGCGAGGGCACCGGGCCGGGCAGTACGTGCGGCTCGGGGTGGACGTGGACGGCGTGCGGCACTGGCGCACCTACTCGCTGACCAGCCCATCTTCCAGCGCCGAGAGGAGCGCCAGCGGAACGAGCATCGGCGCCGAGAGGAGCGCCAGCGGAACGAGCATCGGCACAGACGGGTGCATCTCGGTGACCGTGCAGGCGCTGCCCGGTGGCGTGGTCTCGCCGCACCTGGTGAACGCCACACCGGCCGGCACCATCGTCCACCTGGAGCCCGCCGACGGGGACTTCGTGCTCCCCGACCCGATGCCGAGCCAGCTGCTGATGGTCACCGCCGGCAGCGGCATCACCCCGGTGATGGGCATGCTGCGCACCCTCGCCGCGCGCGGCGACCTAGCCGACGTCGTCCTGCTGCACAGCGCGCCCAGTGCCGCCGAGATGATCTTCCGAGACGAGCTGCACTCCCTCGCCGACCAGCACCCCGGCCTGCGCCTGGTCACCAGGCATACCCGAGGCGAGGGCCGGCTGGAACTGGCCGAGCTGGACACGGCCTGCCCCGACTGGCGCGGCCGGGAGGCGTACGTGTGCGGCCCGGCCGGACTGCTGGACGCCGCCCGCACGCACTGGGCGGACGCCCCGGACCGGCTGCACGTCGAACAGTTCACCCCGCCGGCGCGCACCGGCGGCGGGTGTGGCGGCGAGGTCTCCTATGGCGAGGCCGCCACCGTCGACGTGGACGGCGAGAGCAGCCTGCTCGAGGCCGGCGAGGCGGCCGGCGTGCTACTGCCCAGCGGCTGCCGGATGGGCATCTGCTTCGGCTGCGTGCTGCCGCTGCGCGACGGCCAGATCCGGGACCTGCGCACCGGCGAGGTGCACGGCGAGCCCGGTGACCTGGTCCAGACCTGCATCAACGGCGCGAGCGGCGCTGCCCGCCTGGACATCCCCACTACCTGAGGAGCCCCCACCATGACCGCCACCCTGTCCAAGAACAACACCCCGGAATCCACCCCCCGGGTCCGCTCGGTGCCGTCCACACCAGCCCCGGAGGCCAACGGCCTCACCGCCGAGCAGGTCGACGAACTCGGCCACCGGCTCGACGCCATCCGCGACCGGATCCTGGCCGAGCGCGGCGCCACCGACGCCGCCTACATCCGCCGCGTGATCAAGGCCCAGCGGGCGCTGGAGATCGGCGGCCGGGCGCTGCTGTTCGCCGGTGTGCTGCCGCCCGCGTGGCTCGCCGGGACGGCGCTGCTGTCCGTCGCCAAGATCCTGGAGAACATGGAGATCGGGCACAACGTGCTGCACGGCCAGTGGGACTGGATGCGCGATCCCAAGATCCACTCCAGCAACTGGGAGTGGGACCTGGTCAGCGACGCCCAGGGCTGGAAGCACTCGCACAACTACCTGCACCACACCTACACCAACGTGGTCGGCAAGGACCGCGACGTGGGCTACGGCATCCTGCGGCTGTCCGAGGAGCAGCCCTGGCGCCCGTACTACCTGGGCAACCCGGTGTACAACGTGCTGCTCTCGATGTTCTTCGAGTACGGCGTCGCGCTGCACGACCTGGAGTACGAGAAGGTGATCAGCGGGGAGAAGACGAAGGGCGAGGTCTGGGCGCAGCTCAAGCGGATCGGGCGCAAGGTCGGCCGCCAGTTCACCAAGGACTACCTGGTCTTCCCGGCACTGGCCGGCCCGTTCTTCCTCCCCGTACTGCTGGGCAACGCGACCGCCAACCTGGTGCGCAACGTGTGGTCGCACGCGGTCATCTTCTGCGGGCATTTCCCGGACGGCACCGTGCAGTTCACCGAGGAGCAGCTGGAGGGTGAGACGCGGGGCCAGTGGTACCTGCGGCAGATGCTCGGCTCGGCCAACCTGGACGGTGGCCCGTTCTTCCACCTGATGACCGGGAACCTCAGCTTCCAGATCGAGCACCACCTGTTCCCCGACCTGCCCAGCAACCGGTACGCCGAGATCGCCACCGAGGTTCGCGCGCTGTGCGCGGAGTACGGCCTGCCCTACACCACCGGGGGGCTGCCCACCCAGTACCTGCAGGTGGTGCGCAAGCTCGTCCGGCTGGCGCTGCCGCCCAAGCACGTCCGCCCGGCCGACCTGGCGCTCGTCGAGGGCTGAGCACCCCGGCTCCGCCGCCGCGGTGCTCGTGGATCACTGCAATTAGGATCCGCGAGCACCAGCGGCGAGGGGGCGGAATGGCCAGGTACCGGACATACGAGGCACGAGCTGACGCGCGGCGCGCGGAGGCGCTCGCATCGACGACGTCACCGTTCACCATCGAGGTCCGCTTCCTCGGCGGGTTGAGCGACCGGCAGCAGGCGGCGTTCGCCGCCGCGGCCGACCGCTGGACCAAGATGATCGTGGGAGACCTGCCCACCGCCACGGTGGACAACGAGGCCATCGACGACGTTCTGATTCTCGCCCAGGGCTCGGACATCGACGGCGTGGGCAGGGTCCTGGGTCAAGCGGGGCCGACCCACCTGCGACCGGAGTCGGCCGGCAAGGCGGCCTTCACACCCGCCAAGGGCATCATGTCGTTCGACACCGCCGACCTGGCGAACATGGAGGCCGACGGCACGCTGAACGACGTGATCACCCATGAGATGGGCCACGTGCTCGGCATCGGCACCGTCTGGAAGGTCAAAGATCTACTCAGCGGCGAAGGCACGGCAAACCCCACCTTTGCCGGTCCTGGCGCCATAGCGGAGTACCAGACGTTGCGTGCAGCGGGCGACCGCCGCCAGGTTCCGGTGGAGAACACCGGCGGCCCCGGGACGCGGGAGGGCCACTGGCGGGAGTCGGTCTTCCAGAACGAGCTGATGTCCGGCTTCATCGCCGCGACCGGCAACCCGCTGAGCCGCATGACGGTGGCCAGCCTCGCCGACATCGGATACCAGGTCGACCTCGACGCCGCCGAGCCCTACCAGCTGCCGGACCTGGCCGCGGTGGCCGCAGAAGGCGAGCTCCTGGCGCGCGTTGCCTCCGTCGACGTCGCCATGGTCTTGCCCGTCATCCCGCAGATACTGCCCTCGGACAGCGTCTAGGGGCCCGCGCCGAGCGATTCCGCCAGGAGCCACCCTGACAAGATCGTCGAATGGGGAGCCCTACAGAGCTCTGCACTCCGGGAATCTCCCGAAACAGCGATCAGTCCTCGAGCTCAGTCGGGCCTCCCAGAATGGACGCAGCTCTTCGGCCAGGGCACGCAGCTTGTCCGCCTCCGTCGCGGTCAGCGGGTCCGGGCAGCGGTCCAGCGCCGCGAGGCCGAGCGGGAGGTCGTTGGCGACCGTTCAGGCCAGGACCGGTTCGACAGGGTCGGGCCTTTTCGTGACGCGATGAATTAATACACGGCCGCGCCACAAAAGTCTGCTTCCTTCACGCCAGTAACACAAACCTGAGAGCTAGCGATAGCACCACCACAGGGCAGATCACCGCCACGGCTGTCTGACTGCATCGTCCAGTTGCCACCTGGAAGAAACGGACCGCCCACCATGACAATGCCGTCGTTACCGGCGCGCCCACAGTCCATTCGAAAATCCACGCCAGATCGGGCCATGTGGGGCGCGTTCGCAGTCCTCGGTTTGATTATCGGCCTCACGGCGTGCGCGGGTGCGACACCACCGCTTACCGCGGAGCAGGTCACTCGCCAACTCACAGAGCACGTTGCTACCAGCACGCTCACCACTGTCTATACCGCGGAAACGGACCCAAACAAGCTCCTCGGGCGTCCAGGCGGCTACAGCTCGAAGACCGCTTTTGCCGACAGCCGAATCGAGCCCGGCCTGTTCGGTGCGGCCCAAGACTCGGTCAACGGCGGCGGCTCAGTGGAGGTGTTCGCCGACGAGGACGCGGCCACTGCCCGCCGCGACTATCTGCAGGAGATGGGCAAGCGGTTGCCAATCCTGACCGGGTACAACTACCAGAGCGGACCGGTATTAGTGCGGGTGTCCCGTGACCTGACGCCCCAACAGGCAGCCGAGTACGAGTCCGCGCTAGCAGCCGTCACTAGCCCCGACAACGCTCCAGCCGCCACGACCCCTGCCCTCGCCGCGCCTCTCCTCCCCACAGTCGAGGTGCCCCGCCCCACGCTCGCGGCGCCTCGTACAGACCCGGCAACCGTGTCGGTGGCCTCCGTACATGACGCGGCAACAGTGCTCCTTACCGACGGAACCCGCCTGCGGCAGGTCGGGATCTCGTCGCCCACCGCGGATTCCTGTCAGGCCAAGCAAGCCACCGCCACCACCGATGCCGAAGTGCGCCGCGCCCCGCTCACCTATCAGCTGCTCGGTCAGTCCGACTTGTACGGCAACCAATGGGCGTACCTGCAGGTCGGCTCGGCGGACCTCGGAGAAAAACTGGCCCGCCTCGGGTGGGTATGGGCCTACCCGGATTCCCCGGCGCCGCAGTCATACAACCAACGGGTCGCCACCCAGGTCGACGTGGCGCGCGCGTCCAAGGTCGGCTTGTTCGGGTCGACGTGCCCCGAATCCGCCGTGCCAGCACCCGCGCAATCGCAGTCCATTTCACCAATCAGGACCATCGACGATGGCACCCACGTAGTCGGGGTCGACATCGAACCCGGCACCTACCGCACCACCGGGGCGTCCGAAGACAGCATCGGCAAGATGTGCTCCTGGTCCAGGCGCAAGGACACCTCCGGGGAAGCCGGATCGGTCATCGCCATAAATATCGCCAAAGGGCCGACAACCGTGACGATCAAACCCTCGGACGGCGCCTTCGAGTCACGCGGATGCAACGCTTGGACGAAGCTCAACTAACGGCAAGGACGAGGCAACGGACCCGGTTGCTGTTGCGGCACCGCTGACTTGTCGGCCTGGGCGTCTAACCCAGGCCGAGGGCGTTCGCGAAGTAGCGGATGCCGGTGTCGCAGTCGGGCATGTCGCCGAATACCTCGCGGAAACCGACCAGGCACAGCGCGAGGTATACGGCGCGCAGTTCGGAGCAGCGGGCCAGCAACTCCGGGTCGGGGCTGTGGTGCTTGGCCACCGCGTCGGGATCCTGCCAGTGCAGCAGCGCCAGGTCCCACTCCCTCGGGCCGAGACAGATGTCCTCGAAGTCGATCCAGATAAGGCCGTCCGGGGTGGCCACCAGGTTGCCCGGGTGGGCGTCGCCGTGCACGGGCCGCAGTTCGCCAGGCGCCTCCCAGAGTGGGCGCAGCTCTTCGGCCCGGGCACGCAGCTTGTCCGCCTCCGTCGCGGTCAACGGGTCCGGGCAGCGGTCCAGCGCCGCGAGGCCGAGCGGGAGGTCGTTGGCGACCTGCGGGAGCACCGGCAACTCACCCGGGTACGGCCGCAGCGCGGCATGCAGATCGACCAACATCGCGGCGCAGTCGGCATTGCTCACCTCGTGCTCGGGGTCCGCGTTCAGGTAGCTCCAGAAGCTGACCACGAAGCCGTCGTGCCGGTGCGGCCCGGGCGGCAGCTCGCGGCTGGGCGAGACGACCGGGGCACCCTGGTCGGTCAGCCAGCCGGCCACGTCGACCTCCCGGGTGAGCCACTCCTCGACGGGCGAGCGCATCAGCGGCAACCAGGTGGACACGCGCGCCACCACCGGCGCCGGCTTCAGGTGGCTTTACCGACGTGTCCATCCCGTACGCTCCGGCGTTGGAGAAGACTGAATATGTCGATGACCATGACTGAGGGCACCCAGGTGAGCTGGCATCGAGCCGGGAGCGGGACCGTTTCGGCCCGCGACGTGATCCGTGTGGCGGCCAGGTCGGTGGCTGCCCCCGACCAGCTGGGGCTGGCCCACTCCAGCCCATCGGCGGCCCACTGATGGCCACCGGCCCGGCGGCCGGGGCAATCGTGCTTGCCGGCGGCAGCGGCACCCGGTTCGGATCCGGCCACAACAAGGTCTATCTGCCCCTGGCCGGACGCTCGGTGATCTCGTGGTCGATCAACACCCTGCTGACGATCCCCGAGGTCGGGCCGCTCGTGCTGGTGGTGCGCCCGAGCGACCGGGAGCTCGCCGAGTGGGTGCTCGACCGGGAGGTGGAACGCGGCGAGGTCGAGCTGGTGCACGGCGGGTCGACCCGCCAGGAGTCCGAACTGTGCGGGCTACGGCACCTGGCTTCCCGGATCGACGACGGCAAGGTCGACATCGTGCTCATCCACGACGGCGCCCGGCCGCTGCTGAGCCAAAACCTGGCCTCGGCGGTGATCGATTCCGCCCGCGTGAGCGGTGGCGCCATCCCCGGCCTGCCACGCCACGACCTGGTCCAGGTCTCCCCCGACGGTCAACAACTGGCCGGCAGCGCACCGGGCCACCTGATCACCGTGCAGACTCCGCAGGGATTCCGCGCCGGGCCGCTGCTGGCCGCCTACGAAGAAGCCGCGCGGCAAGATTTCGTCGGCACAGACACCGCGTCCTGCGTGCAGCGGTTCACCGACCTGCGCACCCGTTGGATCGCCGGCGAACAGGCCAACTTCAAGATCACCTATACCCACGACCTGCTGGTGGCCGAACGGGTGCTGGCCGACCTCGGCCGATGACTGAGCCCAGGGTTTCTGCCCGCTAACCAGCACCCATCAGCGGACTACCCGGCCGCGGTGAATGACCGTAACTTCATCATCCCGGGCGACTGATCCGCCCGACCACTGTCGCTGGCGCGATTCGTGGCCAGCATGCGGGGTACATCTGGTCATGCCCGATGTTGTTGGCTCGCCGAACTCCGCGAGTGAGCGTGGAGTCCGGGAATGACCGCGGCCACGGCTTCGCGAGAGCAGAACACCAAGGGTTGGATCATTCCCCTCGCCGTGCTCATCGTGGGCATGTTCATGTCCGTGCTGGACTCCAGCATCGTCAACGTCGCGATCCCCCGCATCCAAACGGAGTTGGGTGCGAGCGCGCGGGATGTGGAATGGGTGGTCACCGGGTACACGCTGGCCTTGGGTGTGATCGTTCCGCTGAGCGGCTGGCTGGGCAATCGGATCGGGCTGACCCGGCTCTACACGCTGTGTCTGCTCGGCTTCGCCGGCGCCTCCGCGCTGTGTGGGCTGGCCGGGAACCTGAACACCTTGATTCTGTTCCGGATTCTCCAGGCGATCCCCGGTGGCGTGCTGCCGGTGATCACCATGACAATCCTCTACCAGATCGTGCCGAGGGAGCAGATCGGTTCCGCAATGGGCGTGTACGGCCTGGGCGTCGTTTTTGCCCCCGCCGTCGGCCCTACCCTCGGCGGCTATCTGGTGGAGTACACCAACTGGCGACTGATCTTCTACATCAACGTGCCGGTCGGCATCCTGGGCGCGATCGCCGCTTTCATCATCTTCCCCCGGATGCACCCGACCAGCTGGCCCAAGTTCGACCTCTGGGGCTTCCTGACCGTCGGCTACGGACTCTTCGCCCTGCTGCTGGCCACCTCCAAGGGGCAGGACTGGGGCTGGACCGGCTACCGGGTGCTGATCCTGCTGGTCTCCAGCGCGCTGAGCCTGGCCCTCTTCGTGGTGATCGAACTGGAGGTGGACAACCCGCTACTGGATGTGCGGGCGTTCCTGTACTGGCCGTTCACCAACTCGCTGCTGCTGATCGCGGTGATCACCACCGGCCTGTTCACCACCTTGTACTACATCCCGCAGTTCCTGCAGATCAATCAGGGACTGCAGCCGCTGAATGCCGGCCTGCTATTGCTGCCCTCGGCACTGGTGATGGTGGTGTTGGTGCCGATCGCCGGGCGGCTCTACGACAGGTTCGGCCCGCGCTGGCCGGCGGTGATCGGGCTGCTGTTCATGACGTACGGCTCGCTGCTGCTCACCCAGATCACCACCGACACGCCGCGCGAAGAGATCATCCTGTGGACCTCGGTCCGCAACATCGGCACCGGGCTGGCCATGATGCCGATCATGACGGCTGGGGTCGCGGCACTGCCGCTGGCCATGGTCAGCGCGGGCAGCGCGCTGAACAACGTCACCCAGCGGGTCGCCTCCAGCCTCGCCGTCGCGGGGTTCGGCGCGATGATCACCGCGCAGCAGGCCAAGCTGATGGCCGATCGCGGCGCACTGCTGAACAACCCGGACAGTTTGCCCCAGCTGAGGCAGGCCAGCGAGCAGGGCGCCGCCGGCCTGCTGCCGATCTACCAGAAGCTCAGCCACGAGGTCGCGGCGACCAGCTATGCCAACGCGTTCCTGGTCGTCGCGGGGCTGTGCGCGGTCGGCGTGCTGCTCGCCCTGATGCTCCGCTCCGGGCCAGCGAGGCCGGCCGCATCCCCGACAACGCCCGCACCCGCGGCGCCACCCGAGGCCGCCGCGCCGCTCCCGTCCGCCGCGCCACCCGGGCCGGCCACGCCCAGCCGCGACGCCGTGGCCCCGGTGCCGTAACGGACTCCTAAGTACCGGCGGCACCGCAGTCAGCCGAGAACGTCGGTGGCCTTGTGCTCGGGGCCGACTCCCTCGATCAGGATGGTGTCGGCGGAGGAGTTTCCGGTGCGCAGCGGCAGGATCGCCCGATAGTCGGCGGACTCGTACCAACTCCGGGCCTGCTGATGGCTCGGGAATGCGATCACCACCAGGGTGCCCGCCCAGTCGCCTTCCACCCGCTCCGGTTCGCCGCCGTGCACGATGAACTGGCCCGCAAAAGGCGCCAGGGTGGCGTCGATTCGTTCCAGGTACTCCACAATTCCCGGGCCCATATTCACGTCGCGCAGATTGGCGATGGCGTAGGTGGTCATGGTGAATTCCTCCTGGTCGGCCGGTTGCCGGGCAGCTCGTTGTTCCCGCTACCAGCCTGCGGTCAGCCGCCCGGCATGTCGATTACCCGCGGCATCATGGCCGGCCCGGGTCACGCGGGTGCCCTCGGGAAGAATGACCGGGTGCCAGAGCTCGTGGTCGACTCCGTGCCGGAGCTGTTGGCGGGGTTGCGCGCGGCGGGCGCGGGGCGTGGCGGTGCTGTCGGGCTGACGCTCCTCGCGGGTCGAGGCCTGGGGCTGGCGGTCGCCGGGGCGGAGTGGGCGCTGGCCGCCGCGGACCCGGCGGCGGCGGTGGCCTCGGTGGAGGCCCAGCTGCGGCCTCGCTGGGTCTGGTGGTCACAGGAGACGGCCGCGGTGTTGACGGCCGCCCGGGTGCGATTGGCCACCTGTTGGGACCTGGCGGCGGTGCACCGGGTGTTGTTCGGCGGGTGGCGTTCGGATCCCGGGCTGGTGTGGGCGGCGCTGCACAACCTGGACGCCGAGTCGATCCCGGGCATGGGCCAGCTGGATCTGCTGAGCGCTGGTGGGGAAGAAGGCGCCGACCCGGATAACCCGATCCGCCCGGACGGGCATCTGCGTCCGGAATGGGTCAGCGGAGGCTGGGCCCGGGAGCCGCAACGGTGGGCACGGTGGGCGGCGACCGCGCTGGCGGTCAGCACCGAACAGAGCCAACAGCTGGTCCGGCTGGGGGTGGCCGGCGACCCGATGGCGACCGCCCGGTCGGAGTCGGCGGTCGAGCTGTTGTGCGCGGAGTTGTCCGAAGGCGGCCTCCCGGTGGACCGCCGGAGCGCGGAGCAGCTGCTGACCTCGCTGATCGGTCCGCGTCCGCGCGACGAGACTGAGGCGAACGCCCTGCGCCGCCGCCGGGACACCGAGGTGCTGAGCCTGGCGTCCTATGCGAGCGAGGTCGACCTGCGCAATCCCGCCCAGGTGAAGCGGATGCTCGTCGACGTCGGTCTCGATCTGCCGGACACCCGGGCCTGGCGGCTGGAGGGCCTGGCTCACACGCACCCGGTGATCCCGGCGTTGCTGGCCTGGCGCAAGACCGAACGCATCGCCACCACCTACGGCTACCGGTGGCTGGACGAGCACGTCGGCGCGGACGGTCGGCTGCGGGGACGCTGGAGCAGCAGCGACGGCGCCGCTGGCCGGATGACCGCGCAGGCGGGGCTGCACAACCTGCCCGCCGAGCTGCGCACGGTGGTCACCGCGGAGACCGGGCACGTGCTGGTGCGGGCGGACCTCGGCCAGATCGAGCCGAGGGTGCTCGCGGCGGTGTCCGGAGATCGGGTGTTGGCGCGGGCCACCGCCGACGATGACTTGTACTCGCCGGTCGCCGCGCGGCTGGGGGTGACCAGGCCGGTGGCGAAGGTGGCGGTGCTCGCCGCGATGTACGGGCAGACTTCCGGTGCCGCGGGTGAGGCGTTGCGTGGTCTGGAGTCGGCTTACCCGACGGCGATGCGGTTTCTGCGGGACGCCTACGAGCAGGGCCGCGGCGGGCGTGATGTGCGCACCTACGGCGGCCGGCTGGTCCGGATCGGCTCGCCGCCCGCCGGGCTGGACGAGGACGCGCGGCGTGCCGCGACGGCGGCGCGGGGGCGGTTCGCCCGCAATGCGGTCATCCAGGGCGCGGCGGCGGAGGTGTTCAAGGTCTGGGCGGTGACGGTGCGGGCCCGCGCCGCGGCGCTGGACGCCCGCATCGTGCTGTGCCTGCACGACGAACTGCTGCTGCACGTGCCCGCTGAGCACGGCCAGACGGTCGCCGATCTGCTGCACGAGTGCCTCGCGGAGACCGCGCGCCGATGGTTCCGCGACGCGGCGGTGCGGTTCGTCGCCGACGTCAGCGTCATCCAGCAGTGGTCCGAGGCGAAAGGCTAGCCTCGAGGCTGAGGTGGTGAGGCTCGGATGAGGGCAGTGCTGCTGGGTACCGCCGCCGGCGGCGGCTTTCCACAGTGGAACTGCGCCTGCCGGCTCTGCGCCGGTGCCCGACGTGGTTCGCCCGGGGTGCCCGCCCGAAGCCAGGACGGGCTGGCCGTCAGCGCCGACGACCATAACTGGTACATGTTGAACGCCTCGCCCGACCTGCCCGCTCAACTGGCCGCCACCCCGGCACTCGCACCGGGGCCCGGCCTGCGCGACACACCGGTCCGGGGTGTCCTGCTCACCGACGCGGAGCTGGATCACACGCTCGGCCTCATGCTGCTGCGCGGGGCAGCGGACCTGCGGGTTTACGCGCCCGAACCGGTCATCGACGCGCTGACCGAAGCGTTCCCGGTGCGCGGCCTGCTGGACAGCTACGCCGAGTGGCGCTGGCAACCGGTACGCGTCGGCGAGCCGCTCACCGTGCACGGCCTGGTGGTGACCGCCTACCCGGTGAGCGGCAAGCGGCCGCGCTACGCGGCGACCGCCGCCGCCGGGCACGACTGGGTGGTCGCCTACCGCATCGAAGATCCCGCCACCGGCGGTGTGCTGGTGTACGCGCCGTGCCTGGCCAGCTGGCCGGACACCTTCGACGAGCTGACCGCCGGAGCGGACGCGGTGCTGCTCGACGGCACCTTCTTCACCGCCGGCGAGCTGGCCGAGCGGGCCGGTCGCCCCGCCCCACCGGGGCCCGGCGCCACCACCCCGATGGGCCATCTGCCCATCACCGGCCCCGGTGGCAGCCTCGATCGGATCCGGGAGCGGACCGGCGTGCGGTGGATCTACACCCACTTGAACAACACGAACCCGCTGCTGGACGCCGGCTCACCGCACCGCCAGGAACTGGCCGCGGCCGGCGCCCAGGTGCTCGACGACGGCACTGAGCTGCGGCTCTGACCGATGCCGAGCCACTGGCTAGCGACCTTGTGACACAGCGAGCGGCCGCGTAACGTTCTACTTCCGCTGGCCGCTGCGCGATCGCGCTGTCGCACATGCGACCTCTCCTCGACGCCGAGGACCAAGCATGATCGTTTCGACGTCCGACCGAGCGCCTGGCGGGCTGAGTGATCTCATCTGCGAACAAGGCCATCCAGGCCCATTTCGCCGCGACGGAACAAAACCGAACGAACGCTGATGAGCCCGCAACGGCGACTCCGACAGGCTAGGAGCGCCCTGAACAATGCATGCTCTGCTGCCGCAGCACGTACTCGACGGCCGCATCGAACGCGCTGCCCCGCAGCTCATCCCGCGCGGCCAGGTTCTGCGACGCGAACTGGAGCATCCGGTCCCGGCCGACCCGGCGGACCACCATCGCCGCGATCTCCTCGAGGTCGACGCCGGGGTTGTCCAGCCGGGTCAGCGCCAGCTCGACGACCAGCTCCTCGTCTGTCACCAGTTCGCTCCGCTCCCTGACTCTCCGGTCGTGTACTGCCCATCATCCCTATCCAGCGGCGAGCTCAGTGAACCAGCGACGCGACAGAGACCACGGTCACGCGGCCCGGGACGCCGGCATCAGGTACTTCCACGGGGACGCGCTGCCGCCGAGCTTGGTGGGTACGTGGATGACGGCGGGCCGGTGGGCGGCCAGGGCTTTGTCGAGTGCGCGGCCGAGTTCGCCGGGGGTGTGCGCGGTGAGGCCGACGGCACCGAAGTCCTCGGCGAGGCGGGCGAAGTCCGGGTTGACCAGCGTGGTGCCCAGGGTGCGGCCGTTGAACAGGCGTTGTTGGTCGAGTTGAACGTTGCCGTAGGAGCCGTTGTCGAACACCACGGCGACCACGTTGAGGCCGTACTGGACGGCGGTGGCGATCTCCTGGATGGCGAACATGAACCCGCCGTCCCCGGCGATGGACACCACCGGCCGGTCCGGGTACGCCGCCTGGGCACCCAGCGCGGTCGGGTAGCCGAAGCCGAGCGTGCCCTGATGGCCGCAGGTGAGGTAGGTGCGCGGGGTGTACACCGGGTAGCCGAATTCGGAGGCGAACCCGGCCTGACAGACCTCCTCGACGAACAGCCCGTCGGCGGGCAGCACGGCGCGGATGGCGTCGAGGAACTCCAGCTCAGGGCCGACGTCGCGGATCTGGGCAGCCATCCGGGCCTTCACCGCGGTGAACTCCTCGGTGCGGTCCGGGCGCGGTGGGCCGTCGGCGCGCAGGGCTTCGGTGAGAGCGGCGCTGGCCTCGGCGGCGTCGGCGACCAGCGCGGTGACCGGCGCCGAGTCGGTCTGCAAGCGGGCGATCTGGCGCGGGTCGGTGTCGATGAGCACGGTGCGCAACCCGGCGGGGCGGTCCGGCCAGCGGAACCAGGACAGCTCCATGCGGCTGCCGATGCCGATGACCAGGTCGGTGTCGGCCCACCGTTCGAACCCGGCGGCGCAGGTGAAGCCCAGCGGGTGCTCGTCGCTCACGATGCCGCGACCGCTGCGCAGCGACACCACCGGCGCTTGGAGGTGCTCGGCGAGCGCGGTGACCTCGGCGCCGGCGTGCCGGGCACCGCCGCCGACCATGATCATGGGGTTGGTGGCGGCGCTGAGCAGGGCGGCGACCTCGGCGATCGCGGTCGGGTCGACCAGCGGGCTGGTCACCGGCAGCGGGGCCACCGGCGCGGCGGGCGCTCGCAGGCCGAGCACGTCCCACGGGACGGCCACGGACACCGGTCGGGGACGTCCACTGCGCGCCTGGTGGAACGCGGTGGCCAGCGCCTCGGGAACCTCGCTCGGGTGGCTGGCCAGGGTGGACCACTTGGTGATGGTGTTCAGGGTGGCCAGCTGGTCGGGCATTTCGTGCAGGTGGCCCAGGCCGCGGCCGAGGAAGGCGCGGGGAACTTCGCTGGTCAGGCAGACGACCGGGGTGCTGGCGCCGTACGCGGTGAGCAGCGCCGCGCCGGCGTTCAGCACGCCGGGGCCGGGGACAACGGTGAACACCCCGGTGCGGCCGGTGGCCTGGGCGTAGCCGAAGGCCATGTATCCGGCGGCTTGTTCGTGGCGGGCGCCGACCACCCGGATGGCATCGCCGGCACGGGCCAGGGAATCGAACAGTTCGTAGGTCTGCACCCCGGGGATGCCGAACACGGTATCCACCCCGTGCGCGCGCAGCCCGTCCACCAGGTAATCAGCGGCGGTCGGCGCCGAGGCGCCGCTCTCATCGTCCATCACTATGCCCCTCCCCCGGCGGAGTCTTAGCTACATCCGGTCGAGCCGCAAGCGTCCGGCCCGCTGGCGCCGACCTACCCTGAGAAAACCGACACAACGCACCGGCCGACGGGGCCTGTCAGATCGGTGCCCTGGCGCGTACCGGGCCCCGCGAGTTGGATCTGAATTCCCGCGTCGCCGGCCAGACCAGGCGCTACGCTGCCCCCGAATCGATCACTCACCACGGCTGGGGGGCTCTCGATGGCTGACACCACCAGGACAGAGCCCGCGCCGACGTCGCCGCTCGACCGCTACTTCAAGATCACCGAGCGGGGCTCGACCCTCAGCCGCGAGGTGCGTGGCGGGCTCGTCACGTTCTTCACCATGGCCTACATCATCGTGCTCAACCCGCTGATCATCGGCACCCAGCGGGACGCGGACGGCCAGTTCCTCGGCGGCGGAGGCGCGCCCAACCTGGCGTTGGTGGCCGCCGCCACCGCGTTGGTGGCCGGCGTGTTGACCATCCTCATGGGGGTGTTCGCCAACTTCCCGCTGGCGCTGGCCGCCGGCCTGGGACTGAACGCCTTCGTCGCATTCGCCATCGCGTCGAAGATGACCTGGGCCGACGCCATGGGCCTGGTGGTCATCGAGGGCTTGGTCATTCTTCTGCTGGTGCTCACCGGGCTGCGCAAGGCCGTGTTCAGCGCGGTGCCGCCCGAGCTCAAAGTCGCGATCAGCGTCGGCATCGGCCTGTTCATCGCGTTGATCGGGTTCGTCGACGCCGGTTTCGTGCGCCGCACGCAGGTGCCGCCGGTGCCGGTAGAGCTCGGCGCCGGCGGTCAGCTGGCCGGCTGGCCGGTGCTGGTGTTCGCGCTCGGCTTGATCGCCATGATCATCATGATGGCGCTGCGGGTGAAGGGCGCCATCCTCATCGGCATCATCGGCGCCACCATCCTGGCCGTCGTCATCGAGGCCATCGGCAAGATCGGGCCAGCGGTCTCGTCCACCGGCGCGGTCAACCCACACGGCTGGGGGCTGTCCGTGCCGGCGCTGCCGGACAAGGTCGCCGAGATCCCGAACTTCTCCCTCGTCGGCCAGTTCAGCCTGCTCGGCGGCTTCGAGCGGATCGGCGTGGTCGGCGCCGTGCTGTTCGTGTTCACCCTGCTGCTCGCCGACTTCTTCGACACCATCGGCACCATGACCGCCACCGCCGCGGAGGCCGGGCTGCTC
>Ga0193743_1000550_pt1 | contig 29297 bp, 22 predicted proteins | sample L2c2metaG_FD_143038 | JGI IMG/M metagenome (GOLD analysis project Ga0193743, IMG submission 143038) | Soil microbial communities from a riparian zone of the East river system, Colorado, United States - L2c2 | ecosystem: Environmental > Terrestrial > Soil > Riparian zone | place: USA: East River...
TCTGAGACCTTTTCCGCAATACTCGAATGCCAATGTGGATTCGGTCACGATGTCGGACCCGTTTGGCGTCTACACCTACCACGCGCTCCAAGTGCAGTTACAGAAGCGGTATTCCCAGGGGCTGACGGTTCTGGCTAATTACACCTGGTCGAAAAACCTTACCAACGCGGATTCCGAATATCCACCCGAAGCCGCCTACCCCGGCGCCGGTAATGGAGTCTCCGGCGCCTTGAACACTTACAACCTGAAAGTGGAAAAGGGACTGAGCGAATTCGACAGCACCAATCGTGTCGTGCTGAGTTACACCTATGAGCTGCCCTTCGGCAAAGGAAAACTTCTGTTGAGCAGGGGGGGGCCCGTGGATGCCTTTGTAGGTGGCTGGCAGGTCGCCGGGGTTCACCAGTATCAGACAGGCACACCACTGTCGGTCTCTTCGCCGAATTGGGATTCCGGCATCTTCGCCGGCAACCTTGGCGCCAGCCGGCCAGATATTGTTCCCAATCAACCGCTCAGCGACACGGGTAGTTCATTTACATATGGAACGAGTCGCCGTCTGAATCCAGCGGCATTTGTCCCCGCGCCCAACTTCACATTTGGCGACGCTCCCAGAACTCTCACAGTTCGCGAATTCGCTACGTTGAATGAAGATCTCAACGTCTCCAAACGCATCCCTCTCTATACAGAAAAGGTGAATGCTCTCTTCCGCGTCGAGTTCTTCAATGCCTTCAACCGTCATCGATTTACCGGCTTCAATACATCCGCTGGGGAATCGGGATTCGGGCAGGCTTCGAACACGACAGCCGGACGAAGTATTCAGGCGAACCTGAGGCTTAGCTTTTAGCGCATCCCCTGTCCGGCATCTCCTTTGCAAGTAGGTGCTGGATGGTTCTCAACAACCGCGCATGGCATTGTTAGCCGCATGGAATACTATTCATGGCAATGCTGAATCAATTGCATCCTGCGGCAGCCACGACTTTGAGTATGCGACTGAAGATTGCTTCATGATAGCGGCCGCTGCGTTTGTATTTGCGAGTGCGCTACTGCAGGCTGCCGGGCAGCCGCCTTCGACTGCAGCTTCGACTTCGACAGGCGAGATCGAAAGTGGAGTCAGTTCTCTTCGCGCCCAGCAATATGACGCCGCACTGAATGCCTTCAAGATCGCATACGCTCACGGTGCCCGCAGCGCGACGCTCGAAAATCTGATGGGCATCGCGGAGACGGGACTCGGTAACGTCCCGCAGGCGGAGGCACACTACCGAAAAGCCATCGCCATGGATCCGCGCATGACTGCGCCACTCAAGAATCTTGGGGTTAGTGAGCTGAATGCCGGAAAGTACCCTGCGGCCGAGATTCACCTGAAGCAGGCGCTTCAGCTCACACCTTCCGATTCCTTTGTGCATGCGTACCTTGCCACCGTTTATCTAGACACCTCTCGCGACTTACAGGCCGTTGCCGAGCTTCCGAAGGCTCGCGATCTTGTGGAGCACGACACTACCATAGCGGTACCGATGGCGCTCGCCTGCATCCGCGCCGGGCACGCGGATGACGCCCGCGCGATCCTCGCAGCAGCGGAGCTAGAAGAGTCCATCGGCGTGGCACAGGAGTATGCGCTCGCCAAGGCGTTTTATGCACGCGCGCTCTATCTCGATGCGGTTTCCCGGTTTCGTCGTATCGTCGCGATGCAACCGGGCGACTGGGCGAACCGGTACAACCTCGCGGTCGCGTTGCTCGATGCAAAGCAGTTCAGCGAGGCGATTTCCCTGCTGCGTGCGCTCTCGAGCGAGCGACCAACCGACGCACAACTAGATACGCTGCTTGGCTCCGCCTACGAAGCTTCCGGCGACCAGGAAAGTGCGCTCGTCTCCTATCAGGCCGCGGTTCGCGCCGACCCTGAAAATCCCGATCGCTATCTCGATTACACACGGCTGCTTATGGATCTCAATCGCTATGGCGAGGCTGTCGCCGGAATCCAGAAGGGCCTCAGCGCCGGGTCCGATCCTTACGCGTTGCAGCTTCGTCTCGGTTCCATCCAGTTGGCTCAGGGCCAACTGGAAAAAGCACGCTCCACATTCCGGACCGCCATCTCGCTGCGCCCCGATGTGTCACTGGGATATGTCGCCGTGGCGCAGAGCTACCTGCGTGATGGCAACGACGCGCAGGCTCGCACAACGCTCGAAGAAGCGCGCACCCATACGCCCCCGGACGTCGCGCTCGAGTACCTGCTCGGCCTGGCATATGCCAACAGTTCCATGCCGGAGCAGGCCCGGGCTGCCTGGAAGCGCGCTATATCCATCGATGGCAAATTGGCCGAGCCATGGAGAGCCCTGGGCACGCTCGAACTCCGGCACGGCAACCTGGATGAAGCCCGTAGCGATCTGGAGGCCGCCGCACGTTTGTCTCCTTCTCAACCTGAGACTTACTTTCAGCTTAGCCGCGTCTACAGGAGAACAGGTGAAACAGAAAGTGCCCGCTCCACAGCCGAGACTGCCCAGCGACTCATGGATTCGCAGCGCAACGATGCGGCCCATACATTGCGCTCTCACATAGGCGACTTAAAGGCTGCGCCCGGGTGGCAGTCTCCTTGACGGGAAAGGAGAGAGCGCGTACTCTCCTTTCCCAGATAGGGGAGAGCCTGTGACGAAACCGGTTGAACTCCCGCAGGGCACACTCGAGATGCTCATCCTCAAGGCGGTCTCGACTCGGTTCGCTGCATGGCTACGGCATCCTGCTGCGCATCCAGCAGATCTCCGGCGAGCGCCTCGAAATCCTGCAGGGTTCCTTCTACACCGCCATCTATCGTCTGGAGCGCCGCGGTTGGATCAAGGGCGAGTGGGGCGAGTCGGAGAACAATCGCCGCGCACGCTTCTATGCGCTCACCCGCGCCGGCACGCGCCAACTCAAGGCCGAGACCGTCAGATGGACCGACATGGCTGCGGTTGTCGCCGGCATCCTCGACAAAAAGGCAGATGAGCTATGAATCTCATCGACACCCTTCGCACCCCCTGGCGCTCCATCGTGCCGCGCCATCCCAGCGATGTCGAAGAAGAACTCCGCTCGCACCTTGAGACTTACCAGGAAGACCTTATGCGCCACGGCCTCAGCGCCGAAGAAGCGCAGCGCAAAGCACGCATCGACCTGGGGCAGGCCGCGACTCAGAACGAAACCTATCGCGATGCCATTGGCCTTCGTCCCTTCGACGAGATCAGCGGCGACATCCGCTATGGCCTGCGCGCTCTGCGCCACAACCCAGGTTTCGCCACCGTCGACATCCTCTCACTCGCCCTCGGCATTGGCGCCACCACCGCGATGTTCTCGCTCATCTATAAGGGCTCGATGCCGCGGCCGAGCAATGCACGCACGCCGAAGAAGCTGCCGGCATTGCCGGTGAGATAGGTGCCGAGAACGTCCTCCGGAATGGCGCCCCCGGTGATCTCCATATTGGATTCAGCGAAGCCGAGTACGCTTTCGATGGACCTGGCCTCGCTTAATGTCTCAAACTGTCGTTTGTCCGTCGCGAACCAGCGTGTCTCATCCGGATGTTGTTCGTCGACGCAAACCGGGTTCATGTTGCGGGGTGCGTCTGCATAGGGAAACGGATGCAGGAGCACCGCATAGATGAGCGAGAACATGGCTACCGTAGCGCCGATGCCGAGAGCGAGTGAGAGGATGGCGACTGTGGCGAAGCCGGGGTTGCGGCGCAGTGCGCGGAGGCCGTAGCGAATGTCGCCGCCGAGCTCGTCGAAGATAAGGAGGCCGATGGCGTCGCGGTAGGTCTCGTTCTGCGTGGTGGGCTGGCCCAGATCGATGCAGGCCTTGCGGCGGGCCTCTTCGGCAGTGAGGCCCTGGCGGATGAGGTCTTCCTGATAGGCGTCGAAGGTGGAGGGAATTATGCTTCGACGTCGCCGGGCGTGCGTGGCGCGATGGATTGCCAGAGCTTGCGAATTACGGCGAAGAGGTCTGTGTCATTCATAGCGCAATGCTTCGGCGGGTGGGACGGAGGTAGCGCGGCGGGCCGGCAGCATACACGCGAGGAGTGCACTGAGGGCGAGCAGCGCGGCGGCGGAGAACAGACTGCCTGCGGCGAGGACGCTGTGCATCCAGTGGGCGAGAAGCTTTCCTAAAAACGCGTCGAGGGCGAGGCCAAGCGCAACGCCGATGGCGGTACTGATGAGGGCGACGCGGGCGGCGACCCAGAGGATATGGGCGCGAGGTGCGCTGGGCGACGCTGTAGGCGACGACGCTGAAGATGCCCACCAGGGCAAGCGCGAGTGCCATGGCGGAGAAGACGCCGAAGATGACGGAAAAGAGACGCTGGCGGCTCCACTGCGGATCACGCTGGATGGCTTCGTCGAGGGTGAAGGTGCCATTGAAGGCGTCGTCGGAGATCTGCTGGTCGGAAGCGACGGATGCGATAGCGACACGGATGGAATGCAGGTAGGTGAGCGAATCGCCCTGGGTGCGGACGAAGAACTGTACGTACGGCTGCATCACGGTGGTGTACGGAAGGTAGATGGCGGGAACGATGGGACGATCGACGCCGTCGTTGCGAGCGTCGCCGACGACTCCGATGATCTGACGCCAGGCAGTGCTTTGCGCAGAGACGGCACCGAAGCGAGTGTGACGCGCTAGACCGGGAATGCGTAGCTGTCGGCCCAAGGCATTGGACGAGGAGAGATAGCGCGTCGCGAAGGCGCGATTTACGACCGCGGTGAAGTCTCCGCGAGTATTTTCATCTGCATTCCAGATGCGACCCTGAAGCAGCGGAATGCGGAGCGCATCCAAATATCGCTGGTCGACCAGCATCACGCGCGCCTGGGGCTGCCCACGTTCGCGAGTTCCGTCGATTTCGAAGGAGCTCTCATTACCACCTCGGAGAAATTCAGGGAGATTGTCCAGAGACAATCCGAAAGCACCGTCCAACATTTGGGCATTGTGCGAAGTTACTCTGTGGAAGAGATGATCCGAACATCTTGGCAAGAGCAAAATCTGCGATTGAAGCTCGCTTTATTTGGCGCGATCTTCGTTGCATTCATCGCTTATGCCGGCCTCTACGGGGTGTTGGTACACTCGGTATCGGTACGGCAGAAAGAGTTGGCGCTACGCCTGACCTTCGGTGCGTCCAGTTGGACGCTTCAGCGTATTGCTATTGAGAAAGCCATTCTGTGTTGTTTTGCTGCCATTTTCCTCGCCTTGTTGCTCTGGAGGGCATGTTTTGGCCTCCTCGATCCTCGATGGATGATCGGAGCGTCATGGTCTTGGGTAAGCGCCGGTATCGCCTCGCTTTTATGTGGGTTTGCTTCTATTGTTATATCCCTTATCCCAGCAAGACGGGCTATCCGACTGTCTCCTGCTAGTCTGCTCAGGAATGAATAGGAATGAAGTGAGGTAAGTTGTGCACAGGTGTGTCCACGTTGGTATCGCTAGCCTGGAGTAAATACGGACCTGATGCAATCAGCGGCCTGCCGGTGAATTCCGAGCTTTTGCTTTTAGTTCGCTGTAAATCTTCATCTCGCGAGTGGCATCTGCCTCTCGACCATCGCGCTTATAGGCCAACTGCAGTTGATAGTGAACAAAAGGCTCGTCTGGTGCCAACGTAGCGGCTTGCTCCAAACGTCGAATGGATTCTTTGGTGTCGCCCTTTTCCAACAGTATTTTGCCGAGCAGATATTGGGCTTCGGTGTAATTGGGCTGCGTCTCGACGACGCTTCGCAGGAGTTGTTCAGCCTCGCCTTTTTCCTGCGTTTCGTTCAATGCGTAGGCGAGGTGGTAGGCAACTTCAGGCTGTTTGTCGCCTGATGCTACTTCTATCCGCAACTCGGGAATCGCTTTTGCGGGTAGACCCAGATGAATCAGCGCCGCCCCCAACTCAAAGTGAACTCGTGCGATGCGGCTGTCCTCCCGCAATACCTCTTTAAAACACGACACAGACTCTTCATACGCCTCGATCTGGTCATACACCTGACAGGCCAGAGCCCGGTCTGACGCAGAAATTGGCATATGCAGGAGCCGTTCAAGTACCGCGTTGGCCTGTTGAGGATTGTTGAGATGAGCTAATGAGAACGCCCAGGCATAAGTTGCGTGGGCGTCCGAAAACGTCGCTTCCGGTGCCGAGCCAAAAGCCTTCGACGCTTGGTCGTATTGCTTCTGCAAAAACTGCGAGAGTCCCAGCAGAACCTCGATCTTTCCCTTCTCCGCTGAATTCTGTACGCCTTCGCCCTCCAGCGCCGTCGTGAATGCGCTCGCGCTGCGGGAAAAATCGCCTAGCTGGAACGCCGCCATCCCGAGGTTGCGCATCAGCCCCGGTGCCGTAGGATCCCAGTGCTCACCCTCACCGAATAGTCCCAGCGCCCCGCGATAATCGCCATTCTTCGCCTGAGTCGTGCCCCAGTCGTTGTAAGCGGTAGCGAGAGTCCGCCGCAGATGTCCTTCTCCCTTTCGATTGGCAGGAGTTTCCAAAGGCGGCTGAGCCGGCCAGACACTCTTTCCGCCCAGCGAGTCTTTGAGCCGCCGTGCAGCCGGGTCGCGGGGATTGCTGACCAGCATCGCATTCACCAGTTGCTCCGCTTCGGCAACCCTCCCGGCGGTCGCCAGCGAGCGCGCAAGCTCCAGCCGCCCGGAATTGGAATCGTCTAACTCAAGCGCCTGTCGGTCGATTGCGATGGCTTCCGAGTTGTCCCCGGCCAGCAACCGCAATCTGGCAACCTCACGCAGGCAGGTTGCAATAAGAGTCTGACTCGTCTCGGCGACCCGATCTGTATCCCCGGAAGCGATCGCTGCCTGCTGCTCGGCCTGTTCAGTGGTGATTTGATTCTGCCCCGTCGTACGCGCTGTCTGGGCGCTCGTCGACAGGGACAGCAAACACGTCGTCAAGAGGCAAGCGCGGCTAATGCGGGCGTGATGCAGGAACTGCATAGAGTAAAGTTCAATTCAATGATAAACGCGGCCGGAATACTCGCGCTGGCCGCGTTCAAGTGATGAATTTTGATTAGAAGTTGATGTGAAGCGTGTACTGAATCTGCCGGGAAGAATTGCCGCCGATCACAGCATTGGAGTTCCCGAAGCCATTCGTTGAGGTTTGATGTGTGATGAGATTGTTGGTCGGGCTGCACGGGTTGAACAGGGGATTTCCGTTGGAAGCATCAACACCGATCTCGGAACCGCAGTTTACGCTTGCAAACGGAGTAAAGCTGCCAGAGCTGGGATTGAAATTGGCATGATTCAGCAGGTTGAAGAAATCCAGACGGAACTGGACCGTGACCAGTTCGTGCACCCTCCAATTCTTGTCCACGGAAAAGTCGGTGGAGTAGAAGTTAGGGCCTCCGCAGTATCCGCGGGGAGCCATGTTGGAGGGCAGCGTACCGATCTGGTAGCCCACCAGGGTAAACGCGTTCGGGTTGATGATCTGTGATCCCTGCCGTCCTTGCGTACAGCTGCCTACAGCAGGATTGATCATCGGCCGCTGCGGCGTGGCAAAGCCGGTTTGCGCCAGCGCATTCAGAGCGCCCGCGCCCCCCGGAACCGGAGTTCCGGTTGCGTGAGTCAGGTCAACATTTTCAGTGGCTGACCCTTGGAAGACGGTAAATGAATTGCCGTTCGCTGCCGTCGTGATGCCGCTTAGTTCCCACGCTCCGAGCGTGCTCTGCAGCAGCCGATCCCTTCCCTGCAGCGTTGGCAGGAAATAGATCGCATTGGCAACGAAGTTGTTGGGGCGATTCGTGTTTCCATTGCCGCGATCCAGGCGCGGGTCCGGATAGTATGTGCGTGTCTGCGTGCCGGTACCGCCGCCCGAATCGTCCAGGACGATATCGGAGATCGAATGAGACCACGTGTAAGCGCCCAGCAATTGCAGGTTATGGAAACGGCTCTTGATCAGCGTTTGCAGCCCTTCGTAACTGGAATTGCCATCGTGAGTCCACCACGTCAACGAGTTATCGGTATTGAATGGCCGCAGTGCCGTCTGTGCGTCACCGCTCACGAAAGACGCTGCCAGCCAGTTTTGCGGAGCGATTTGATTGATGTCGTAAGTGGAGGTGAGGTGCGTTCCCTTATTTCCAACGTAGCTGATGGAAAAGAGGGAGCTTGTTCCGAGTTGTTGCTGGAGCGTGAGATTCCACTGCCATGAATTCGGCAAGATGTCACGAGGATCGTAACCGCCTGCGGGACTTGCGGTACCGCCTGCCAGATTGCTTGGAGTAGCCCCGCCTACGGTTCGCGCGAAGTTCCCGGTATTAATAGCAAATGGAGCATTTGACACAAGCGTATAGCGAGACACGCGTTCACGCTGGAAGAACTGGCCACCACCAAGGCTTAGTACAGTGCGGCCCTGGCCCAGCAGGTCATATGTGATTCCGACGCGTGGTGCTAACAAGTGATGGTTCACGTCCTGCAGATATTTATTCGGGCCTTCCACCCCATGGCTAAAGTTTGTTCCGAATTTTGCATTCGCCTCTCCGCAAGGATCCTTTCCGGGAGCGATCCATAGCCCGTTGCACGCATCGCCAGGTCGGCCTGGCTGCCACAATTGAGGCTGGAAACTCGTAAGTTGATCGTTAGGCTGGAAGGTTGGCGGCATGAGGGAATAGCGCAAGCCCGCATCCAGTGTTAACCGGGGGGTCAGCTTTACGTTGTCCGTAACGTAAAACTCATAGTCGCGCCAGCGAAGTTGCGCCCGTACGTTTGTCGATGTCTCGCTGAAAAGGAAGCGGTTGTTGGGCAATAGGAAGTTCGCAAGACCATTTCCGGTCTTCACACCGCCGGCCGTCTGCGCACTCGAGTCGCTTATGTCGATGTTCGGGCGTTCAGACGTGGCTGGGCCGGTGTCTTCGTTCTTCCCGTCCCAATCCAGGCTCACACCGAACTTCAAAGTGTGGCGTCCCCACACCTTCGTTACATCGTCCTGCGCGCTATACAAATCCAGTTGGTTCTGCCATGGCGCAATGAGCGTCGTGCTGGTGCCGTAAATATTGACCGTTGGCACGCCTTGCTGCTGGTTCTTCAGGCTTAACGGGTAAAGCGTTGGGATAGCGGAAGAGATCTGACCCAGCAAGGCTGGGTCGGTACCACCGGGCGTGATCACAATCCGGTTGTTTGAGTACTGAAAAGCCGCGCTATTGATCAGCGAATTGCTAATGGTCGCGGTCCAGCGGCCCATGATCGACTTCGATGGTTGCGCCCAGCTGGAATCAAGAGCCGGGAACGGTGTGTCTCCCCAGTAGCCCGCATTGAACGCTGGGTTGCTCCAGCTGTCTTGCGTATAGCGGCCGTACACGAGATTGCGCGGCGTAATGTTGTAATCGCCTCGGACGTTCTCTTCTCGCCAAAACAGGCCCGTCGGTAGTGATTGCGACCAGTTATTACCGCTGCTGTTCAGTGTCGATCGGGTTGGGTTTGGGAACATGCCCAGCAGCGTCGACGCCGCAGGATCGATGCTGGAAAGAATGCGCCCCCCGGTCCCGGGCGTCGCATAAGCCGCTGGAATCGTGGGCGGCGTCTGGCTACAGGTAGCTCCGCTGCTGGTCGAGGTCTGTGAAAAATCACCTGACTTCTCCGCTACGGTCGGAACGCAGGCCTGGACCGTGCGCCCGCGGATCTCATGGTTCCACTCTTCGCTGAAGAAGAAGAAGAGCTTGTCGCGCTTGATGGGACCGCCAATCGAATAACCCCAATCGTTGCGACGGAGCTTATCCTTGCCGCTCTCTGGCAAGGTCGGACTGGCGTTCTGGCGGGCAAAATATGTATACGCATCGAGCGCGTCGTTGCGTCCGTCGTAGAATGCGCTTCCATGGAACCGGTTGGTCCCGCTGCGGGTGACGATGGTGATCACACCGCCGGATGCCTGACCATACTGCGCGCCATAGCTGTTGGTCAGCATCTTGAACTCGGCGATGGCTTCATTTGAGGGGTAGATCAGGATGGTTCGATTCGAGCCAACGTCGTTGTTATTCACGCCGTCAATGAGAAACAGGTTGTTGGTTGTCGGGTTCCCGTTTACCGACATGTCCACGCCGCCCTGCAGCCCCTTGTTCTTTGTATCGAAGTTGTTTGCGGCGGAGACACCAGGCTGCAGTTGAGTCAGCTCAACAAAGCTCCGTCCATTCAACGGCAGCTCTTTCACTTGAGTGCCGTCAATGACCTGGCCGAGCGCCGCAGAGTCGGTTTGCACCTCGACATTCGTGTCCTGAACCACAATCTGCTGAGCGGTTGATCCCAGCTTAAGTTGCGCATTCACCGTGTTGGTGCTGGCCACATTTACGGCAACGTCCTTCGTGACTGAGGTGTTAAAGTTCGCGGCACTGATAGTCACTTGGTAAGTGCCGTTGGGAAGTTCGGAGATTGAATACTGCCCGTCGCCATTCGTTGTCGCCGTGCGCGTGAAGCCAGTCGCGGAGTTTGCGATGGCCACGGTTGCATTGGCGATGGCGGCACCGGAAGGGTCCGTAACCACGCCGGTCACTTTTCCTGATGTCTCCTGACCGTGAGAAGCTCGGGATGAAAATCCGATCACAATACACACGATGGACAACAGTGCCAATAGTCTTTTCATTCTGGTCTCCGAAAGTTCACAACAGACAACTTTGCTGGCCTATCCTGAGGCCAAGTCACGATCGCGCTGTGTTGGTTCGTACGCGTATCTGCTACAGAGACGACAGCTCGAGCGCATTTGTCTCGCGCAATTGTGTCATCACAAAAACGATATTGTCCAGCAAAGATTGCGAAGTCTGATTCTGACTATCGATTCCCTGTAGACAGCCCCCTGGAGTAATCGGTTACGCTGAGCTTCCGGTCTCCGACGGACGTGCAAAACTGTCGACTATACCAACGGAATGGCATGAAACGAGTGTGGCTCTAGATCTTCCGCAATTCTTCTATCGACGGCGGCGGTTATTAACCCGTGGCCTGAAGGGGGCTTCTCGGCTCTTTTTTTCGTCATCCGCCGTGGTAAGCTCACTGATTTGCTTGGCTCTTGCCTCGAGTAGCCTTGCCACCGGGGAGGGCGAGACAAAAAATCCCCTTTGCGACGGGGCCCCCGTGCCTCAGTTTATGGATGTCACTGCCAAGACCGGCATACGTTTTCAGCATACTTTCGACAAAGTGAAGCGCTACATCGTCGAATCCATGAGTGGCGGTGTTCTGTTGCTGGATTACGACCGTGACGGCTGGCTGGACATCTACTTCACAAATGCACCGACGGTTGCGATGGCCCTGAAAAGTGAGAGCGCTCGCAGTGCGCTCTACCATAATAACCATGATGGTACGTTTTCCGAGGTCACCGACAAGGCCGGAGTCGGGACTCCTTGTTTTGCGATGGGCGGTGCCGTTGCTGACTACAACAACGACGGCTGGCCGGATATGTACATCACCTGTCTGGGCGGAAATGTCCTGTATCGAAACAACGGTGACGGGACCTTTACGGATGTGGCAGCCCAGGCAGGTGTGAAAGACGGCCGCTGGTCAGCCGGAGCAGCATTCGCCGATTACGACGGCGATGGACTGGTGGATCTCGCGGTCACAAATTACGTCGACTTCCATCTCGACGATCTGCCGCGATTTGGCAGCACGCCTACCTGTAAGTATCACGGTATTGAGGTGCAGTGCGGCCCCCGCGGGTTGAAGGGAGCAGGAGACTCTCTATTTCACAACAACGGTGATGGCACCTTTACTGATGTATCGAAGAAGGCTGGAGTCGACGATCCTGCCGCCTACTTCGGGCTCACTCCACAATGGGCTGACTTCAATGGAGAGGGCCGGCCAAGCCTCTTCGTCGCCGACGATGCCACACCGAACTATCTGTATCGAAATGAAGGCAACGGCCATTTCTCGGAAGTGGGCCTCAGCGCTGGCGTCTCCGTGAACGCCGACGGCTCAGAACAGGCGAACATGGGCGTTGCACTCGGGGATTACCTCCACACTGGCCGCCCGTCGATCTATTCAACGACATTTTCCGATGAATACAAGCCGCTCTATCGGAACAATGGAAATTGGGATTTTACCGACGTAACGAATAGAGCAGGCATCGCGATTCCTTCGCTTCCGTATGTCGGTTGGGGTACCGCCTTCGTTGATGTGAATAATGACGGATGGCTGGATATCATCGCGGTTAACGGCCACGTCTACCCTCAAGTGGATACCCTCCCCTCAGGTCCCCACTATCGAGAGCCGAAATACCTCTTCCTCAATAAAAAAGACGGGACCTTTTGCAACGCCACACAGGAAGGCGGCCCGGTCCTGACGCAGGCGCGGGCTTCGCGAGGTCTGGCTGTGGGGGACTTATGGAATAACGGGCAGATGGATGCGGTCGAAGAAGACATCGACGGTCCCCCGCAGATCATTCAAAATCTCGGTGCGGCTGGCAACCACTGGATTGCGTTCGAACTCAGCGGCACGAAAAGTAATCGCCTTGCTATCGGAGCCCGTTTGAAACTCTTCGCGGGCGGCATGATCGAGACCGACGAAATTCACAGCGGAGGAAGCTACATCTCACAAAACGATATCCGCCCGCATTTTGGGCTCGGATCAGCGACCACGGTAGATCGCTTGGAACTCCGCTGGCCTTCCGGTCATGTCGATACTCTTACGGATTTGCCTGCGGACCATATCTACGCCGTACTCGAGGGCGCAGGTGTCGTCGATCGAAATCGGATTCTTCCCAGTAAACGCAGTCCGAAATTTGATCCGCTTCCCACCAGATAGCAAATGCCTGTGCCTGGTTCTTCCACATGCGGCTCATTCAGTTTCCCCAGGGGCGCGGCAGTCATCGAAGCGATGCGGCGAACCGCCTGATCCATTGAGCAAAGAACGGGTCCTCGAAACGCATCCGAATACCTCCATCCTTTTGTTCTTCACGCAGAATATTGTTGTCAAGCAGCTCTCCCAGGGAACGGCGCAGAGTGGATGGCTGCTTTCCCAGCCTTTGTATGACCTTCGTGGACTGCAAATTCATACCCTTCTCCTCGATGACTGCAATCATGCCACTAGGAACTGAGTCCGAGTATTTGAAACTCTCCTTCGTAGCCTTCCATCTCTTCTTCTACTTCCTCTCGCCCCGTTTGCAGCGTGGCTAGTGGATACGGTGAACAAGGAGCCATATGATCGACCAGCCGGGCGACCATCCGCCTCCTCATGCGGAGTTGCCCAATCGCAGGGGACTATCCGGCGAAGGCGAAGCAATTGAGCAGCGCTTTCATTTCCGCGCAGTGGACTTCTGAAGGATCGGGCGAGCCTCCAAACGATCCAAAATTTCCATGAACCTGCGGCGATTGCGGTAGTTTACGCGTATGTCAGCCACAAATTCGTTCCACTCCCAGCCACGATCTAGCGACTTCAGAATCGGGCGCATCTTCTTCAGGAAGGCTGCCACCGTTTCGTATGCTGAGATATTTGCCTGCGTCAGATTCTCATCGACACGGCTGCGATAGATCTCCACTGCGCGTTCGGGATGCGACTCGGCAACAGCCGCACCCACCTTATCGGCATAGCTTACAGCTCCGCAATGCCAGCCGACGCGCTGTCCTTTGGCAGCCAAGCACCACCGGTCATACCATTGCAGCACGTCATCCGGGCGGCGCTCCGCAATGGCCATGTCGATCAACACATCGTGATGCGGACGCGCGTCCCCCACGTGTAACAAGGGCAGCAGATAGCCGGGGAGCGGCAGAGGCCAGTCCGGGTGAAGAGTGGCACTGAGGGCGCCGTTTTTCTGTGCAGCGACCGAGAACGGCAGTTTTCCGTTTTCGAGGAACTCCAAGGCCAATCGCTCGACTGCATCCCGGCAGTCGGTACGCCCGGCGGCGGTGACCAGTTCGGCGAACTTTTCGCGTCCCGGACGCTCGAAGAATTCGCATGCGGCGTGCGCTGCAACCACCTTCCACTGCCGCCGCTGCCGGGCGATCTCGCCCATCGCTTTCGCGAGCTGGTCGGCAATGCCCGGCGCGTCTTTGACCGTATTCTTAATCCCCTCCGCGGCCCAGCGCTCGGCCTCTTCGTATCGTTTTCGTTCAATCAGCAGCGGGACTAGCCGCTCGTAGCTGCCGGTAATGCGCACCTCTCGCTCGCGAACGGCAATTACTTCGTCGTCGAGCCCGGCACGGGTGAGCGCTCGAGCAAGCCAGTCGGCAATTCGCTCGCGCTGATACTTGTCGTGAAAGTTGCCGCCGATCCGCGCGTCGGACTTAAGTCGGCTGGCCAGTTCGTCGGCTGCCGCCGACCAGTCGGACGGACTGGCGTTGCCTTCCAGTACGACGTCCAGGTGGGCGGTCTCGATTACGCTGTATTCGTCCTTGAGGTCGGCGTCAATCGCGAAGAGCAGCTTCTGCGCAGGCGACAGGCTCGACTCCTTTACAGCCCGGAAGATGGGCGAAAGGCACTCTGCAAAAGCCGTGGCCGTCTCGCCCTCGTCGTTTGACTGGCCGATCTGTTCCATACCCCGCGCCATGATCTCCCGGCTCAGTTTCACCAAGGCATCGGCGTGGCCGAGTTCGACCATCCGGCCCAGATAGCGCGCAAGCCGGCTGAAGTCCGGGGTGTAGCCTTCGCCTTTCCAGTAATTTCTCCAGCCCGGCTCCGAGGTCGCCCGGCGCAGTTCCTTCCGCGCTTCGGCGATCAGGCGGTCCGGGTTGCCTTCGCCCAGGGCACTGCGCTCGCGGAACTCTTCCCGCAAATCAGGGAAGCGCCGCGTCAGCGACCAGACCAGCTCAGCCAGTTCCGCCCGGCTCTTCGCGTCAATGTGTTTGCGAATCTTCTCGTCATCGGCTGCACGGCCCTTCCCGCTGCGTCGCCGGCTAAGCGGGAGGTCTTCGTCTTCCTCCAATTCGTCGCTGTCTTCGAAGTCCTCGTGTGGCGCTTCAGAGACGCTGGTCTCGAGTTCCTCCCACCGTTCATCGTCCGCAACCGCGACGATAATCTCGGCGCTTTTTGCCAGCATATCGAGATACGTTGCGACGATGGCGACCGCGTGCTTGCAGCCATTCCACCCGACAGGGCAAGTGCAACTGGAGCGAAGAACATCCGCTTCCCACCAGACGCCAGTGGTGTATCGCTGGCCGCCAGTGACGGTTGCCAGCAGCCTGCCTTCCGTCGAAATCCCAAGATCGCGCACACGGCCACCTCGCTGATATGCACGCCCACGCGATACGGAGCGCGACCCGGCCCAGTTCGCTACATCGTCCCAGGTGAGGGACTCCCATTTCGACTGCAGGGATTCCGTTTTCGCAGATGCTTTCGCCTTCGCCGCCATGGATCGTTTCCTGAAAGAATGCTAAATGGAGATCCTCGGTAGTCCCACAAGGCACGGCGCTGCTCCGCAGCGGATGAACGTTGACACGTCATCCCCAGTTGGGTAACTGTGGAGCGCCCCAGGGCGCTCCAAATGTCTACAAACGTCAACATGCGGGAAATCAATAGCTTGGCGCATGCGCAGTTTACAGGCGTGTCCGTTTGGAGACGAAGAGAGCGCTCTGGAGCGCCGCGGCGTAAACATATTGAAAACAACAGGCCCGAGCGAAAATGGCTATAGGACGCACTTCGCGCGCGTACCCTTCGCGGCGGCGACCGTCAAGGGTCTACGCTTCGCTTCGATGAACGCGCAAGAGCAGCGCCCTTGACCGCCGTCGCAGCAGGTATCAGCCAGCTATGAGAAGAATGTCTTCTTCTCATGTTCCACGAAGCATGTATCGGCACTAATCAGCCTCGAACGGAGCTCGATGGCCCCTCGTTCAGCTTACTTCCGGCCATTGCAAACGCTGACCAAAAGGTAGCCGAATGGCTCCGTTACGGAGTGCGCAACCGCGACTCACACGGAGCGCGAAAGCCGAACTGATCCGATCTTGTAGGCGCACCTTCCCGGCGTCTTTATCCCTGCACAAAGATCTGTTTCGCGAGAGCATTCAACGTGCGATGCGCCAAGATGAGCCGCGCCATATCTTCGGACATCTCGCAGGGATCAATGATCGGAGGGCGGAAGAAGCCCTGGTTCAAGGGCGGCGGAAGAACCCGCAAGGACACTCAATCAGCGTGCGCGGGATCGATTATCTGTTGGCGACTCGCAGGCTTCCATTCCGGAAGATCGGGGGACGGGTTCTGATTCCTGTCGCTGAGCTGCGGAAGTATGCCCAGGGCGACCATCCTGAGCGAATCGTCGCCTGAAGGTCAGATTCCCGTGCGTATCGAGCCTACTTCGAGAGGTGCGAGGGAAGCTAAACCGCCGCTGCGAGCTTTCGCGCAGCGCGGCGCGCTGTCTGCCTTTCTCGGCTACTCGCGCGAGGGATTCGGCCTTCGATGGGACGGACGGCGATGGTTGTCTGGAGGTGCAGCCGGTCTGCATACCGCAAAAGCTTTTCGATGCTCACCTGCGAGATCCTACCTCTGAGCAGGTTGCTCACCGACGGCTGGTACTCATCCAAAACGTCCGCGAGCTGCGCTTGTGTGTAGCCCTTCACTTTCACATGTTCCAGGATCGCGGACAGAAGTTCGGCTTTGATCTTGAGTGCGCTGGCTTCCGACGCAGAAAACCCCAACGCATCGAAGACATTGCCCTTCACGATATGTGTCGGCTTATTTTCCGCTGCGCTCTTCATGACTCTTCTGCTCCTGTAATCGCCGTCTGACGAGTTTGAGGCGCTGCCTCGCAATCTCAATGTCTCGCCGATCCGTTTTCCGGCTCTCCTTCTCAAAGGAGTGCAGTACGTAGATTCTGTTCTCGATCTTCGATAGGTAAACGACTCTGTACCAGGCTCGTTCGTCGGCTTCTTTTAGCTCGTAGACACCCGTTCCGATGGAACTCATGCTGCGCGTCTGTGATGTCGGTTGTCTACCGATCTGAAGCTGCCTTAGCGAGAATCCGAGTGATCGCTTAACGTCATCAGGAAAACTCGACAGCACTTCTCTGAAGGACCACCACCGAACGGCACTCTTTGCACCACCGGCGGCTCGTTGAGCCCCAGTGCAACCTGCATCGTCAGCATGGACTTCTCGCCGCCGGTCGGCTCCCATTTTGGACTGCGGAGCGAATTTGTCAGCCTTTTCGATAACGCTTATGAGAACTTCGGCGGAACACAACAGATTCCGGTGAGCGGCAAAGTGGCGCCACCCTCCCAGTGAGCGGCCTTGAGGTAGTCAAAGGGGACGGGGGTTGCACAGTCACTTCAAGTCCCTGGTTGCATTCGCCGAACTGGAAACTAGGCAGCAATGGCGGTAGCAGTGCTGGGCAAAATCCTCGCGCTGCTCCAAGCGCCACCATAAAACAAGGGCCACCATGGTCTTGGCTTCACATCACTGCCGGTCTTCAGGCAGCAGCGCGTAGCAGCTTTATCGAATTTCGGACCATCCGGAACGAATTGTGAGTTAACAGTCCCCGTGCAAAATATGCGATTGTGTCGTATATTTTGCGCATGTGGATTTCGCGCTCTGTTGAGCCTCGTCTACAACGTTCTGCCAAGACCCGGCCAGTGATCGTGCTCACTGGAGCACGGCAGACGGGCAAAACCTCCACCTTCCTGCGCCTGTTCCCGAATCATTCCTTTGTGTCTCTCGACCTTCCCACCGAAGCGGAGCAGGCCGAAAAGGAGCCGCGCAGTTTTCTTCAACGTTATCCCCCGCCGGTCATCATTGACGAGGTCCAGTATGCGCCCGGTCTGTTCCGTCACCTCAAGGCGGAAGTCGATGCCCATCGCACACGCAACGGGCAATTTCTGCTTACGGGTTCGCAGAAGTTCACGCTGATGAAGAACGTTTCCGAATCGTTGGCGGGCAGAGCTGACATTGTGGAGCTCGAAACGCTTTCCTTGGCCGAGATTCAAGCGTCATTGCCTGAAACCAAGGTAGAGGCAGCCGTCGTGCGCGGTGGTTTCCCTGAGCTGTATGCCAATCCAGACATTGACCTGATTGCCTTTTACAATTCCTACCTCGCCACATATCTGGAACGGGATATTCGTCTGCTCACAAACGTTGGCAGCTTGCGGGACTTCGAGAGATTTGTGCGGGCGTGCGCACTTCGTTCTGCAAATCTCTTAAATAAGGCTGATCTGGCGCGCGATGTCGGTATTGCTCCTTCGACGGCGAACCATTGGCTGTCCATGCTGGAGGCCTCCGGCCAGGTAGTGTTGCTGGAACCGTGGTTCTCGAACCGCACCAAGTCCATCGTCAAGAGTCCCAAACTCTACTTTGCTGATACCGGTCTGCTTTGCGCATTGCTGAACATTCGCTCAGAAGAAGCCCTGCTGCAGTCACCGGCGGCAGGCGCGATATGGGAGACGTTTGTTTTCGCTCAACTCCGGGATCGCGAGCGTAATGCCGGGCGCGTGGGCGGTCTGTTCTTTTGGCGCGACCGAACCCGCGAAGTTGATTTCGTGGTGGATGCAGGCGGACGTCTGGAACTGTTTGAAGCGAAATGGACGGAGTTGCCGGATATCGGCGATACAGTCAATCTCGACTTCGTGCGCAACGTAGTGGGCAAATCGCGCGTGACAGGCGGAGCGGTGGTTGCGCGTCCGCCAAATAGTTTTCCCTTCGCGAACGGATTCCGAGCCTTACCCGCGAACGAACTTTGAGGATTTGCAGATCTTCAAGGTGTCACTTGCTATCATTGCGACGCGGGATGAGCTGTAGGAACAGCCACCAACGACCGAACACCCACCGCCCGAAACACGCGTCCGGAACTAAATCCGCCGAGAACTCTGGTGGCCGTTTTGGTGGCTGTTCGTTTCCAACTTTTCTGCATTTTTGTGCGACGGCCTGCAAGCACTACAACTTTTATATGTAATTGAAAACACGAATGTTATGCGCCATTTTGCGATCCGTTGCGACTTACTGCAAAATCGAAAAAAACGGACACAAAATCCGCCGGGCTTCGGCCCGTGGGGGTTCGACCCCCTCCAGGCACCATCTATCTCATTTATTTTCAGTGTTTTGCGAGCAGTGCCGCGGATCTTCCCAAACAACCTCCGGTACAAATACGGTACAGCCAGCATCAATCTTATTTTCAACAAGATAGCTCTTCCCTGCCCTTTTGGGGCCCTCTTCTAGTGTGCTGTCCCGGAAATACGCGGACATAGTCGAGCCAGTTTTTGGAGGATAGAGTCGGCAGTGGCGGTCCATGCAAAAGGACGGCAACTGCGGTTGTAGTGCTTGACGAAGTGGTCGATTCTGGTGATGAGATCTTTGACGCTGCTGAAGCTGCCGCGGCGGATGGCTTGCTGGGTAATGAGACCGAACCAGCGCTCGACCTGATTGAGCCAGGACGAGTAGGTGGGGGTGTAGTGCACGTGAAAGCGGGGCCTTTGTGCGAGCCAGAGGCGCACCTTGGCATGCTTGTGGGTAGCGTAGTTGTCGACGATCAGATGAACACTCAGCTCTGGCGGCACCGCTTGGTCGATGCACTTGAGAAAGCTGAGAAACTCCTGATGGCGGTGGCGCGGCTTGCACTCGGTAAAGACAGTGCCGCTGGCAATATCGAGGGCGGCGAACAGTGTTGTGGTGCCGTGGCGGACATAGTCATGGGTGATTCCTTCCACGTAACCCAGGCCCATCGGCAGTACCGGCTGGGTACGATCGAGTGCCTGAACCTGCGACTTCTCATCCACCGAGAGCACGACCGCGTGATCGGGAGGATTCAGATAGAGCCCCACCACGTCGCGCACCTTTTCGACGAAGAAGGGATCGCTGGAGAGCTTGAAGTTCCGTGTGCGGTGAGGCTGGACGGCAAAGGCCTGGAAGATCCTGTGCACGGTGGACTTGGACAGACCGTTTGAATCGGCTGCCTGCCGGATACTCCATTGGCTTCCTGCAGGCGGCTTCTTCTTCAACGTGCGCCGGAGAAGGAGTGCGACCTTCTCATCGGAGACCGAGCGTGGCCGACCAGGTCGGAGTTCATCGTAAAGACCACGCAAGCGGTGCTCCACGAAGCGCTGCCGCCACTTGCCCACGGTGGCGTTGGTCCAGTTCAACTGCGACGCGATCTCGCTGTTGCTCTTGCCCTCAGCCGACCACAGCACAACCCTGGCACGGGCCACAAGAGCGTGAGGCAAACTGCGGGAAGCGGAGAAGCCGCGCAGCTCCGCTTCTTCTGCCGCACTCAATTTCAGATCTGCTTTGGGTCGCCCAGTCAACATAACTGAGCTTATTCGATCTCTGCCGCTTATGCCATGTATTTCCGGGACAGCACACTAGCTTCGCTTAACTAAAGCTCAATTACGCTCAGTTACGGGATTCGCGGCGGATAATCGGTCCGCTCCAGCCTACCGTCCGCAGGTTTCCTCGCAGGCGAATGCAGAGCGTTACCAGGGTTCGCCGCAAGAAATGGGAGCGCTCTTCACCGATCTTCCAGAAGCGATCGACAACTCGGCGGAACTTTCGCAACGGATCCAGTTCCAACTCAAAGATCTATCCATCGTGCCGCGAATGCGACTCCAGCCAGCCTGCGTTTGCCGAAGACCTCCGAGAGGATTTGCTTGGAAGTCCGCAATATAGAAAAGGCGAAGCTGACGCCTTTTGCCGCCAGTTCGTCTCGCTTTCCATCCCAAGTCCCGAACAGATAGGACTCGATGTTATGACAAGTTCGGGCGCTGTCCACATCGCTGTCAAGCAGCCCCTCACAACTTATAAACAGATATCCTTCTGCGAGAAATGCCTCACTGCACTGCAGCTCCTCCTCCGCTCGCTTGCGGTCGTCGATATCGGTGTTGGTCCCGAACCATCGAGTTTGACCGTCATACCCCCGTGACGCTCGGGAGCCTGCAATAAGGGGTTACTTCGGGCATTCTTCGATCCGAAGATCGGTGGTCTCTCAAAATGATGCATCAGAAACTCGACGCCGCCTGGACGCTTGAAAAACTAGCCTCGGCCTGCGGCATGTCTCGTTCCGCCTCGCATTGCGCTTTAAGGAAATGGTCGGGAGACGCCGCTGGATTATCTCACAACCTGGAGAATGCAGAAGGCCGCAACGTTGTTACAGAAAAGCGATAACAAAGTAGTCGATGTGGCGCGATTTGTAGGCTATGACTCCGAATCCACGTTCAGCAAAGCTTTCAAGCGAGTCGTGCATGTGGCGCCGAGTGAATTCCGTAGAAGCTTTCTAACCTTGCGAGCCCACCGGTTCACTCCGAGCCAACCCGACTTCCACACAGCCCTTAATCTCGAAGAGTGATAAATCTCTAGTGCAAATCGCCATTTCACTCGTTGACGGCGCGCATTTCACATCGACGTGAAGTCGGCTTTCCGGCAACTTGACAGCGAACCCGGACTTTGCAATTTCACCATTCCGAATAGCCGCTTATGCATCCATACGAGATAGAGCGGATCGGTAAACACACGCCGACTTATTCCGGTACTAATCATCCAGGGCGGGTGATAGCCAGGCCCTTCACATCAGACCTTAAGCTGCGGCGAGTCGCAAAACGTGTCTGAAAAGATCTGTTGTGACCACGGAAGCGGTAACGCCGGAGACGTTTTCTTCCGCGAGGTCCGTCAAAGTGCGGCCTGGCGGCATTTCAAGGAAGAGGTTACAGCCCAATTCCTCCGCGACTATCGTCGCATCATGCCAGCGAACTCCATGGGCGATGTTGTCCGCCAGATCCGTTGCTACTGCCGACGCGGAGCGCACAGCTCGTCCGTTCACATTCGCGATGTAGGGACACTTCGGCGCCTCTAGTTGCATAGAATTTAGTTGAAGCCGAAGTGAGTCAGCAACGGATGAAAGTAGAGGACAATGGGATGGCACTGAAACGTGCAGGAGCTCCGCCTTTCTGGCACTGTGCCGGTGCGCCTCTTCTAAAACCTTCTGCATCCCTTCTATGGAGCCTGCAATTACGATCTGCCTCGGTGCATTGATGTTTCCTACGAATACCGGAGTCGCGGCCGTGTGTGTTGAATCGACAATAGCCGTAACCTGTCGCTCGTTAAGACCGACGATGGCAGCCAATCCGTATCCGACTGGATATAGCTGTTCCATTTTCTCTGCGCGTGAACGAACCAGAATAACCGCATCCTTTAATGTGATCGCCTCGGCAACGACGGCCGCTGCAAAGGCGCCCACAGATAAACCTGCAACTGCACAACACGTGACGCCTTGTCTCTGCAGAGCTCTGGCCGTAGCGACTCCGGAGGCTAGAAGAGCCAGTTGAACCGATGCTGTGGAATTCAATGCTTCAGGCGAGTCCAACAGACGAACATCGGATTTCAATACGTCACTGATCTCGTCGAGCGTTAATTCGACAGCAGGGTCGTCAACGAGTTCATGAAGCATTCCAGGTTTCTGTGATCCTTGTCCCGGAAACAAAAACGCAGTATTCACGTTAGCTATCCTCGCCATTTGACAGATTCCAAGGATCGGAGCCGAGAATGCGGCCATCACTGGTGCGAAGCAGAATCTTACGAGGCGATGCTGTCACAAATTCCTGTACAGAAAAACCACAATACGGTGTCTCCACCAATGCGTCGACCTTTCCCGGAGCACTGCTGATCATGCGCCACAAATCCTGTGCTTCTGTAATCTCGAGTTTTCTGGGCGCGAAAAGTATGACGTCTAAATCACTGCCATCGCGGACAGCCGGTGCTCCCGAGGCCAGTTCATGACCCACACTCCCGCCCGGACCCCAGCTCATCTCCAGTCCTGCGAGATGGCTTTCGAGATAGGACAAAGTTCGGAACGCCTGTAGTCCTCGGCGTGAATCCTCTGCGAGCATCAGCCGCAACTGATCTGGCCGCCTAATCTCTAATACCTCACCTGATTCTGTGAACCCTGCACAGCGTTCATGCCTTTGCGACCCACGCACTCCCACGGGGATCAATCCATCTGAGATGCGACCTCTCCGTACAACCACCCAAGGACGGTTGGGATTGAGGTATGGGCACGCTGGATCCCCCTGAGTCGAGATGACCGCCGACTTAGTTCTCAGGAGAATGAGATCGTGGACATGCAGCGCGCCAACCATTGGGCTCCTCACAAGTACTTCGTGATTACGAGCATCCAGCCAGCCATAGAAAATGCCCTACACGATACGAAGCAATTAGTTCTGAGCTGGCGACAAAGATCGGGAGCAACGCATCTAGAAGACTCAGAGTCATTCGGCCGCTTACTCGTTGAACCACTGCGCTTCAAGAGCAGCTCGCACCGCAAGGGTGCCTTTCCGCATTGTTTTTGCGGAGTCTGACTCCCACCTGTTGCTAAGATCGAGCTTGCCTTTACGTGCATCGGCAATTGCTTCAGTGATTGCTTTCCTCACTTCGGCAACCTCATTCGATGTCGGGTGTTGTGGGTCGTCTGCGTGCAACAGCTTGAACAGGAGACCGAGTTTGGCATAATCCCGGACGTCATACGACATGGGAACGATCTCGTGTCCCAGGTTTTCGAGTTCCGCAACGGACCTTCTCGTAATCCTGGCAGCCGCCTCTTTATGCATTGCATGGATCGTAATTCCAGAGTCATCGAATGCCAGAATGCGATTCGCTTGATAGCCGTGAGTGAGAAACCCGCCACTGAATGCGTGGCCGGCTACCAACGAAATAACGGGATGTCCCGCCATCCTTGCCGATGCGTATGCATCTGCCGACGTAGCCGCCGCGAAGAAGATACCGGCCGTCTCCTCACGGCGCCCGTAAGCCTGGCTCTTGACGTCAACGATTGCGATGATGGGACGCTTCGCTTCCCGAGGTTTGTCGCGATCTGCGGCGATAACTGCTCGAACATGGGTTGCGAGAGTGAATGCTTCTTCGAGCCCAACCTGCCCGTTGCGGACACAGGGAAAACGGCTGCCCTTGTCAGGTACAACGCAGAGGAACAGGGCTGGCTCATTTCCAACCGCTGCAATTGTGGCCAGCACAGAGTGCGGATCACCGCTATTTGGAATATCACTCCCGGTCAGGGCTTTAAACCATGCTTTGCCGCGCAATCCAACTTGTTGATTCATCGCGCACCTCCTTTTGGGTTAGCCCACTGTTGCCGCAATGTTGCCGGATCTATCTGGCTGGACGTATCAAGCGCCGCTATACGAGCGCGATAAAGTTCCACCCGCTCGGTCCGGTGCTTTTCCGGTACGCCTTTGTGGACGTAGTCACGCACTGCCGCGGCTATCTTGTCGGCATCATCTTCGACGAGCCAATCAGCGAGTCCCATGCCGACGCGTTGTTCTCCACCATGAATTGCCCAGATGAGCGCTCGATCGGAGGAGTCAAACTCATCGATACCGGACTCCTGCTCAATCACCTCTGGGCCGTTCAATCCGAGCCGAGCTTCGCGCGTCATGATTATGTAGCTGGATATGCCAGCTACAAGAGACATGCCTCCGAAACAGCCGACAGTGCCTGCAACGATTGTGATCACCGGGGCATGCTGACGAAGGGCGAGAGCTGAAGAGATAATCTCTGCAACAGCTGCCAAACCAAGGTTCGCTTCCTGAAGACGCACACCGCCTGTTTCGAGCAGGAGAACTGCAGCTGTCGGTTTCCCCGCCTCGGAATCCTTCGTGGCGAGATCCAGGGCGGCGGTCATCTTTGCACCAGATACCTCACCGACGCTGCCACCCTGGAAGGCTCCTTCGAACGCAATGGCGACTGCTGGAGATCCGCCGATTTTTCCCTTGATCACAATGCAGCCATCATCAGATTGTGGAGCGATGCCTTGCTTAGCAAGCCATGGAGACTCGATGCGATCAAAGGGTCCGACGAGCTCCTTCCAAGTACCTTCATCGAAGAGGCTCTGAGCACGGGCACGAGCGTCCAGCTCGATAAAGCTCTTACGGTTGACGAAATCGGGAATGAGAGTTGGCGCGTTCATTGCTCAATCACCTCCACTGCCTGTTCGAGACGAAGCAAAACACTGCCGGGTGTTGCGCCGGCATCGTTAATGTAGATACGGGCCGCCCCATCGAACTTCGAGAAGAAACGGTCGAAGACCGCCTTCCATGCATCGCCGAAGCCGTTGACGCTGGTCGTGATGAAGACATGGGCTCCCTCCTTACTATTCGGTTCGAGAAGGACCTCCATGTCACCTGAACCCACTACACCAACGTGCGCTCTCTTGGTGAGGAGGCGTTTTGCCTCGGGATAGTTGAACTCTATTTTCTCCATTGTTTTCCTCCACTAGACTGTTGTCCTGTTCCACTCGTTCGAGGCCGCGTTCGAGAGCGTCCAGAAAGAGTGTGGCGGCGAGAAGATCCGCGCTGCCGCCGGGAGAGATGCGCTGACTGACAAGCTCTTGTCCGAGGGCGATCAATGCTGCATTTCCCTTTGGGCTTCCCGGGCCGCCAACCTTGATGACACGAGCGGCACCCTCGTGCACGATCTTTTGTGCCTCAGGTCCCCCTCGATAGAGAACACAGGTGTCATCGAGATGCGACATGATCGCAAGCAGAGCGGCGAGCCGACTATCCCGCTCTGTTCGGCCGCTTTTGCGAGCTGCCCGCAGTGCAGGAAGCCCAATTTTGGCGACGTGTGGAAAGTTCACATAGGCTTCGCCGCGAGCGCCGGTAGCTCCATATAGTTCAAGGACGACGTCGCCGTGAGATACCGCCTGCGGTCTTGCACGATCGGGCAAACGAGCGAGATATCCTGCGGCCTCGGCTACAAATTCCGGAAGGGAACCCTCGCTCAGACTTGCGGCACAAATGAGTAGTCCCAGAACCCAGATGGCACCTTTGTGCGCATTGCTGCCTGAAGTCGCGCGAAGCATCGCCGCCTCGGCTTCTCTGCCAATACTGGCAACCATTGCACGCAGGCTGGTATCCATCTGGGCGTCGGCGGATGCCAGAGCCATGCGGGTAAAGTATGGGGCAATCGCATCCGCAGATCTCCTCATCAGGTCGAGGGAGAGATCCGAATGAGATCCTGACCCCCGACCATCAACCAGGCCCGGTTTAGGTGTGAGCTCTGCTTCAGCAATCAACGATTGCCAGGCGAGTTCTGCAAGCCATTCAGACCGGCCCAAAGCGCTGGGTTGCTGAGACGATTTCGTGATTGGTCTTAGCTGTGCCATTACCAGCTCCTGAACTTGGCCGGCGGCTGATAAAGGCCACCAGACCATGCGACCAGGTCTTCCATGCTCCGGGCAGCGAGTAAGGAGCGAGTGGCTTGGAGACGCTGGACTCCAATATCCTCAGGAAAGGCGACGATGCCGCGATGACGAAGATCGGCTGTCTCATTGGCTTTTGCCTTGAGGCCGACTGGACTAACACCTGCTACCGCAGCCAATGCCCGGCGGCGCTCTTCAACGCCTTCGGTTTTGTACAGATAGGCAATTCCTTCTTCTGTCACAACATGGCTAACGTCCTGGCCATAGATCATGATCGGCGCGATGGGCATGCCTGCCTTCTCGCCAACTTCGACTGCATCCAGAGTTTCGACAAAGGCCGGCTCACCACCTTTGGCAAAGGTTTCAAGCGTTTGAACCACCAGTTTGCGCCCCGGGAGGGTTGGATCTGCATTGGTCTTGAGATCTAACCAAGCCGGCGATGAATGGCGGCGTCCATGCGGGTCATGCCCCATATTCGGCGCGCCTCCGAACCCTGCAAGCCGTCCGGTCGTTACCGTAGAGGAGTTGGCGTCGCCATCCATCTGCAGAGTGGCCCCGATAAAGGCGTCCACGGCGTACTGACCAGCAAGCTGACAGAGAACACGGTTAGAGCGCAGGCTGCCATCCCGGCCGGTGAAGAAGATGTCTGGGCGAGCACGGATGTATTCATCCATTCCGACTTCGCTTCCGAATGAGTGAACGCTCTGAACCCATCCGCTCTCGATAGCCGGAATCAGTGTAGGGTGCGGATTCAGCGCAAAGTGTTTGCAGATTTTTCCGCGAAGCCCGAGCGACTCTCCATAGGTTGGGAGAAGAAGTTCAATGGCAGCCGTGTCGAAACCAATTCCGTGATTGAGTGACTGGACCTGATGTCTCTCATAGATGCCGCGGATGACCATCATCGCGGTCAGGATCTGAAGATCCGTAATGTGGCGGGGATCACGGGTGAAAAGGGGTTCCACCGCGTATGGCTTGTCCGCCTCGACAACGATATCTACCCAGGAACCGGGGATGTCGACTCTTGGCAATGTGTCGACGATCTTGTTGACTTGCACAATCACAATCGCGTCGTGAAAAGCGGCAGCCTCAACAATCACGGGGGTATCCTCAGTGTTGGGGCCTGTGAACAGATTGCCTTCCTGATCCGCCTGTTCTGCGCAAACCAGAACCACGTTCGGGATAAGGTCTACGAGTAAACGGGCATACAGTTCGACGTATGTATGAATGGCGCCGATTTCAAGGACATCATCTTCAAGAAGTTGCGCGACCCGGAGGCTTTGTGGGCCGGCAAATGCAAAATCTACCTTTTTCGCGATGCCCAGCTCAAAGAGGGTCAGATGTTCGGGGCGGCTGATGCTTGAAATGATGAGGTGAAGATCGTGAATCTTCTTCGGATCGACCTTAACGAGAGAACGCGAAAGAAAATCCGCCTGTTTTTGATTGTCGCCTTCCATGACAATCCGGTCGCCGCTCTGAATCACGGCTTCGAGAGTTTCGACCATCTTGTCTCGCTCCAAAACAGGACCCTTCATCCATGGCTTTACGCTTTCTAGTCGACGTCGCTTTTCGTCCCGTCTGGTTGTCCATGAAGTCCTCTGCTGTGTCAGTGCCTGGTCACTCATTCAACTTCTCCTTTCCAGCACACAACCATTGGAGTCCAGGCGGCGTGATTATGATTGTTGTACGTTTGTATCAGCGTGATAAATATTCCACATCAGACAGGCTATCCAAATACGACAAATCGATCCCTTCAACCGCTGCCTGGACTTGTCCCCAAAGTTGAGACAGCGAATAAGAAACGCAATTTTCAGCGAATGGAGACTTGTGTCATAGGGCAGGTGGGACGGAAGTTCACGCGTGAGTTCAAGGGGAAATCGGTGGCCGAGGTGCCTCGTGCCTGCGATGCTAACCCCCAATGTTCTTCACTGCTGGCGGCGTGAGGTGCGCCAGTTTGGGCCAGGGCGAATGATCTGATACTGACGCATCATTTACGACGATGAGGTGTTTTTATAATCGTGATAGCGTCAGCTAATCAGGAGGCCGCATGGAATTCCGTCACATCCGTTCGTTCTTGTCCGTCGCTGAAACTCTTCATTTCGGTCGAAGCGCTCGGCTCCTCAACTTGAGCCAGCCTGCGCTTAGCCTTCAAGTCAAAGCGCTTGAGAGCGAATTGGGTATCCAACTCCTAAGTCGAAACCGACAGGGTACGGTGCTTACGGAGGCTGGGCAGGCGTTTCGGGAAGACGCGGCGGTCGCTCTGGAAAAACTTGAATTTGCCAAGAGGAAAGCTCAGTGGGCGTCAGCAGGCAAACTCGGCCATATTCGCATCGGTTTTATATCAACTGCCGGTTTTGAGATCATCCCGAACTTGATGCGGCGCTTTCGGAAGAGCTATCCAGATGTTGAATTTTCGATAAGGAACATCTTGACGGGCGCTCAACTGGAAATGATCGACAATGGTTTGTTAGACGTAGGCTTTCTTCGTCTTCCCATTGAAAATCGCAAAGGGATCGAGGTGACAACGGTTCACAGGGAACCATTTATCGCGATCTTACCCTCATGGCACTCTCTTTCCACCAAGAAAGAGATTCGTCTGCGCGAACTCAAAGGAAATCCATTTGTCATGTATGCGCGGGAGTACGCTCCTGGTTTCCATGATCTTTTGACTGGAATTCTGAGCAACGCTGGAGTCGTCCCTAAGGTGGTCCAAACGGCAGGAGAGATGCCTACACTCATCTCTCTCGTCGATGCCGGCGTGGGCGTCTCGATTGTCCCAGCATCTGTCGCAAAAAGAATCGTCTCCAAGGTGGCCGTGTGCTCGATTACAGATCGACTGCCGGAGTCAGAGATTGGCTTGGCATTCGCGCGTCAGAACACTGCGCCGGTAATACGCCGATTTTGTGAATTCGCTCGGACGTCGCTGAATCATTGATACGCCGATAGATTCCATCGACTACATTGGCCAGTGCGTGCGTTTTCGCACGGCTCTTGGGTCCACCGTCCTCAATTCGACTCTTAGGACCGAATTCCTTTCTCTTGCAATTTGACTGCCTCCCCAATTGAGCAGAATTGCCGGGCGGCATCGACGAGTCTTACGCAACAGGGCTTTGCCAAGCAGAAGATTTTATTCGCGCCAATCCAGTTCGGCGAACTGCTTGGGACCCATGATAAGTCGTCCATATCACGGTCATAAGAATAAATAACAATCGCGAATCACCTGTGAAGAGTCCAACGTAGCGTGAGGCACAAAAACACATCCGCTGGATGAGAGCCGCACGAAGACGCCTTTCGCCGGTTGTCT